>Ga0123353_10001708_pt1 | contig 26969 bp, 5 predicted proteins | sample TergutLab28metaG_3_FD_92763 | JGI IMG/M metagenome (GOLD analysis project Ga0123353, IMG submission 92763) | Labiotermes labralis P3 segment gut microbial communities from Petit-Saut dam, French Guiana - Lab288 P3 | ecosystem: Host-associated > Arthropoda: Insects > Digestive system > Gut ...
TGTAGCTGTAATGGTGACAGTATAGGTACCCGGAGTATTGACTGTTACATTGGCGTTACTGCCTAAGCCGTTGCTCCAGGTATAGGAACCGGTGCCGGTAGCGGTCAGGCTAATGCTTGGCGTAGTACAGGTCAACACGGTTTCTCCCGTATTGTTGGTGATGCCGGCAATCACATCGCCTTTGTCTGACGTAATTGTGATGCTTTGGGTAGCGGTACAGCCGTTGGAGCCAGTGACCGTTACGGTATAGGTGCCAGCGGAAATAACAGTAGCCGAAGCATTGTTGCCCAGTCCGTTGTCCCACGAATAACTTACACCTCCGGTGGCTGTAAGGCTGATGCTTAACAGGGTACAAGTCAACTCAGTGGCAGACGTATTGTTAGTAATACCGGCAGTAGGAGGAGTTCTATTTTCTGTAATTGTGATGCTTGCGGTAGCAGTACAGCCGTTAGCTGCGGTGGCGGTAACGGTATAGGTACCCGGGGCATTGACCGTTGCGTTGGCGTTGCTGCCCAAGCCGTTATCCCAGGAGTAAGTACTGCCGCCGGTAGCGGTAAGGCTAATAGATGGATCTGTACAGGTCAAGACGGTGGTTCCGGTATTGTTGGTAATGCCGGCGGTCGGAAGAAGCCCGTCTTCTGTAATCGTGATGCTTGAGGAAGCCATACAGCCGTTGGAGCCCATGACGATAACGGTATAGACGCCGGGTGCGGTGACAGTAACATCAGCATTGCTGCCCAAGCCGTTATTCCAAGTGTAAGTTCCATTGCCGGTAGCGGTCAGGCTAATGGATGGATCTGTACAGGTCAGCACGGTGGTAGCCGAGTTATTGGTAATACCGGCGGTTGGCGGAGTTTTGTTTTCTGTAATCGTGATGCTTTCGGTAGCGGTACAGCCGTTTGTCGCCGTGACGGTCACGGTATAGGTACCGGCTGAGGTGACGGTTGCATTAGCGTTGCCGCCCAAACCGTTATTCCAGGAGTAAGTTCCGCCGCCGGTAGCGGTCAGGCTGATACTTGACGTGATACAGGTCAAGATGGTTGTTCCGGTATTGTTGGTAATACTGGCAGTTGGCAAGACTTTGCTTTCGGTAATCGTGATGCTTTCGGTAGCGGTACAGCCGTTTGTCGTAACTGTTACGGTATAGGTTCCTGCAGCATTTACTGTTACATTGGCGTTGCTGCCCAAGCCGTTACTCCAAGAGTAAGTGCCACCGCCGGTAGCAGTCAGGCTAATGGTCGGATCCGTACAGGTTAATACGGTGGTTCCGGTATTGTTGGTGATGCCCGCGGTAGGAAGCGGATTCGACACGATCAATATGCTATCCCATTTGATGCACGAGGAAGAATTAGGGAAAGCTTTGTCCACTACCTTTACGTAATATTTCTCGCTTACAGGTACACTTGTAGCATTGGAATGGCTTACCGTCAATGAATTGGCGGTTACTCCCGGGTCGGCTATTGTACCCGTTACCGTAGTTTTATTGCCTTTATACCAGGTTATGATATAATTGCTATAAGCAGGAGTAATATCCGGAGCAATATTATTGGTCGTTAATGTTGTGCTTCCTCCCGGACACAGGTTCACCGTTTTTATACCGCTTTCCACAGGGGCAGGCATTGTAGAAGATACGGCAATATTTTTGGAAGCAGTACATTTCACACAGTTCAATGCGGCTTCGAACCTGAAAGTAGAGATAGAAACCGCTCTGCACGCATTAAATGCGCTCATGGATTCCCACTCCGACCGATTATTCATTAAATAATCCCTATCGCCGACAATTGCGCGGAAATTGACTTTATCTCCATTCTGAAGAGAACTGAATATCGGATGAGATGGAGGATCGGCTATTAAATACCAGTCTTGATTACTAATCGTACCCAAATCATGCCAGGTAACGTCATCATACGTATATTGGAACAGGTAACGGATGTCTTCATAAAATTTGGTAATGGCATCCGAAGCCTCCACTTTCAAGGTCATATCGGTATCATCACACAGATTCAGTGGATCGGCTCCGTTTGCTACCGTAGCATCGATAAGCACTTCGGGCGGCGTACAGACAGAGAAGAAAATATCGTCTATCACAAAGTCGCCTTTGCCATCCCCATTATCGGATGCTCTGGAGATCACTTGTAATGTTACACAAGTTTCATCGGTATCTATCTTCCATGTGTGTTCCGCTGTTTTCCATCCCGGTCCTCCGGCTAACTCCACATTGCCGGTAGAGTAGAGTTGTCTTCCTGTGCTACCTCTTCCTTCACGCAATACCAAGTCTAATATTCCAACTACACGTGGAGAGGGACCACTACTTGGAACGCTATTTGCAGCGGCAAATTTTGCGCCGAATGTAATCTCTTTTCCTTTACACAATCCACATACTTCTTTTTGGTAAAGTATGGCATTCTGAAAACCATTGCCTTGAAGTCCGAAAAACAACATTCCGCCCCTGCCGGTACCCGAAGCATCGGTAAGCTGACCTCCGTAAGGACTATGGTAAAGAATAGCACAAACGTTGTGGTGAGGATCAGCATGTGCAGTAGACCAATATCCTTTGGGAAGCCCCGGACAGAGAAGATCTGCCGGCTTCTGTCCGACAGGGAGAGGATTATAAGGACCCCATCTCCACATTCCTACTGTAGGAACTTGATTGACAGTTCCATCCGGATCCTTCCACTCATACAAACTGTTGGTAGGAAATGTTCCGAAATCATCGAAAAAAATGTAAGTCTCCGCCAATGGGATTGTTACACCGTCTATTACTGTTGTACAACACTCTTTGGTCGGTAATGTAAAAGTACTTGTTCCTTTCGCACATCCGCTTCCGGGCATTTGTATAGAAAGAGAGACATTATAAGATGGCTTGTTAAACGGAACAAAAGCAAAAGTTTCTGAGCTGCCGCTCTCCGGCGGATCCGTATTAACAGACCATTCGTAGGTGGTGCCTTCCGGATAATTTTGCCTCGGATAGAGCTTCACCGGATTAGCCTGACAAACCGGAGTGACCTTTTGGGAAGCGATTTGCGCTTGAGCATCGCCCCTTATCACTACATTATCCATTCCGATCGGTGATGTAAAATTATTGGCGTTTCCAGCTCTGGCGACATAAAATGTAATATTTCCATTACCATCGGCTGTTCCGGTAAACGACAATCTGGTAGGGGTAGTGCTGCCGTTAGGTAAGTTGGCTGAATTAGTTCCATTGTTGATTATCATCCTGTCGGGGTTATTTGCACCGACGATGGAACTTCCTATCCTGATTTGAACAGCAGATGCCGGTGCATACGCTCCGGTAGACCCATTAATATTATAATTGCCAAATACACCAAAACCGTTGGTAATTTCGTAATCGCGGTATGCTCCGCTTTTTACATAAAAATCGACAGCCCAATTACTGACAAGGTGATAAAAGTCCGCCTCAAAAACAACACTCGAAGTGGGTTTCAACCCCATTACCGTATAGGTGAAAAAAGGCACCAAGTTTGTCGAATTGCAGGTTACAAGCATGTTATTATCCGGCATGTTTACAAGATAAGCGTGCAACGTTCTCGGATTGGCGACAATGGCTGTCGTACCGGCAGAATTACCGGAATGATTTATAGCGCCCCAAACGGTCCTTGTTGCAGCATTGAAAGGATAATTTCCGTCGTTTGTCGACATCGTATTACCCTGAATTACCCCGGGCAGATGCTTGGCGCTCGAAACCTCGGCGAAATGGTTGCTTGCGTCAGGACAAAATTGGGTCATCATAGCAGCTACCTTGTTGTTGACCGTAGCGCCCGTTACTCCGGTTATTGTTGCAGGCAACGATCCGGTAGTCGGATCGTTATTGTTTGTAAACACCGGACTGCACAGCTCCCAATCTGTGTCAAAATTCGTTCCGCCTACTATGCAAGTCGGCTGAGCAGAAATGCCAAAAATGGAAAATAAGCACATTCCTGTTACTATTATCCATAACCTGTTTTTTAATAAAGGATTTTCCATGCTCTTTATTTTTTTAATTTATATTTTGATCATTTTTTATGTAAGAATCTATTTGTAAAAAAATACTATATCCTTTATAAAATTTCTTACAAAAAGACTTTGATTTAACCTGGCTAAGATAGTCATTTTTATGAAATAATCCTATTTTTTATGTTAAAAATGCTAGGATTTTTTTGACGCTGTTTTTTTTAATGCAGTGATATAAAATTGTTTTTGCCTGTAGGGCATTCATATCAATAGAAAATTGCTATTTTCTGACATATAGTCCGTAGGACTTTAATAAATAGAAAATCAATATATTAAAGTCCTACGGACTATTCGTTTGTTGCTGTATTATTTTCTATTGCTATGAATGCCCTACGGGCAAAAAACTGCATACGAGCATAGCTGTATTGCACAACCCCAAAAACCGGTAAATTGTTTTATGTTGCCATCTCAAAAAAATTCGACCCCGTAGGGGTAATAGAATTGGTAAATAAATTTGAATGTCATTCTGCGACCGGACGCACGCTAATCCCGTTGTTGCGGAAGTAGCCGTCGTACCAGCTCCCATTGCCGCTGTAGAAGCCCATGCCGTACGCACCACTGCCACATTGCGTACTGCTCCAATAGTAGCCGCCCGATCCTACGTTGCCGAGCGTGCCGCCGAAGTCTTCGCGATAGCCCGCAGCAGGCAGAAACATAGAATTACCAGAAATTTTATCGGTAAATTTTCTGCCGTTCACGCCGTTTAGGTTTGTCCATTCGTTGCTCACCTTAGCAGTTTCGAGAAGTCTTTGCAGTTCTTCGCGAGTAGGTACGCGCCAACCGATAGGGCTGGGGTCGTTGGATTTCTCCCATGTAGTACCAATAGGGACACTGCTGTCCCAAGTTGTACCACCATTAGAATTTACCATAGGGTTGGTAGCACTCCAACCAATATTACGGTTCCATTGGTAAAACATACCGGAGGCTTCAGGATTAGCTGCGAATGTACCGGGAGCGGCTACATTACGAGTTGCCCAACGAACGCCATTGATTATTACGCCGTTTATATCATCTTGAATATCAGGTGTTTTTCCATCATCGTCCTTGCCGCAAGAGTTAAATATTGCAGTTGTTGTGCCTAAGGCTATAAGCAACAAAAAACTAAAAAATCTAACCTTTCCCATAAAAAAATAAAATTTAAATTCGTGATAAATATTGGGTCAAAATCACGTAAATGTATGTTCTGTTCGTGTTGTTGTAGAGACGCGGCATGCCACGTCTCTACAGGACGCACGAAACTATAAAATCACGGACTTAAAACTTCACCACTTCCAATGTACCTTTTTCTACTTGTCCACCTTTCTTGTAGAGGCGGTAGAAGTAAGTGCCCGGATCGGCAAGAGCGCCGCGATAAGTACCATCCCAGCCGTCATCGCCTTCAAATACCTTCTGCATGTAGCGGTTGTATATCTCAACACGATAGCCCGGCATGAAACAGCAGTTTGTACTGTTTAAAATGTACGGATTAATGGCGTTCGGTACAGACTCCGATACCTCTACATATATTTCAGACGAAGAAGGGCAGTTTAGCTTCGTCGTTGCAGTATGCACAAGGAAATGTTGCTTGCCGGCGGTAGGTACAAGCGTAAGGCTGTATTCGCTGATGGTCTTATACGGCTGGTCGTTGAGGAACCATTCGAAGTAGCCATGGTCAGTACGTTCGGCAGTGACGGTTATTGTAAGTTCATTGCCCAGTTCGATGCTTTTCGGTGCAGTGAGCGTCAATTCGACCGGAGATTCTACATAAACGGTAGTTGTGGCGGTGTTTTTACAGCCGGTTTCCGTTGCCGTACCTTCTACCGTATAGGTGGTGGTGGCAGTTGGCGAGACGGTTATGGCTACTCCTGTCTCACCCGTAGTCCATGTATAGCTGTTGGCGCCACTTGCCGTTAAAGTGGTCTCACCGCCGAGACATATTTCGGCATTGTTGACGTTAACGGTCGGCAAGGATTGACTTGATGTAATTTCGATGCCGGTGGTAGCGCGGCAGCCGTTGGATGAGGTGACAGTTACCGTATAGGTACCGGCTGAGGTGACGGTTATACTGGCATTGTTGCCCAAGCCATTGTCCCAGGAATAACTTGTGCCACCGCTTGCCGTCAGTGTGATGCTTGGCGTAGCGCAGGTCAACTCCTTAGTCCCTGTATTAGTGGTGATGGCGGCGGTTGGGATAGACTCGTCCGACGTAATTGTGATACTTGCAGTATTGCTACAACTGTTCAACGCCGTGACGGTGACGATATAAGTGCCGGGGGCGGTAACAGTAACAGTGGCGTCGTTACCCAAGCCGTTGTTCCAAGAGTAAGTTACGCCGCCGGTAGCGGTCAGGCTGATACTTGGATTTGTACAGGTCAGCACGGTGGTCGACGAATTGTTGGTAATAACGGCATTTGGCAAGGTTTTGTTTTCTGTAATTGTGATGCTTGCGGTAGCGGTACAGCCGTTGGAGCCAGTGACGGTAACGACATAGGTGCCGGCAGTATTTATGGTTACATTGGCGTTGCTGCCTAAGCTGTTATTCCAAGAGTAAGTGCCGCTGCCGGTAGCGGTCAGGCTGATGGTTGGCGTGGTACAGGTCAAGACGGTTTCTGCCGTATTGTTGGTGATGCCGGCGGTTGGAGGGGTTTTGTTTTCTGTTATTGTAACGCTTGAAGTAGCGGTACAGCCGTTGGTGCCAGTGACGGTCACGGTATAGGTACCCGGTGCATTGACCGTTGCATTTGCGCCACTACCCAAACTATTGTCCCACAAATAAGTTCCGCCGCCGGTGACAGTCAGGCTGATGTTTGGAGTAGTACAGGTCAATATGGTGGTTGACGCATTGTTGGTAATGCCGGCGGTTGGAGGCGTTCTGTTTTCTGTAATTGTAACGCTTGCAGTAGCGGTACAGCCGTTGGAGCCAGTGACGGTAGCGACATAAGTGCCGGCAGTATTTACGGTTACATTGGCATTGCTGCCTAAGCTGTTGTCCCAAGAGTAAGTGCCTCCGCCGGTAGCAGTCAGGCTAATGCTTGCTGTGGTACAAGTCAGGACGGTGATTGACGGATTGCTGGTAATGCCAGCAGTTGGAGGGGTTTTGTTTTCTGTAATCGTGATGCTTTCGGTATCGGTACAACCGTTTGATGCCGTAAGAGTTACGGTATAAGTGCCTGGTAAATTGATAGTTACATCAGCATTACTGCCCAAGCCGTTGCTCCATGCGTAAGTTCCACTGCCGGTAGCGGTCAGGCTGATGCTCATTGTAGTACAAGTCAACACAGTGGTTGCCGTATTGTTGGTGATGCCGGCGGTCACATCGCCTTTGTCTGACGTAATTGTGATGCTTTTGGAGTCGGTACAGCCATTGGCGCCCGTGACGGTAACGGTATAAGTACCGGCGGAAGTAGCGGTAGCTGAAGCGCTATTGCCCAGTCCGTTATCCCACGAATAACTTACGCCGCCGGTGGCAGTCAGGCTGATGCTTAGCAGGGTACAAGTCAACTCGGTGGTTCCGGTATTGTTGGTAATACCGGCGGTTGGAGGGGTTTTATTTTCTGTAATTGTAATGCTTGCGGTAGCGGTACAGCCGTTGGCATCGGCGACGGTCACGGTATAGGTACCGGGAGCATTTACTGTTGCATTGGCGTTGCTGCCCAAGCCGTTACTCCAAGAGTAAGTAGCACCGCCGGTAGCCGTCAGGCTGATGCTTGGCGTGGCGCAAGTCAAGACGGTGGTCGCTGTATTGTTGGTGATGCCGGCGATTGGCGCCGGGTTTGCGATTACCATGATGCTGTCCCATCTGTGGCAGGAAGAAGACAAAGGCAACTCCTTGTCGACCACCTGAACGTAATATTTAACGCCTGCTGCTGTGGCATCGGCGTAATTAACCGTCAAAGAGTTGGCGGTTGTTCCCGGATTAGCGGTAGTTCCTGTTACGGTGGTTCTATTGCCTTTATACCAAGTGATAATATAATCGTTATAAGCAGGCGTAATGTTAGGCGCTATATTGTTGGTGGTCAATACAGTACTTCCACCGACACACAGGTTAACCGTCTTTATGCTGTTAACAGCCGGCGCTGTCACTGTGGATGAGATAGTTATGTCTTTCGGCGCCGTGCATCTCTTACAATTCAAACTTGCTTCAACCAGGAACGCAGAGATTGAAATCGCCCTGCACGGACTAAGTGCGTCCATGGATTCCCACTCATCGCGGTAGTCTCTCAAATAAGCCTCGCTTCCTATCACGGCGCGGAAATAGATTTTATCCCCATTCTGAAGTCCGTCGAATAGCGGATGAGAAGGAGGATCGGCTATTAAATACTCGGTTACTTTTCCTATACCGCCCAAATCATTCCATCTGACATTACTTCCAAACGGATTGTCATACGTATACTGGAACAGATAACCGGCATTTTCATAATAGTTGTCAATGGCTGCCGAGGCTGCTATTTTCAATGTTATATCGTTGTCGTCGCATAAATTCAGCAAATCGACATTTCCTTTTACGGAAGCGTCGGTCAAGATATTCGGCGGAGCGCAAACCTGAAACTTTACTTCGTCAATGGCATAATCCGCTTTATCTCTATTGCCCGATTGCGACCATGCCTTGTGTGATATTCGAAGGATTGCGCAATCGACATTATCCTGCAACGTAAACTCATGCGATGCAAGTACCCAACCACCGTTAGGTTCATCTCCGGTAAGCGTTCGCTCCACAGCAGGGACAATCAACGCCCCTGTCTGGGCATTCAGTAGCTCCAGCTTCATCGTACCGACCGGATTACTTCTATTAATGGCTCCAAACATGGTGCTGAAATATATAGTCTTACCCGGGCACAAGCCGCAAATTGTATTTTGGTACAAGATCACATCTACATTATTCCCCGAATTTCCAATATCAATGATATACATTCCTCCTTTGTCGGTTCCGGAGGCGTCTCTTTGTATGCCTCCATTCATGTAATATGGCGGTCGTCCGCAAATTACGGCATAATTCGGTTCTTGAGCATAGAAATAATCATTATTAGTGCATAATTTAATCGGCGGAAAAATAGGAGTACGATACGCCGGTACGAAAGGGGTGCCGGATCCCGCCATTATCATGGTAACAGGTATTGTTTGTAAAACGCCTCTGTCGTCCCTGTATTCGTAAACATCTCTGGTAGGGAAATACCCGAAGTCGTCATAATATATATTTATCTTAGCCATCGGATTTCCGAAGCCGTCTTCACAACACATTTTTGTCCTTATGGTAAAAGGGGCGGAAGTACCCTCCGGGCATCCCGGCAATGTTACTTTTGCTATTACGGAGTAATTTGTCTCTGCTGCCGGCGGTTCAAAGATAAAGTTGCTGTTTGTTCCGGTTGTTCCTGTGACCGATTCGCTCCATGAGTATGTCGTTCCCGACGGATAGCTTTGCTCTAAACTGACATTTAGAGGCATCATCGGGCATGCTTCGCCCAAGACGGTTGGCTTTGGCAGAGGCGTACCTCTTACTATAACATTATCTATGCCAATCGGCGCCCGGTAGGATGCGTTGCCTCTTGCTACGTAAAATGTGATGCTTCCGTTTGCGTCTGTTGTTCCAGTATGTGTTACGATAACAGAATTTCCGAAAGTGATGGCTTGAGTAGTTGTTGTTCCGGTGAGAGTCGTAGACGGCGGGTGACCGCTGGTTGATACCGCATGTCCAATCTTCACGGACGGCGATGTGCCGGAAAGCCCTCCTCCGGCGGTTGCGTTATAACCAGCCGCGCCTCCATAGTTTGAAGCAGCTGTACCGGGCCAATTATGCAACAGACTGAAAGCCTCTAACGTAATCGTAGCTTGCGAAAGCGGCGCCAACCCTGATACGGAGTAAGTAAAAAATGGCGCGTCTTGATTTGCTCCGATGTTGACGAGTATATTATTGCCCGGTCTGCCGAGATAACGGGGGTTTGCCATTCTCGGATTGGCAAAGATGGCGGTAGAGCCGGCTTCTCTTGGCGGCGGAATATAGTATTCGCTCTGTGCCCATAAAGTAAATGGATATTCGCCTTTGCCTATCGACATACTGTTATTCAGGAAACCATCGGGGCGATGTACTGCGTAATCAATTGAGAGGTTGCGTGGAGCTTCATCGGCTGTTCCGGTTCCACACTGAGCGTTCAAAAGAGAGTTCAAACTACCGCTTAACCAGCCGGCAGCGTCGCTTGTCAAATCCGGGTCACAGATGTACCAATCTCCTATGTCAAAATTGGTTCCGCCTACTATACAGGTTGGCGCTTGTGCAGAAACGCCAAAGATGGAAAACAAGCACATTCCTGTTGCTATTATCCATAACTTGCTTTTTAATAAAGGATTTTCCATGTTCTTTGTTTTTAAAATTTATATATTGATTATTTTTTTAAAACTTCACTACTTCCAACGCACCTTGCTCCATTTGCCCGTCTTTCTTGTAGAGGCGGTAGAAATAGGTGCCGGGGTCGGCAAGATCACCTCGATAAGTGCCGTCCCAGCCGTCATTGCCTTCAAATACTTTCTGCATGTGACGGTTGTATATCTCGACACGATACCCTTCACGCGCTCCGTTTGACTTCATGAAACAGCAATTTGCACCGTCCGGATTATACGGATTAATGACGTTTGGTATCGTTTCGTTTACAGTTACATTTATTCCCGATGAAGAAGGGCAATTCAATCCTTTTGTTGCGGTATTCACACGGAAATGCTGTTTGCCGGCAGGCGGTTTCAGCGTGATACTGTAGTCTTTGACTGTCTTATACGTCCGGTCGTTGATAAACCATTCGAAGTCGCGGTGATTAGGGCGGTCGACAGAGACGGTTATCGTGACATCATCGCCCAATTCGATATTTTCCGACGTAACGGTAAGCTTCAGCGTCACCGGAGTTTCTACATAAACGGTCGCTGTAGTTATGCTTTTACAGCCGGTTTCTGCGACTACGCCTTCTATGGCGTATGCTGTTGTGACTGTTGGCGAGGCGGTTACGTTTGCTCCTGTCGTAGCGCTCAAGCCTACGGAAGGCATCCATGTATAAGTGTCGGCGCCGCTTGCCGTTAAGGTCGCCATGCCGCCAAGACATATCTCGGCATCGTTTACCTTAATGGTCGGCAGAGACTGATCGCGCGTAATTGTAATACTTGCTCTGCCGGTACATCCGTTAGACGCTTTGGCGGTTACGGTATATGTACCGGAAGTTGTAACGGTAATATTGGCGCCTTCACCCAATCCGTTGTCCCAAACGTAACTGTTTCCGCCGTTTGCCGTCAATATGATACTTGATACTGTACAGGACAAAAGGTTACTTCCCGTATTGCTAGCAATCCGAATGTCCGGTGCAGACTCGTCTGACGTAATTGTGACGCTTTTGGTGTCGGTACATCCGTTGGAGCCAGTGACGGTAGCGACATAAGTGCCAGGGGTGGTAACAGTAACAGTGGCGTTGGTGCCCAAGCTGTTGTTCCAAGAGTAAGTGCCGCCGCCGGTGGCGGTCAGGCTGATGCTTTTCACGGTACAGGTCAAAACGGTCGTATTCGAATTATTGATGATGCCGGCGACCGGCACAGAGCCGTCCGACGTAATTGTAATGCTTTTGGCTGCTGTACAACCGTTTGCCGCTGTGACGGTAACGGTATAGGTGCCAGCTGAGGTTACCGTAGCATTGGCGCTGTTGCCCAAGCCCTTATCCCATGAATAACTTACACCGCCGGTGGCAGTCAGGTTAATAGTTGATTCGGTACAAGTCAATATGTCGGTTCCCGAATTACTGGTAATGCTTGCCGGAGGCGGAGTTTTATCTGCCGTAATTGTGATGTTTGCGGCAGCATCACAACCGTTTGCTGATGTGACGGTGACGGTATAGATACCGGCGGCAGTTACGGTAAGATTGGCATTATTGCCCAAGTCGCCGCCCGAGCTGTTGCTCCAGGCATAAGTCACGCCGCCGGAAGCAGTCAGGCTAATGCCGGGTTTTGCACAGGTCAATTCGGTAAATCCGGAATTATTGGTGATGATGGCTGACGGCAAGTTTCTTTCTGCCGTAATTGTGATGCTTGCGGTAGCGATACATCCGTTGAATCCAGTGACGGTAATGACATAGGTGCCGCTTGTTGTAACGGTTGCATTGGCGTTGCTGCCCAAGCCTCCGCTCCACGAATAACTTACGCCGCCGGTGGCGGTCAGGTTAATAGTTTTTGTGGTACAGGTCAAAACGGTCGTATTTGAATTGTTGGTGATAGCCGCCGGCACATGCTTGTCTGTCGTAATCGTGATGCTTTTGGTTTCGGTACAGCCATTAGCCGCCGTAACGGTGACGGTATAGGTGCCCGGTTCCGTAACAATTACATAGTCGTCGTCGCCCAAACCATTATTCCACGAATAACTTACACCGCCGGTCGCCTCAAGGATAATCTCTGTTGTGCTGCAGGTTAAAACGGTCGTTCTCGTATGGTTGGTGATGCCGGCTTCCAGTCCTTCTTTGTTTGACGTAATTATAACGCTTGCGGCAGCGGTACATCCATTTGCCGCTTTGACGGCAACAGTATAGGTGTTAGGGGTGGTCACAGTGACGCCGGCGTTGACACCCAAGCCGTTATTCCATAAATAACTTACACCGCCGGTCGCCTCAAGGCTAATAACCGGATGGGTACAGGTCAACTCGGTAACTCCCGTTTTGTTAATAATAGCAGCCACAGGCGCCGTTTTATTTTCCGTAATATTAATGCTTTCGATTTCGGTACAACCATTTGCGGTAACAATTACAGTATAGTTGCCGGGAGCCGTTACAGTAATATCGGCGGCATCGCCCAAGCCGTTATTCCAAAAGTAAGAGCCGCCGCCGGTGGCAGTCAATCGAATAACCGGATGGGTGCAGGTCAGCTCAGTAACTCCCGCCTTGTTGATGATATTAACTGCCGGCGATGCGAATACTGTTATTTTGATTGGCACTTTTTCGCTTTCGCCGCTGTCTGTCTTTTGAGTTACATAACAAATATGGCTGCCCGGAGCAGGATTATTCAAGACCGGAACCGCCGGTAAGACTCTGTTTCCGGCGTTTGCATACCAGACAAGGGAGCCGCCCGGCGCTGTCGTCTTCGCCAATACCGATAAGTCGATCGATTCGCCTTGACAAATAGAGGTATCGCGCACCTCTGGCGCCGATATGCGGGGTATGATTGCGGTTGTCCGTGATTCGTTTATATCAGATCTTGATGTCTTCAAATCGTGAGGATTGTCTGCTATGGTTTCTCCGATACGTATGGGATATTGAGCCGATGCATCCGGCATCATGCCCAGCCATATTGCAAGTATGAGAAGTAAAAATAAATGTTTTCTTACGATTTTGTGCATTATAATTAAAGTTAACAGTTAATATAAATATACTATACACCAAAATTACTTTACAAAAATAATAAAAAAAATAGCTAAACGATAAGCGGCAGGTTAAAATTTATAAAAATATTAAAACGATAAGTGACGGAAAACAATCCCGTCACTTATCGTTTATCACTAACCACTAATCACTAATTTAAAACTTCACCACTTCCAACGTACCTTTCTCTACCTGTCCGCCTTTCTTGTAGACGCGGTAGAAGTAGGTACCCGGATCGGCAAGAGCGCCGCGATAAGTACCGTCCCAGCCGTCGCTGCCTTCAAATATTTTCTGCATGTAGCGGTTGTATATCTCAACACGATAGCCTCTCATGAAGCAACAGTTTCTACCGCTCGGATCGTACGGATTGATGGCATTTGGTACAGACTCGGATACCTCTACATATATTTCAGATGAGGAAGGGCAATTCAATTTCGCCGTTGCGGTATGTACAAGGAAATGTTGCCTACCGGCGTCAGGTACAAGTGTAAGGTTGTATTCGCTGACGGTCTTATACGGCTGGTCGTTGATGAACCATTCAAAATAGCCGTGATCGGTGCGCTCGGCAGTGACAGTTATTGTAAGCTCATTGCCCAGTTCGACACTTTTCGGTGCATCAAGCGTCAATCCGATCGGAGATTCTACATAAACAGTAGCTATGGCGGTGTTTTTACAGCCGGTAGCATCTATTACGCCTTCTACCGTATAGGTGGTGGTAGCGGTTGGTGAGACGGTTATAGTTGTTCCTGTCTCGCTTGTAGTCCATGTATAGCTATCGGCGCCGCTTGCCGTTAAGATAGCCTCGTAGCTAAGACATATCTCAGAATTATTGACTTTAACGACCGGCAAGTGTTGATTCGACGTAATTTCGATGCTTTTGGTAGTGCTGCACCCATTGGCTGACGTGACATCTACGGTGTAGGTACCAGCTAATGTTACAGTAATACTGGCGCTGTTGCCCCCATTGTTCCAAGAGTAACTTACGCCGCCGCTTGCCGTCAGTGTGATGCTTGGCGTGGTACAAGTCAAGACGGTAGTTTCCGGATTGGTGGTGATAACGATGGTTGGTATGGACTCATCTGCCGTGATTGTAATGCTTCGAGTACCGGTACATCCATTGGAGCCAGTGACGGTAACGACATAAGCGCCAGGGGTGGTAATGGTTGTATTGGCAGTGTTGTCGCCATTACTCCACAAATAACTTACACCACCGGTAGCAGTCAAGCTGATGCTTGGCTTGGCACAGGTCAATACGGTTGTTCCCGAATTGTTGGTGATGCTGCCATTTGGCTCGGCTTTGTTTTCAGTAATCGTAATGCTTTCGGTATCGGTACAGCCGTTTGTATCCGTGACGGTTACGGTATAGGTACCGGCTGAGGTGACGGTAGCATTGGCATTGCCGCCCAAGCCCTTATCCCACGAATAAGTTGCGCCGCCAGTAGCAGTCAGACTGATACTTGGCGTGGTACAGGTCGATACAATCACTCCGGTATTATTGGTGATGCCGGCGGTTGGTCGAGACCCGTCTGTCGTAATTGTAATGCTTTCGGTATCGGTACAGCCATTTGCCGCCGTGACGGTTACGGTATAAGTTCCGGCTGTCCTTACAGTTACATTGGCGTTGCTGCCCAAGCCGTTACTCCATGAGTATGTTCCGCCGCCGGTAGCGGTCAGGCTAATGGTAGGAGCAGCACAGGTCAATACGGTTGTTCCCGAATTGTTAGTGATGCCGGCTGTCGGCGGTGTCTTGTTTATTGAAATTGTAATACTTTCTGTTACGATGCATCCGTTATCTGCGGTTACTGTTACAGTATAATCGCCGGATTCCGTAACGGTAAGGTTGGCGCCGGATTGACCGTTGCTCCATTGATAAGTTCCACCACCGGTGGCGGTCAGGCTAATCTCCGGTTTTGTGCAAGTCAATTCGGTAGTTCCTGTATTATTGGTGATACCGACGATTGGCATGGAGTCGTCTATCGTAATTGTGATACTTGCAGTATTGGTACATCCATTTGTTGCCGTGACGGTTACGGTGTAATTGCCGGCTTCCGTAACGGTGAGGTTGGCGCCGGATTGACCGTTGCTCCATTGATAAGTTCCCTCGCCGGTGGCGGTCAGGCTAATTTCAGGATTTGTACAAGTCAATACAACAGTTCCGGTATTATTGGTGATGCCGGCTGTCGGCTTGGTTTTGTCTTCTGTAATTGTGATGCTTGCGGTAGCGGTACAACCGTTGGATCCAGTGACGGTAACGACATAGGCGCCGCTTGTTGTAACAGTTGCGTTCGCGCTGTTGCCCAAGCCTCCGCTCCACGAATAACTTACGCCGCCGGTGGCGGTCAGGCTAATTTCAGGATTTGTACAGGTCAACTCGGTAACTGCCGTATGGTTGGTAATAGCTACCGTAGGATCGGTTTTGTTTTCCGTAATGTTGATGGTTTTGGAATTTTCACACCTGCCTATCGTAACGGTTACAGTATAGTTGCCCGGAGAGTTTACGGTAGCATTGGCGTCGTTGCCCAAGCCTCCGCTCCAAGAGTAAGTACCACCACCTGTGGCTACCAGTCTGATTTCCGGATTTGTACAGGTCAACTCGGTAACTCCGGTGTTGTTGATGATATCGACTATCGGCAATGCTACTACTGTTATTTTGATTGGTGTTCTTTCGCTCTCGTCGCTGCCTATTTTTTGAGTTACATAATAGAAATGGTCGCCCGGGGCAGGATTAGTCAAGGATGGAGCTGTTGCCGAACCGGTGCCTCCATCGGCGCTTGTATACCAGACGAGCGATCCGCCCGGCTCTGTTGTTTGCGCCAATACCGACAAGTTAATTGATTCGCCTTCGCAAATAGAGGTGTCGCGCACTTCAGGCGGCGCCACGGCGCTTATGATTACGGTTATTTGTATACTGTCGCTACGGCAACCATCCGGAGATACTTGACCGACCCAGAAGATGTAAGTTCCTGCGACCGTTTTACTTTGCAGTACCGGAGGCGTCAACAAGTTGCCAGCAGCATCGCGCCAGTAAAGATTGTTTCCTGCCGTATATTGCACATTGGCATCGGTAGAGACGTTTGCATTACCGGGTTCCACAGGGTAAGGAAGCGATGTAGTAGCGGTCGGCGCCGATGGCTTGGCATTGATGGTTATATCCCGTTTAACTTCGTCGCTTACGCAATAACCGGTAGCTGTTCCCGTAACGCTGACTGTTCCATTTGCATAATTCGGAATGTCGAGGACGATAGACGGACCGGTAGTAGAAATGTTAACTCCGTTGGTATATTGCCATGAGTAAGTAACTCCCGTAGCCGGAACGCTGGTTGCGGTAACGGTGGTCTGTCCGCAAACTTTTGTTTCCGTCAAGGTGATCGTTACTTTGGCGTTTTCGTTAATAATAAACTTTTTACGGGCTGAACAGCCATTCCTGTTATAACCTACAAAATAGATGATATCCGAGCCGTTGACGATATGTGTATAATCACGTTTGGCAGCGTCGCTGCTTTTTCCAACCAGAACAGTGCCCGACTCGTTTACCCATTCCCATTGCGCTATTTGAGGTTCCTGGATTATCGTGGTACCGTTAAGGGTCAATTCTACGCCTTTACATTCATTAAATGTTTCGTCGGCGCCCATGTTTAAGTTTCCTTCTCTGTAAACCATAAACGGTCTGGATACGGAGGTGGTTCGGCAAGCATTTGCAAATGTTTCCGCATTCGGGTTGGTCAAGAATTTTTGCAAAGCAGCCTCTTCTGCCACTACCATACGGAAATAGTTTGTTGTGCCGGGATAACCGCTCATATCCAGATTCATTGACAAATTAGAGACGATTCCCGTTACATTTTCCCAATTTTCCCCGTCGATGCTTCGCTGGTATATGGCTCGAATTTGATCTTCGCCGCCGTAAGCGTTCATTATTTTTTCATTTATCTTGGTACCGAATTTCAAAATTCCGTCTCCGCAAATAATGGTATCCTGCTGCAAGGTCTCTACGTTGGAATAAGCTTCTATATGGGGTTGTGAGCAGACCATGAACTTTACGTTGTCGAGGAAAAACTCGCCGGCGCTTTTATGGTCTGTATATGCAAGTTCAATAGAAAGATAAACGGCATCGATGCCTTCCGGCACTTCAAAATCAAGTTTCAGCGTTTGCCATCTGACAGGAAAATTTCTCAATTCCCCTGTTGTCGCCAATTCGGCGCCTTTTGAGCCATCCGCATTTTTTGCATAAATAGCAAGGGTTATTCTATCTGTAGTGGCTGCTCCTGTGCTCCCCGGTGCAAAGTCCACCTGGAAATAGGTCTTTTTACCCGGACACAAGCCTTCTATCGGTCGGCGATAGACTTCGCCGAGCATGCGGTCTGCCACATCTATAAACAATACCCCTCCGTTGGCGTTACCGTCGGCGTCCACATTACCCAATTGATTATGGGTATACCAATCGTTCATATCCGGCAGGGCGCAAATAACAACATCGCCCATTGTTCTTGCTATACAGGTGGCTATCGTAGGTTGATATGCGAATCCCGCAAGAAAAACAACCCCCGGCATGTTCGGAGTTCCGTATGCCGGACGAACTGCTGGTACCGGATCCATAATCGTTTTCCGCTGTCCGTTGCAGGTAGGTATTATCCTTCCGTCAACAGTTTTATAGAGGGCGCTGGAAAGGAATTCTCCGAAATCGTCGTGAAGCAACGTGATGCGCGAACCTCCGTCCGACTCATTACAGCACTCTATAACGGTGAGTTCAAACATATCGGAAACGCCGTATCCGCCGGCTCTTCCGTCATTGATAGTACAGCGGTAAAATGCGTTTTGCGAAACCTCCTCCAGATAATTCTGACGGTCGCCTACCGTTTGCCAAGGTCCTGTTGCTGTCGGCGCCTTTTCCCATTTGTAGGTGCAAGCGTCGTAGTTCCTGTCTAATGAAAAACGGACTAACTCGTTCCGGCACACTTCCTGACCTTGGTTGGAGATGATTCTTGGGATAGTAGCCGGTCTTGTTGTCGACCTCCCTTTTATTTCTATTTTCGTGATTCCATAGAAATGTCTGCAATTAGTACCGCCGCCGGTTACTCCGTTATAGTCCAATTTGAGCTGCATTTCAAAAGAGGCGGTCGGGGTTGTATAAGTATGGGTTGCCGTAAAACATTTTACAGGGTCGGCGACCGTAGGCGTGACATTTCCCGGCATTATATTTCCGGATTGTCCGATAGGATTCCCGTTTACATCAACACCAAAACCAAGGGTAAGAGCCGGCGCTCCGTTAAGGGAAGTACATTCCGATGTGATGTAATAACCTTCTATTACAATATCATAAGCCGTGCCCGGATTCAATCCGCTCACGCTATATTGTAGCATGGCTGCACGCTGCGAGCCTATTGCCTGATGCGAAGGCAGCAAAATCATCGGCTTATTGATATTCGGGAAGTTTGAGTTTATTCTATAAGGGTTGTCCACCACGGCATATACTCTTCCGGTTGCATTTGGAAGTCCTATGTTGGTTTTAGTTCCTAACGCCGAAGTTGCGGCATTTCCCGGCAAATATCGCGGGATAGACAGCGTTCCTTGCATACCTATGAATTTTGCCGTGCTGATATCGTGGATGTCAGACTCCCACTCGCCTTCGGTCGATTCAAAAATAGTGGCGCTTACCACATCGCAGGAACTTGGCGGGTTATTGGTAAGCATCGGGCAAGGATCGGGCGGACCGGGTTCTTCAATCCTGATTGGAGGACAGCCGGTTACTGTGACTGAGTTGAAACCTATGGCGACAATACATCCGGCATTCGTACTTGTACCTGACAGTAGGGTGAACGACAATCTTCCGTCGGCAGTTGATTGCGCAGTCATTGTATAGGTTTGGGTATATCCGTTGGCAAGAGGTTGTGCGGAGAAGGTCGCGGGATTTTCCCTTGTTCCATTGAGATCATTCCTGATTCCGAAAAGATTGAAGGTACCGTTATTACCGTTAGGACACCCTGTTCCTCTGTAAACAAGCACTGCATCAATTTTTATGGCATAACTCTCATTTCTGTCCAACCCGGTTATTTCAAAAGAGAGCAAGTCGGCATAATTAGTTGAACCGAAAGGAAAGATGATCATCGGTTTATTCGCACTCGGCGTATTCGCGTAGTTGTTGTTCACGTCGGAAGGCATCCTAACTACGCCATAACCGCCGCCGGTAGCTCCTACCTGTGTCGCTGCAGTAGCATAACCAACTCGGGGGGTCAATGTGGCGGCAATATTATTACCGTCTTCTTTCCATTCTCTAATCAGCGTACTACTAAGATTATAATACGGCGAAGGCGCTCCATCGGCAGGTCTGAAATCAGTGCCGAATACCTCTGTTCTGCATTGAGACGATACATTTTGCATCATACCCAATAATCCTAAAAGGAGTAAATAAAAATATTTTTTCATGATTTTTATGTATTTTTTTGTTAAACGTAAAAATATACTATATCCCAAATTTAACTCTACAAAAATAATAAAAAAAATGAATAAATGAATGATTAACAGGTAAATTTTATTAAAAATCTGATTAAGAGTTTTTTAAAAAGAACGTAGATATACGAAGGCTGTAGTTAAGAATCATATTGTTAAAGGTTATGTTATCAATGACGTGTGCCAGACAAGACCGGAGGTCTTACATGAGGATAACCCCGTGCAAGCCGGAGGCGCAGCTCGGGGTACGGAATCCTGATGATACCGGAACTACGTAGTAGTTCAACTCCTATCGGAGTTGTGTGTACTGGAGGTGAGGTATCCTTTTACCTCGTACCCCCGAGCTGCGCCTCCGGCTTGCACGGGGTTATCCTCATTAAACGCCTATCGGCGTAAAGTGCAATCACGTTTTTTTTTCTCATTTATGTGGATTTTGAAAAATGAGGTAATGAACTATTCATTTACTGAATATCCCTTTTTCAACAAAAAACGATAAGTGACGGAAAATAATCCCGTCACTTATCGTTTATCACTCAATCACTTATCACTATTCTTTAAAACTTCGCCACTTCCAGCGTACCTTTCTCTACTTGTCCGCCTTTCTTGTAGACACGGTAGAAGTAGGTGCCCGGATCAGCTATTGCACCGCGATAGGTACCGTCCCAGCCGTTACTGCCTTCAAATACTTTCTGCATGTAACGGTTGTATATCTCTACATGGTAGCCTATCATGAAACAGCAGTTTCTGCCACTTGGATCGTACGGATTGATGGCGTTTGGTACAAACTCCGATACCTCTACATATATTTCAGATGAGGAAGGGCAGTTCAACTTCGTCGTTGTGGTTTGCACAAGGAAATGTTGCTTGCCGGCGGAAGGTACAAGCGTAAGGCTGTATTCGCTGACGGTCTTATACGGCTGGTCATTGAGGAACCATTCGAAGTAACCGTGGTCAGTGCGGTCGGTAGTGACGGTTATGGTAAGTTCATTGCCCAGTTCGATGCTTCTCGGCGCATTGAGCGTCAATCCGATCGGAGATTCTACATAAACGGTAGCTCTGGCGGTGTTTTTACAGCCGGTTGCCGTGACTGTGCCTTCGACCGTATAGGTGGTGGTAGCAGTTGGTGAGACGGTTATGGTTGATCCTGTTTCGCTCGTACTCCATGTATAGCTGTCGGCACCGCTTGCCGTTAAGGTTGCCGATCCGCCGAGACATATATCGGCATTGGTGACGGTAACGGTAGGCAGGTTTTTGCTTTCTGTAATTGTGATACTGGCGGTAGCGCTGCATCCGTTGGAGGAGGTAACAGTGACGGTATAAGTACTGGCTGCGGTGACGGTTACACCGGCATTGTTGCCCAAGCCATTGTTCCATGAATAAGTTACGCCGCCGGTAGCTGCCAGGCTGATGCTTGGCGTGGTACAGGTTAATACGGTCGTTCCCGTATTATTAGTAATGGCGGCAATTGGCAGAGAGGAGTCCGATGTGATTGTGACGCTTTTGGTTTCGGTACAGCCGTTGGCTGCGGTAACGGTAACGACATAAGTGCCGGGGGTGGTAACAGTAACTGTGGCGTTGGTGCCTAAGCCGTTGTTCCAGGAGTAAGTGCCATTGCCGGTAGCCGTCAGACTGATGCTTGGCGTAGTACAGCTCAACACGGCAGTTGACGAATTGTTGATGATGTCGGCGGACGGTTTGGTTTGGTTTGATGTGATCGTGATGCTGGCGGTAGCGGTACAGCCGTTGGATCCGGTGACGGTGACGGTATAGGTGCCGGCAGTATTTACGGTTACAACGGCGTTGCTGCCTAAGCTGTTATTCCAGGAGTAAGTGCCACCACCGGTAGCGGTCAGGCTGATGCTTGGTGTGGTACAGGTCAAGACAGTTTCTCCCGTATTGTTGGTGATGCCGGCGGTTGGAAAGACTTTGCTTTCTGTTATTGTAACGCTTGAAGTAGCGGTACAGCCATTAGAGCCAGTGACGGTGACGGTATAGGTACCCGGGGCATTGACCGTTGCATTAGCATTACTACCCAAACTGTTGTCCCACAGATAGCTTACGCCGCCGGTAGCAGTCAGGCTGATACTTGGAGTAGTACAGGTCAACACGGTGGTTGACGTATTGTTGGTGATGCCGGCGGTTGGTAGCGTTCTGTTTTCTGTTATTGTAACGCTTGCGGTAGCGAAACAGCCATTGGAGCCAGTGACGGTAGCGACATAAGTGCCGGCAGTATTTATGGTTACAGTGGCGTTGCTGCCTAAGCTGTTGTTCCAGGAGTAAGTGCCGCCGCCGGTGGCGGTCAGGCTAATGGTTGGGTTTGTACAGGTTAATATGGTGGTTGACGTATTGTTAGTGATGCCGGCAACCGGAGGGGTTCTATCTTCTGTAATTGTGATGCTTTCAGTATCGGAACAGCCGTTGGTCGCCGTAAGAGTTACAGTATAAGTACCTGGTGCAGTTATGATTACATTAGCGTTGCTGCCCAAGCCGTTGCTCCAGGCGTAAGTTCCGCTGCCGGTAGCGGTCAAGCTGATGCTTGGCGTGGTACAGGTCAAGACGGTGGTTCCGGTATTATTGGTGATGCCGGCAGTCACATCGCCTTTATCTGCTGTAATCACGATGCTTTTGGAGTCGGTACAACCGTTGGCGCCAGTGACCGTTACGGTATAGGTGCCGGCAGAGGTTACTGTAGCATTGGCGTTGTTGCCCAGTCCGTTGTCCCACGAATAACTTACGCCACCGGTAGCAGTCAGGCTGATGCTTAACAGGGTACAGGTCAACTCAGTGGCAGACGTATTGTTAGTAATACCGGCTGTCGGAAGAGTTCTATTTTCTGTAATTGTGATGCTTGCGGTAGCAGTACAGCCGTTAGCTGCGGTGGCGGTAACGGTATAGGTACCCGGTGCGGTGACTATTGCATTGGCGTTGCTGCCCAAGCCGTTGTCCCAGGAGTAAGTACTGCCGCCGGTAGCTGTAAGGCTGATGCTTGATGTGGTACAAGTCAAGACGGTGGTTCCGGTATTATTGGTGATGCCGGCTGTAGGAGGAAGTCCGTTTTCTGTAATCGTGATGCTTGAAGAAGCCATACAGCCGTTGGAGCCAGTGACGATTACGGTATAGACGCCGGGTGCGGTGACAGTAACATCAGCATTGCTGCCCAAGCCGTTATTCCAGGAATAAGTGCCATTACCGGTAGCCGTCAGACTAATGGATGGATCTGTACAACTCAACACAGTAGTCGCCGAATTGTTGGTAATGCCGACGGTTGGAGGGGTTTTATTTTCTGTAATCGTAATGCTTGCAGTATCGAAACAGCCGTTGGATCCTGTGACGGTTACGGTATAAGTTCCGGGCGCTGCAACGCTGATCGAAGCACTAGTAGGTCCATTGCTCCAAGCATAATAAGCTCCCTCGCCGGTAGCTCTTAAGTTGATGCCTGACGTGGTACAGGTCAACTCGTTTGTTCCGGTATTGTTGATAATACCGGCGGTTGGCGCGGCGTTGTCTTCTGTAATCGTAGTACTTGCGGTAGCAGTACAGCCGTTGGTTGTAACAGTTACTGTATAAGTTCCGGGCGTTGTAATGTTGATCGAAGCGCCGGTGGCTCCGTTGCTCCAAGAGTATATTCCGCCGCCGGTAGCAGTCAGGCTGATAGTCGACGTGATACAGGTCAAGACGGTTGTTGACGGATTGTTGGTGATGCTCGCCGCAGGCGCAGGGTAGACTTTTACGTCAACATAATCCCACACCCAACAGTCTTGAGAAGTCGGCTTGCTGTGGTCCTGGACTTTTACGTAGAATCTCTTTGTTTCAGCCACTGCCGGATTGGTCAACGTCCATGCGCTTACCGTCCAAGTGCTGGTAGCTGCATTTTCTAAAGGTTTCAACGGCGTTACGGCTGCCGATTCGCTGGCAGCTTGATACCATAATATATCAAACTGATTGGAAGCATTTGCCCCGCCGTATCTTAATTGCTTGGCAGTCAAGACAACACTCTCGCTGGCGCACAATGTTACGATGTCGCCTTCTTTCTTGGTTCCGGAAGGGGTCGTGATTTCTACCCGTTTACCGGTTATAACATCGGCATCAGGGCGGATACACGGTGGGCAGAAGTATTTGGAGGTGAGCTTCATGCGTCCGCAATCGTATGAAGATGTTTTTGAAAATACAAGATTGGTAAACATGTGGTCTCTTACGCCATTATTACCTCTGGCTGCTCCTATTACGAACAAAGTATTTTGATCAATGTCATCCTTAAAAGGCGTTGTAAAAATATTATCATTGCTTCCTGTTCCTACCGCAAGGTTACCGCTTACTCTAAACTGATCTACGCCACTAAGCGTGAATCCTAGATAGTATCTTGAACCGCGAGCAGGATTTGCTGTTAAGACATAATTGTTAAAGCTAACACGGGCAAGAGCCGGCTGATTGCTGTCATAATTAAAACTTTGGGCGGTGCCTGTCCAGATAACAGTACCCGGCACTTCCCTGTCATTGCTTTTTGTTACGTTGTAAATGACCGGAGTTATCGTCCCTGTTTTAGGTCCATAATACGACAATAGATAGAGATCGACCGTTTCAAGCACTACATTACTCCAACACTCAAGAAGGGAACTCGTAAGTTGATTGCTATTATTCGGCAAAGCTCCCGTATATTTTATTACCGTTCCTTTCTCTTTTGTCTTATCTTCAATCCAGATAGAATAAAAAATGTCATCACCAACTACTTCCACGCCGTCTATTTGGTTTCCTTTCACGCAAAAAGCGCCTTTTTTGTTTGCTACCGTTGTATTGATTGTTGTAATGGCAGTTCCTCCGGTTTGATTTTTATAAACCTCAAACACCCCATCAATTGGTGTAGGTGTACGGATAGAATATTTTGAGTTAAATTCAAAACAAAAATCATCACTGGCTGCCGGAGACATTGGGTTGGCAATACATACTTCTGTAACCACCTCTTCTACCGGCATCTCTTTTTCGATCACTTCTACTGTTGCCGAAGTTATTTTACAGGCATTACAAGGTACATTAACGCCAACATATTCAATCTCTACCCTGTAAGTACCCGGATTGTTTACCGTAATTTCGGTTTTGTTGTAAACATCCGCCCTGCGTACTAACCGGTCATCATCTTTTGTTGATGTATTCAATGGAGTTCCGTTGTGATACCACCTGAAAAAGTAGCGGTCGCTATAGGGATACCCATCGGGAGCATTTCCGATAGGGGTAGTAAATCCGGAATAGAGAGCAAGAGGCGTTTCTTTGCATTTCTCTCTCGTACCTACCATATAAGCTTCCGGACATTGATCGGGAGGATCGCACGGGATCGTATTCATTTTCTGCATACAAGCCGCATAATAAGTCAGTGTATTGTTTCCAATTCCCAACATTCCGGGATACTTGGTATTTCCCGAATTGGAGGCATTACGCCCCCAAACATAAAATTCGTTCTTGTCGTTAATCATATATCCGACCAAGTCGCCGCGCGACAACCTGACGGCGTCTTTTACTATATTATTATTTGCCTGTATAATAGCGAGTGTCGGCGGACTGGTGTACGACGATGTGGTATTGGTACCCGTACAATATACGGCAAATTGAGGACCTGTCGAACAGGTATTACCGTTACCTCCTACATTGTTATTCGGAAGTACGCCTCCGGTATCTCCTCTTGAATCATTTCCCCAATAAAGCACATATCCCTCTTTGGTAACAGCGGCTCCGTACCCGTTTCCACCTACTACTTCTATCACGTCGGTTAGAAAATCTTCGCCCGATATAGCTTTGTAATGTCCCGAAACTACTTTTCTTGCATAGACTGATGATTCGTTGTTAGGGCGTCCGATAGAACATCCCCAAGCGCCGTTACCCCAACCGTAAACATATCCCGTCAATGCATCCACAGCAAATCCTCCCACATCCATGCCTATAGCCATTTTGATGTTTTTCAAAGGTGTGCGGGGATTGGTTTCATCGGTCTCAACTGGTTCTGCCGTGTAGCTATTGGCGCCACCGTCGCCGCCTCTACCATTCCAGTTGCCCATAGAGTATAAGTCTCCATACCCTTTTCCATCAGGATCTACCAAAAAATAGATATTGTTATCTCCCGTACCGATATGAATTATATTTTCAAGAATAGGTCCGGTTGTTGCATTGGTTCGACGAATATAAACAGGGGTAGGTGTAGCTGTTTGAATCCAGTTACCGCCTCCAAAACCCACTGCCCTGCCATTCTCCAAAATCGCAAAAGAAGCTGCTGTAGAGCCACATACATACTTAACTCCTCCCAAATACTCGCCTCCCGGAGTACCGTCCAAATTGTAACCGGGAATGCCGCTCGACGGATTCACCTTCACCGGAGAGGGAACCGAAACGATTGCTGCGGTCGGATCACCACACTCTCTATTGCCATTGTTACCCCATGCGTAAACAACACCGTAACATGAAAGCGCCACGATATGACCACCCGAACCGGCTGTCACCTGCGAGAAAGTGAGTCCCGCAGGTATATTTACTTCTTGAGGTTCATGAACAGTTGTTTGCGTATCATAAGGCGGTTTCAACCCCAATTTATTGTTGATATTATACCCCCAGGCATACAAATAACCTTGCGAGCAAATAAGAACGCTATTGTCGGCGCCGCTACCGATAACCATACTTTGCGGTAATGCATTCATCATTACCCCCCATACGAAAATCAATGAAATGTAAAGACGTTTTTTCATGACTGTAACTATTTAAAATCCATACTCCTATTATACTTCACTCCACAAATGTACAAAATATCAAATATTTTCCAAAATAAAACATATGTTATTTAAATAAAAATAGAGATTATCGCTATGAAGCAACTAACCTCTATTTTTTATCCTATTAATAAAAGTATATTCAAAAAACCAACATTATTATCTACAGAAATGTTTCGTTATACACCAGGTATATCCTAACATAACCTCATGCGTTCCCGAATTGTGACGGTTGATTCCCGTCAAGCCGAGCGTGTAAGCGTATGCCAAATGGAAACCTCCGAAACGGATACCTCCCATCGGAGCCAGCGACAACGGTTGTGCATTTTTGCCATCCAACCCTTGACGGTAAGAGACTTGCAGCCAATAGGCGAAATCTTCATTATCCGGAAGCGTCTGCATAAACTTCATATTCAAA
>Ga0123353_10001710_pt1 | contig 26959 bp, 23 predicted proteins | sample TergutLab28metaG_3_FD_92763 | JGI IMG/M metagenome (GOLD analysis project Ga0123353, IMG submission 92763) | Labiotermes labralis P3 segment gut microbial communities from Petit-Saut dam, French Guiana - Lab288 P3 | ecosystem: Host-associated > Arthropoda: Insects > Digestive system > Gut ...
GGCGCGGCGACCTCGACGCGCCGTGATTCGCGCAAAATAACACGTCGTTGACGCACTACGACGGCGCGTCGAGTCGCCGCGCCCTACAACCGGAAAGCCCACCGTTCTTGTAGGGGCGGATGGTAATCCGCCCGCTATCAACGGGACGATTGCCATCGTCCCCTACATGGATACCCACCTTGGGCGCTTCAGCCCTTGATTTGCGTTTGTAGAAAGGATGCGCGGGATACGTGAGCTCCCCGAACGGGGCGTCCTGGCGCCGGATCGCGTTGGATGCGCTCAGCGCGGGGATCTCATCGGCGGTAATCTCGCGGCCCAGCTTGCCCGACAGGAAGATGCCCTCGGATATCAGCATCGTCTGCAGGGCGATGTACGGCGTGTCGATTTGCTCGCACGCACCGCGCAGCGCGCCGATCCAGTGCGACTGGCAGCGCTCGTAGACCGCGAGCTCGGGGTTGAGCTGCAGGCGGCGGAATTGCTCCGCGGGAATGTCCAGCGCCGTCTCGGCCGGGTACCCCTCAAGCTCGGAATAATACTTGAGGGATGGCTCCCCGCCGATCACGGCGAACTGAATGCCGCCCTCGGAGCCGTACAGGGAGGACAGGGGGAACTCGCCGCCGTGGATGGCCCAGCTCTCCAGGATGTCCATGGTGAGGCCGCCTTCAAACTTGACGAAGCCCGCGCCCAACTCCTCCACATCATAGCCGGATTCCGCCCGGCGCTTGGCGTCCATGGCCAACTCCTGATACACCGCGCCGCTGATGCGCTCCACCTTGGGCGTGCCCAGCAGGTACAGGAGCCGCGAGATGTGGTACACGCCCATATCGAACAGCGCGCCGTGGCCCGCCCAATGGGCCGAGACGAACTCCTTTTCCGCGTAGCCGTCCACAAAGGGGCGGCCGCGGCGGCGATACCCATAGGAGCGGGCGTGATAAATCTTGCCCAGGCGGCCCGCATCCACCAGCTTCTTTGCGGCGATGGCCGGCCCGCCGTAGATCATGGCCAGCTGGATGTGCAGCTTTACGCCGTAATGGGACGCGGCCTCGCGCATGGCCGCGGCGTCGGTGTAGGAGCCCGCCATGGGCTTCTCGCAATAGCAGTGCTTGCCCGCGGCCATGACGGCGATTGAGATGGGGGCATGCAGGTTGTTGTGCAAACAAACATCCACCGCATGGATGTCGTCGCGCTTCAAAAGCTCGCGGTAATCGGTGTAGCGGTTGGGGATGCGCCACTTGTCGCAGAAAGCGTGCAACTTTTTTTCGTTCAGATCGCAGGCGGCGACGATGTGGACGCCTTCCATGCCCCCATAGTATTCCATGTGCGTGTGGGCGATGACGCCGGTGCCGATGAGCGCGATGTTTACCTCTTGCACAGACATTCCTCCTCATGCTCCATTTGCATACAGTATAGCATGTGTTCACGATAGTTGTTTCATTGTCCGGTCGCACAAATCGTCCACCGCAACACAGCCGACGCCTGCGATGGATGTGTGCAGCCTGTTGTTGATGGGCTTGGTCCAAGCGCGCGGTATGTTTTCGGCGCCGATCATCATGCCGGCAACGGAACCGACCGTGGCGCCGTTGCAGTCCGTGTCGAATCCGTTCTCAACCGCCAGGCAGATGGATTTGCCGTAATCCAGCCCGCCGTACAGCAGCGCCATGACCACGAGCATGGCGTTGGGTATGGTATGGCACCAGTCGTGGCTGCTGTTTTCATCAAACTGCGCATGGATTGCGGCCGCGCACGCTTTGGCCGTCTTTCCGTTTTCGTAGCCGTGGAGCACCTCCATGATCTTTTCGTGTAAACGCGAACGATGGGGTATTTGGCCCAAACCTCCATATATCACGGTTTTGACATCGCCGCATACAGCCGCCCAGGCCAGCATGGCGGCGACAAGCATGCTTCCGTATATGCCGTTCTTTACATGGGAGACGGAGGCGTCGCGCCAAGCCATGGACGCCGCGTCCTGAGGCGCTCCGGGATTGATATAGCCGTAATAATCGCTGCGTATTTGTGCGCCTATCCACTCCCTGTAAGGGTTTTTGTAGATGGCCGAGGCGGGCGGATCATATCCGCCCACAAAATTCCGGAACGCGACCCGCTCCGCCGTGCAATACGCGTCTATCGGCTGTTTGGCCAGCCAGCACTTCGCCACATCCAACGGGGTAAAACCACGTCCATATTCGTCGATCAGTTGAGCCGCCAGCACGGTGTAGTTGGTGTCGTCGTCCGACGGGGCGCAGGCGATCGTGTCCGCGTAACACTGGTCCCGCAAGGGAAAGCTGCATCGATTCAATACGGCTTGCGTCAGATCCTTTTTTTCGATATAGCGATGCATCGGATGGTTGCCGGTTTCTTTGAGTACATAGTTCAGTTCCGGCGTTTTGATGCCTTCCACCGATTTGCCCAACAGGCAGCCGCAGATCCGGCCCAACCACGCGCCCATCACCTTTGGGCGCAGCGCGCCGATGTCCTCGGGCTTGGGGCACCGTATGCCCGGCGGCCGCCGCTCTGTTTGAATACCCTCCAAGTCCGATGGCTCCACATAGGCATACCCTTCGCGCACCGCCTCATCGTGCATGAGGCCCGCCAAACAATCGGCCATGTCTTCCTTGAGCTGACCTACCGGCAAGGCGGCGATTGCCTCCGCGAGCGCCTTGTACTTTGTTACATCCTTGCCTTCATCGGCATATTGCCTGTACTCGACCATGAGATCCTTTGAGTACACGTCCCATGTATGCAGCGACGCGAAGTTGGGGATGAACCGTTTGCTCAAGCGGATAGCGTCCGTACACTTTTCCATGCGCTCATCGGGCATGCCTATGTCTCCTTCACCGATTCAATCTGTCCGTATCATATCACAACCCTTCGCATTTGGCAGCAGTTTTTGCTTTTCTGCGCTCATTTAAAACATGATTTTGCGCATAGTGTTTGACAAGTTATCGAGAAAAAGTTACTATGACAGCGCGCGTGTTTGTCATACGGCGAAATCGGGCGATTGAGAAATGCAAAGCGGTATCGATGATTGACCGGGAGAAGATCAGCATGAAAAATAAGTACATCAATGGAATACTGCCGATGATACTCATGAATTTTTCGACCGGCTCGGTGTATTGCTGGACTTTATTCAAAGAGGATATCATTGCGTATACAGGGTTTAGCAAATCAGTAACGGAATGGTGCTTTTCGCTGGCTATCTTTTTCTTGGGGATGTCCGCCGCGTTTGGCGGTAAGTTGGTTGAAAAGGATGTGAAGCGATCCAGTTTCATTACATTTTTTATGTTTACGTCGGGTTGGGTGGTAACCGGTTTGGGGATTCAAATCAAAAACCCGATCGTCACTATTTTGGGGTTTGGCGTGATACAGGGCGTCGGTTTGGGGTTTGGATATATCACGCCGGTCAAAACCATGATGGTATGGATGGATAAGAACAAAGGATTCGCGGCAGGGTTGTCCATATCCGGGTTTGCGCTTGCCGGTGTGCTGGCCAATCCCATGATTGCATATTTTTTGGGGATCATGCCGGTCCACAGGGTGTTTTATCTGTTGGCGGCGATATACGGGATATGTTGTTTTGCGGCTTATTTGCTAATATATAGGCCTCCGGTGATAGAAACCAGGGAAGAATTCAAGAAATTGCTGAAAACCAGGGAGATTATTTTTACCAAAAAATTTGTATTGTTATGGCTTATGTTTTTCTTGAATATCGCGTGTGGGCTTGCGTTAATAAGCCAAGAAAAGCAAATTTATATTGATGTCGAGCAACTGGGGATAACCTCCATTGCAACGATCGTGCTGTATTGCAGCATCAGCGCCATCATGAATTTGGTGGGCAGATTATCCATGGCCTCTTGGCAAGATAAATTAAAGCACAAGCATACCCCGTATTATTTAATGGCTATTGCTTCTTTGATCGTTTGCTTTATTGCGGCATTCAGATCAACAATGCTGCCGGAAACGCTCATGATGATATGGGTCGTACAGTTTTTCTTTGGATGCGGTTTTAGCTGCATGCCCAATATCCTGCACCAACACTACGGACTCAATCAATTGTCCACCGTACAGGGGTTAACGTTGAGCGCATGGGCGGTAGCCGGGTTGGCGGGCAATCAATTTGCACTGTACATGATCAATCACTACGGCCACAGCGCGCTGTACGCCTGTTTGGGGATCATGTATACGCTCGTGCTGGCAATACTGGTGGTTTGGGCAAAAATCACGGCCAAACCTGCGATGGCCCAATGCGAACAATAAAGAATATTTAAAACGCCAATCAAGGGCCCAAAACCAGGAGAAGAAAGTCCAGGGAACCCAAAGAACAAACGGTCTGCTTACTCACATCTTCGGCAGGATTGCTGCCGTGCCCTGTATCTTGGCGCTTGGGTTCCGCTCTTGATTCGCGTTAAAAATCACTGGAAAGTTCCAATCCACGCACCCCCGCGGGGTGCGACGCGTTTTCCTCTACGGCGGCATATCGCTCATGATGGTTCCAATCCACGCACCCCCGCGGGGTGCGACGCGCCGCCGATGGGCTATTCGCCCATGTACAACCCGTTCCAATCCACGCACCCCCGCGGGGTGCGACGAGACGAACAGCGGCCAGGAAATCGCGCTTTCGATGTTCCAATCCACGCACCCCCGCGGGGTGCGACAGGAGCCTGGCCGCGATCGTAGCAGCCTGCGAGCGGTTCCAATCCACGCACCCCCGCGGGGTGCGACATTGACAGTCGGTATAAGCAAACGAGAACTCCTGGTTCCAATCCACGCACCCCCGCGGGGTGCGACGCTATGCAACCACTCGGAGTTTCTGGGGGCGATGTTCCAATCCACGCACCCCCGCGGGGTGCGACATGCGGTCGGGACGCTTTACAGGCCGGGCGAAGGCGTTCCAATCCACGCACCCCCGCGGGGTGCGACCAGCTCTCGATCCATGGCTCAATGGCGTATTGAGTTCCAATCCACGCACCCCCGCGGGGTGCGACGCGCACCGAGTATAGGAGCCTGGACATCCTCCTGTTCCAATCCACGCACCCCCGCGGGGTGCGACGTCGAGGCGGTGGGCGTCGAGGGCATGATGGAGGTTCCAATCCACGCACCCCCGCGGGGTGCGACTGCCGGGATCAAGAGCGATACCATCGGCGGAAATGGTTCCAATCCACGCACCCCCGCGGGGTGCGACGGATGCCAAGCGCGGAGACTTGGTGAAGACGGTTGTTCCAATCCACGCACCCCCGCGGGGTGCGACCCTTACTCAGCGCCTTCATGTGCCGGGTGATAGTTCCAATCCACGCACCCCCGCGGGGTGCGACAACGGCACGTCCCCCGGTCGCATGTTGATTACAGTTCCAATCCACGCACCCCCGCGGGGTGCGACGCGCTCCTTTCGGAGCAACTTAGCGACAGAAACGTTCCAATCCACGCACCCCCGCGGGGTGCGACGATGTCGCTGTACATCATTACGGCATCGTTGAACAGTTCCAATCCACGCACCCCCGCGGGGTGCGACAGTAGACGGCACTCCCGCACTCGCCGCATGTGTAGTTCCAATCCACGCACCCCCGCGGGGTGCGACGATTATCGACCGGGCAAGGCGCAAAGCGGGCGAAGTTCCAATCCACGCACCCCCGCGGGGTGCGACCCTGCGAAATGCTTAGAATGCCACAGCGAACACGTTCCAATCCACGCACCCCCGCGGGGTGCGACCCAGCCGCCGCATTACCTCCTGCTGCATGTAGGAGTTCCAATCCACGCACCCCCGCGGGGTGCGACGCACTGTCCGCCGACGATATGCAGAGGCTCGTAGTTCCAATCCACGCACCCCCGCGGGGTGCGACAAGAGGGCGAAACCAAGACCGATCAAGTGAACGGTTCCAATCCACGCACCCCCGCGGGGTGCGACTTTAGGCCGTCGATCCCGTCCGCGCGCTCTACCGGTTCCAATCCACGCACCCCCGCGGGGTGCGACGCCAGGATGTTATAGTTGAACGGGCTGTAAGAAAGTTCCAATCCACGCACCCCCGCGGGGTGCGACGGCAACCAGGCGAAAACGGAAGGAGAGCCCGTTCAGTTCCAATCCACGCACCCCCGCGGGGTGCGACGGAGGAATGAACCCGAATCAAAACGGAAGGTGGAAGTTCCAATCCACGCACCCCCGCGGGGTGCGACAAAGCGTATTACCCGGTGATGCTCGATGACTTTGTTCCAATCCACGCACCCCCGCGGGGTGCGACCCGAGCCCGGAGCAGCAGCGGTGGCTGGACGACCTGTTCCAATCCACGCACCCCCGCGGGGTGCGACCCGGTACGTGGGGCCGGACGACGGGGTGGTGGGCAAGTTCCAATCCACGCACCCCCGCGGGGTGCGACTGGATTTGCACGGCTGTCGGCGGGGACGGCACCTGGTTCCAATCCACGCACCCCCGCGGGGTGCGACGTGTACCCCCTCCTATCAATAGAGCCGGATTCTGTGTTCCAATCCACGCACCCCCGCGGGGTGCGACCGGCGGCGAGTGAGAGGAAGCCCCCCCCCTATGCCGTTCCAATCCACGCACCCCCGCGGGGTGCGACTATATGACAACCGATACTCTTGAGCGCGTGATGTTCCAATCCACGCACCCCCGCGGGGTGCGACTATAACAACCACTGGAACCAGCCGGGGCATGGTGTTCCAATCCACGCACCCCCGCGGGGTGCGACGAGCCAGACCCGATCGACAACGTGCATCGCAAAAGTTCCAATCCACGCACCCCCGCGGGGTGCGACAAGGATCGCTATCGATGTGGAAGCGTCGATACGGAGTTCCAATCCACGCACCCCCGCGGGGTGCGACGAAACAGGTAGCAGAGCAGGAGCGGCTGAAAGCGGTTCCAATCCACGCACCCCCGCGGGGTGCGACTGTAGTCCCTGGTCACTGATTGATAGAATTGCCAGTTCCAATCCACGCACCCCCGCGGGGTGCGACGCGGTGGAAATAACAGGGTCTCAAACGACCGAAAAGTTCCAATCCACGCACCCCCGCGGGGTGCGACAGCATCCGTAAAGTCATTCGCGCGATTCTGAGCAGTTCCAATCCACGCACCCCCGCGGGGTGCGACATAACGCCGAGTTGGCGCAGTTGATTTCTATATTTGTTCCAATCCACGCACCCCCGCGGGGTGCGACCCGCTACGACAGCGCCTATTACAAGCATCTGCTAAGTTCCAATCCACGCACCCCCGCGGGGTGCGACGCCATCAGACCGGAGGGAGGTGATCCTATGACCAGTTCCAATCCACGCACCCCCGCGGGTGCGACACATTGTTAGCGTGTCGATTGGTGTTAGCAAGGAGTTCCAATCCACGCACCCCCGCGGGGTGCGACAAGGCCTAGACGGCCTATTTGATGCGCTGGAAGGTTCCAATCCACGCACCCCCGCGGGGTGCGACGAAGAGGTTCTGCTGGACTATATCAAGCTATCAGTTCCAATCCACGCACCCCCGCGGGGTGCGACGAGGAAATCCTTGAAATCAAAAGGCAAATTCTTGTTCCAATCCACGCACCCCCGCGGGGTGCGACGCCTAAGCCGCAAATGGGCGTGCTGATCCATGATAGTTCCAATCCACGCACCCCCGCGGGGTGCGACCGACGCCTTCACGCAGCCAAAGGGTGTTGACACCGTTCCAATCCACGCACCCCCGCGGGGTGCGACAATCTATCTATAACAAGGAGTGAAAGAAATGGCGTTCCAATCCACGCACCCCCGCGGGGTGCGACCGCGCTGGCCGATCGGGCAAAAACAAGCACATAGTTCCAATCCACGCACCCCCGCGGGGTGCGACCTCACGCGGGGCGCTTTTTCATTCTTATCTCCAGTTCCAATCCACGCACCCCCGCGGGGTGCGACGCGGCGTCGCCCTCCAGCAGGCCTGCGATCTCTCCGTTCCAATCCACGCACCCCCGCGGGGTGCGACAACCGCCCATAAAAATAACTGGAGGCGAAACCCATGTTCCAATCCACGCACCCCCGCGGGGTGCGACTCCATCACAAAAACCCTCGCGCCGGAGGTGGCGGAGTTCCAATCCACGCACCCCCGCGGGGTGCGACAAGCGTCCCGACCGCATGCCCTTCGCGACAAGTAGTTCCAATCCACGCACCCCCGCGGGGTGCGACGTCGCGGAACAGGCGGCAAAAAAACGCTGTCAGCGTTCCAATCCACGCACCCCCGCGGGGTGCGACCTGGGCCTCGCGGGCGGCCTCTCGGGCAACGCGGTTCCAATCCACGCACCCCCGCGGGGTGCGACGGCGACCGATACATGGTGGACACCAGGTACGGCAGTTCCAATCCACGCACCCCCGCGGGGTGCGACTCACAAACCCGCCCGCCACGCGGATGCCCGGGTTGTTCCAATCCACGCACCCCCGCGGGGTGCGACCCGGCCCGGCGCATGTGGTAGCGCGCTCGCTCCAAGTTCCAATCCACGCACCCCCGCGGGGTGCGACGTTTACCGCCCCAACAATCGCCACCGCCGCAAGCCAGTTCCAATCCACGCACCCCCGCGGGGTGCGACCCGGCCACCAGCGCCTCCACGGTCACCTCGTCGCGGTTCCAATCCACGCACCCCCGCGGGGTGCGACGGGCATGCTCTTCGCACCCTTCTTCCAGCAACGCGTTCCAATCCACGCACCCCCGCGGGGTGCGACAATCACCTCGTAATACTCCACGCCGCCGTCCCGGTTCCAATCCACGCACCCCCGCGGGGTGCGACGATCCAAAAGGCGGGCAGAACGCCCACAGAGGCGGTTCCAATCCACGCACCCCCGCGGGGTGCGACGCGGACAACAACGCCATGCAGGACGGAAAAAGAAGTTCCAATCCACGCACCCCCGCGGGGTGCGACCGTCTATATGCCATCTTCCGTGATCGTTCTCGTAGTTCCAATCCACGCACCCCCGCGGGGTGCGACAACCGGCTTGTAATCATCTCGGCAGACATAGGGCGTTCCAATCCACGCACCCCCGCGGGGTGCGACGCGTCTCTGAAAATTGCCTTTTCTAGTTCCGCCAGTTCCAATCCACGCACCCCCGCGGGGTGCGACGCTTGGAGGCTGCTTAGCATGGAGATCATCACTGGTTCCAATCCACGCACCCCCGCGGGGTGCGACGGCGCTAATGCCGCCTACGCAATGACGGAAAAAGTTCCAATCCACGCACCCCCGCGGGGTGCGACTTTTTGCTTTAAGTTCTTCTTCCGATATACTAAGTTCCAATCCACGCACCCCCGCGGGGTGCGACGTTCGCGCTTGCGAAGGGGTCGGGGAAACCGATGTTCCAATCCACGCACCCCCGCGGGGTGCGACCTGGGTTGGGCGGGATGGGGGAAGAAACGGAGCAGTTCCAATCCACGCACCCCCGCGGGGTGCGACCCGGCCAATGTGATGGAGCGCAAATCCATAGCGGTTCCAATCCACGCACCCCCGCGGGGTGCGACGCGATCTACAGAGCGGTAGAGGGACTGCGAGCCGTTCCAATCCACGCACCCCCGCGGGGTGCGACCGGTATTTTATCAATGACGGGATGATCGTAATGCGTTCCAATCCACGCACCCCCGCGGGGTGCGACCGGTATTTTATCAATGACGGGATGATCGTAATGCGTTCCAATCCACGCACCCCCGCGGGGTGCGACAGAAAGTATGGGCTCTATTTCGACCGCCAACGTAGTTCCAATCCACGCACCCCCGCGGGGTGCGACACCTCATCCAGCAGGAACGGGATGTCTTCAAGGGTTCCAATCCACGCACCCCCGCGGGGTGCGACTTGCTCGGAACCTTTTGATCGTACCGATGGACAGTTCCAATCCACGCACCCCCGCGGGGTGCGACGCAAAAGACAAACGGTTATTCTTGCTCGAAAGCAGTTCCAATCCACGCACCCCCGCGGGGTGCGACGGTTTCCCGGCGAGTTGCGTACTCGGTTGCCCTGTTCCAATCCACGCACCCCCGCGGGGTGCGACCAAGCTGCGCGCTCACTTCGTCCAGCCTACGCGGTTCCAATCCACGCACCCCCGCGGGGTGCGACGAATATCGGCAGCGCCTGCCACAGCACCACGGCGTTCCAATCCACGCACCCCCGCGGGGTGCGACAGTGATCGCGGCATACCCCCCGGTGGGACGCGGAAGTTCCAATCCACGCACCCCCGCGGGGTGCGACAATGGACGCCGCTCCGCTCCAGCACCAAATTCTGCGTTCCAATCCACGCACCCCCGCGGGGTGCGACACGGTGGATTTGCATATTAGCGTTGTTGTAGATGTTCCAATCCACGCACCCCCGCGGGGTGCGACACGTCTGCCCGATCCGCGAGCGCAAAACCTGTGAGTTCCAATCCACGCACCCCCGCGGGGTGCGACAACGGCCAAGAGGTGACGATGACCGACGTTCGCAGTTCCAATCCACGCACCCCCGCGGGGTGCGACAATTGCAAACAGATTCGGAATCAAGGGAGCAACGTTCCAATCCACGCACCCCCGCGGGGTGCGACCCTTGTCGTACGCCTCCTCGCGCACCGTGAATGCGTTCCAATCCACGCACCCCCGCGGGGTGCGACAGGAGGCCCCCAGCCAGGAAATTGCTTCTCTTCGGTTCCAATCCACGCACCCCCGCGGGGTGCGACGCCGCCACCGCAATATGGGGCTGCATTATCTCGCAAGTTCCAATCCACGCACCCCCGCGGGGTGCGACAGCGAGGGGTGATTTTTATGGCGTCTTTTTACCGTGTTCCAATCCACGCACCCCCGCGGGGTGCGACAAAAATACTTGCGGTCACCGTTGACCGACGGCATGTTCCAATCCACGCACCCCCGCGGGGTGCGACCAGGGTATCCAAAGAGGTTGATGTGGCGGCGTTGGTTCCAATCCACGCACCCCCGCGGGGTGCGACCGAGGACAGCGCGGTGTTGGAAACCGCTTGCGGCGTTCCAATCCACGCACCCCCGCGGGGTGCGACAAGCCCACGGCGGCAACAGGTTGACGCTTTGGTGTGTTCCAATCCACGCACCCCCGCGGGGTGCGACAGGAGCAGGGGCTAAAAAACGTTGAGATGGAAGGGGTTCCAATCCACGCACCCCCGCGGGGTGCGACCGTGAATTGCGCACCATATCGCTGGACTACCTGACGTTCCAATCCACGCACCCCCGCGGGGTGCGACGCGGCGTTCTGCTGGGCACATCGTGGGCCACCATGTTCCAATCCACGCACCCCCGCGGGGTGCGACCGATTCCTGCACGCTGTCTCCAAACTCCTCAATGTTCCAATCCACGCACCCCCGCGGGGTGCGACCGGATACACAATCTCATGTATGGGTATTGGCTTGGGTTCCAATCCACGCACCCCCGCGGGGTGCGACGATCGGCGGGGCCTGAACCCGCAATCGGAGGCTTGGTTCCAATCCACGCACCCCCGCGGGGTGCGACTCAGCCCCTAACGCCTCTCGCATTCCTCGCATTGTTCCAATCCACGCACCCCCGCGGGGTGCGACATCCATCCGCTCAAATGAGGGGAGAACGATCTCGTTCCAATCCACGCACCCCCGCGGGGTGCGACATCCGCTGCTTTTTTTGCCTCTCTTGCAGAGGCTTGTTCCAATCCACGCACCCCCGCGGGGTGCGACTGGGTTCGATTATAGGAGCCGTGTAACCGTATGGTTCCAATCCACGCACCCCCGCGGGGTGCGACATGCGCGAGATCAACGCATTCTATGATTGGGCCGTTCCAATCCACGCACCCCCGCGGGGTGCGACACGTGGACAAGGTGGGTATGGGCAATGATCGGACGTTCCAATCCACGCACCCCCGCGGGGTGCGACCGTCCCCCGCCTCAATGTCCTCTACGCCGTCATAGTTCCAATCCACGCACCCCCGCGGGGTGCGACTCTCCTGCAACGCCTTGATTTCCTTCGCCTGCCTGTTCCAATCCACGCACCCCCGCGGGGTGCGACCTTAGTATTTCCTGCCGGTCTTTTTCTTTGATCAGTTCCAATCCACGCACCCCCGCGGGGTGCGACCACGGATTTTCCGTGATTGCGTAGCAGCGTTATGTTCCAATCCACGCACCCCCGCGGGGTGCGACTCCCTGGATAATCAAGCTTTTGCGCTTGACTTAGTTCCAATCCACGCACCCCCGCGGGGTGCGACACCATTGCTGGTTTTGTTCGGTTCCAGGACGGGTTCCAATCCACGCACCCCCGCGGGGTGCGACTGTGCCATGCCAAAATCTCGTTAACCCTGGGCATGTTCCAATCCACGCACCCCCGCGGGGTGCGACTGCCGATCAACGACAACGCTAGACATAGACGATGTTCCAATCCACGCACCCCCGCGGGGTGCGACCTTAGTATTTCCTGCCGGTCTTTTTCTTTGATCAGTTCCAATCCACGCACCCCCGCGGGGTGCGACAAAAGCCGTTCCTGTGATAAGCTGAACGAAAAAGTTCCAATCCACGCACCCCCGCGGGGTGCGACTTTATGCGGCGTTTGGTCTTCTAAGTCAAGCGCAGTTCCAATCCACGCACCCCCGCGGGGTGCGACCTCCATGCCCTCCCTCAAAACATCCACCCTCTCAGTTCCAATCCACGCACCCCCGCGGGGTGCGACCGCCTCCAACGCCTTGACGCCGTCCATGTACTGTTGTTCCAATCCACGCACCCCCGCGGGGTGCGACTCCTCGCATTCCAAACGTCGTTCGTGGAGTTACAGTTCCAATCCACGCACCCCCGCGGGGTGCGACGAGGCAGGCCAGCAAATGGAGGGATTGGAATGGAGTTCCAATCCACGCACCCCCGCGGGGTGCGACGTGATAGGCACTTTGTTTTCCCCGCATTTGGTAGTTCCAATCCACGCACCCCCGCGGGGTGCGACAGTTCTTCTGAGATGTCCTTACCAGGCTAGCATACAAGCTTGTTTTTCGCGAACCTACCGAGATCGGCCTCTACGCAATCGTGCATACCTCAAAGAAGCGTCTACCAACCACGACTTATCATGTGCGCGAACCTGCCAGGAAAATCGTGGGCGCTTCCGGTTCGCGCTACACCAACAACACCCCCTCCGGATCATAGGAAGCCTTGGCGCCCACGTGCTCTACGCGGCGTTTCCAATTGGAGCCTAGATCGTAAAAACGAAGGCTGTCACGTGTGGGATCGATGGCTTGTATCAAAGCTTTTTTCAACAAAACCCATTGGGGAGGAAGCAGCAGGCACTCAAACACGGAGTTCTGCACGCGCTGACCGTGGCGCTGGCAGAGCTTGGCGACGGCGCGCAGACGTTTGCTCCCTTGTGGATCCGTGGTGGCTACATCGTATGTGATGAGCACCATCATTGGGCGTCACCTCCAAAAGAAGGGCGGATAGGCGTCCAGGTCTTTGCGAATGAAACGGGCCATCAACAGCGCTTGTGCGTAGGGGATCAATCCGAAGGGTATCTTTTCTTGCAGATACGGATGGGTGATCATGTCCTGCTTGCGTTGTTGCCAGGCGGCGAGCACCGCCTTTCGCGCGTCGTTTTGCAAAAGTACCGCGCCGGACTCGCTGCGCCGAAAATCCTTTGAAGACAATTGTTTGCGATTGACCAGGGTGAGCGCCATTCGATCCGCGAATACGGGCCGCAACTCCTCCATCATGTCCAAGGCGAGTCCCTGCCGGCCCGAGCGATCGCGGTGCAGGAAACCCACGGCGCTGTCCAATCCCACACAGAACAGTGCGGCCTGCATCTCATGCGCCAATAACGTATAGAGTAGGGAGAGAAGCGCATTGAAAGGATCCAGCGGTGGGCGCCGGGTGCGCTTGGTGAATCCCCAGAACGCATGATCTTCCAGTATCAGGGATGGAAGCGCATGGAAGTAGTGCCGCGCGCCTTCTCCTTCGATGCCGAGCAAGGCTTCGCCGGAACCCGCGCGCGGAGCCTGCCGCGCCAATTGCGCCAGGTGCTGCGTAGCATCGCGCAGGGAACCGGTATGCTCCACATGATCGCGTTGCGCCCGCTGCAAAACCGTGCGGCTATTGAGCAATTTGGCGGCGATCATCACGCCGGCCACCTGGGCGGCGCGTTCGGAATCGTCCGCCAGGCGGTATTGCGCGCGGCGAAGGTGTACATTGCCGGGCGAGGGGCCCACGAGCTGTGCCAGGGGGCGTCCATGCTCGGTCAAAAAAGTCATGGCGATCTTTCGCTGCGCACATTGGCCCATCAGCGCCGGGCTGGCCCCGGGATAGCCGAACTGTACCACGGCCTCCAAATTCAGCAGGGGCACGCGCAGCTTTACCTCGTCATCCAGCCGCACGCAAAGGTTTTCATTCTCTAGCGCTAGGTAGGCATTGGGCGCGGTAACAAACAGCGTGTTAAGCATTCGCCGCACGGGTTTACACCTCCTCCTCCCCCGACAGGGCTTGAATCGCGCGCTCGTTGTACCGTTGCGCCGAGCCGGACAGCTTGGGCAGGCAGCGATCCACCAGCGAACAGCTTTTGCATGCCGGCCCTGGCTGTGCCGCGGGCGTCATCCCCGATCGGTAGGCGGCGTGCATCGCCTCTGCGCAGGTTTGCGCTTGCCGGCGGAGCGCCTCGTCCAGCGCCACGATCTCCCGGCGGTGTATGGCGGCGTAGTACAGCGCGCCCTCCGCGATATCGCAGCCGGTCATCTCCTCCAGGCAGATGGCCTGGGCGCAGAGTTGCAGGCGGTCGTGGTTGCCGGCCTTGGGTTTGCCCCGTTTGTATTCGATGGGGTAGGGGCGATACGTGCCGCGCCTGCCGGGCAGAGGAATGCCGGCCTCGTGTGCGTGAAACTCTACCACGTCGGCCATGCCTACCAAGCCCAGGCGTTCCGAGGAAAGCCAAAGGCTGCGGGCCACGATCACCCCGGCGCGGGACTCCGTGAAGTCGGCGTCGTGCGCGGCGTCGTGCAAGGCGCGTCCCTCGGCGGTCAGCGCATTTTCCTGCCATTGCTCCTCCAGGTGGATGAGCGCCCACTGCCGCGGGCAAAAGGCGAAGTGCTGCAGGCCGGAGATCGGCAGATAATCCTCGGGAGACATGACTACAGCAACTCCAGCATCGTTACGCCGGTTGGCGCCGGCGCGGCCGTAACGCGATAGTCGGCAAAATCGCGGGGAGGCTCCGACGGGTTCACGCGTTCGGCGGTGATCAGCGAAAACAGCTTGTGGGCGGGCGCGTTGCCCAGCTTGCAATCGTGGCGGAAGACGAACAGCTTTTGCGCCGCCATGCGGCCCCGGGCGGCGGAGCGGTCGTGATCGAACATGTTGATCAGCGCGTCCCACAACAGCTGCAGATCGTCCTCCGAAAAGCCGGTGCGCTGCGCCTGGGGCGCGGAGACGAAACCCTCGGCACGGTACAGGGCGTAGGGCACGATGGCTTTTCGGCCCATGGTGCGCTCCTTGGCCAGATCCCTTTCGTTGGTGACGGCCATGCGCGTGATGGATATCTCCTGGGGCACGATGGGATCCACCGACTCGGCAAAGCAGAATTGTACCGGCCCGCGCACCGTGCCGCCGTTGATTTCGGTGCTCATCACCGCGCCGAAGGTACGCACGTCGTAAAAGTGCTGGCACAGCCATTCGGTGATTGATTTAGGCGCGGTGCTTTTCTCGGCCTTGATGCCCAGTGCGTCGTAGGCTTCCTGATGCTTTTTGTTGAGCACCACGCCCTCGGTAACGTAGATGCGATGGGCATCGGAGCCTTCCTTCACGAGCTCCACATAGTTGCGCACCTTGCGCTTCAGGCACACGTCGGATACCAGGCCACGGCCGGTCTCCGGGTCGATCCGGGGCAGGTTGCCGGCGTCCGGGTCGCCGTTGGGATTGCCGTTGATCACATCAAAGTACAATACAAATTCATAGCGGTTTTGCAGGCTCATGCTTCATCCTCCTCATCCTGTGTGTCGCTTGGTTCGGTTTCATTTGCTTCGGTTTCGCCTTGGGCCGCGCCGCGCTTGGTATACAGCGCCTGCCTTTGCTGATAATAGCCGAGCATGAACAATCCTTGCCCGTCCATGTCCAGGGTGGCGGGGAAGGCCAGCGGGTTCGCCTCATCTACCTGTATTTTCCACAACACCTTTTGGATTTCCCGCTCGATATAGCTGCCCTTGGCCTTGGCGTGATGGTGCTGCGACAGCCGCAGCAACAGCGGAAACACCGTGTTGGGCGTGGCCGACGCCGCGCCGAAGTAGCGATCCTTGATGGTGGCGTTCACGTTGCCGCCCAGGGCGTCCGCCTGTGCCTTTTCCAGCAGCGCGAACAGCCGGCCCATCAGGTATCCGGGGTGCTCGAAGTTCTCATTGAGTGCCAATGTCATCATCTCCTTTGTGATGTCGCTGTGGGCGAACCGAGCGTTGCGCAGCAGATATCCCTTGATCATCGCCGCGCGGGTGCGGTTGACTGCCTTGTCGGCCCGCACGCGGGTGAGGATGGCCGCATACAGGTTGTGCGGATACGCCTGGCCTGTGTAGATGGCCCGCATCAGCGCTCCGCCCAGTGTGGGCGGGATGTTCTCCTTCTTGCCCTGGGCGGCGGTTTCCAGCAGGATCTGCCACGGGGCCAGGAACTCGGGATCCTTGGGGCCGCGTATGATTTCGAGGTCGCTGTGGTGCTGGGCGACCCGGCGCGCCAGATCGCCAAAGCTGTTCACGCAGTAAAAGCGGATCGAGAGCCTCGCGGCATTTGGGGCTAGACCCAGCAGGTGCATGCGCACATTTTCGTTGAGGTGCAGCTCTTCCAACGGCTGTCCGCGCTGCAAACGGCGAAGGGCATCGCGCATCAGTTGGACGGTGGCCGCGTCGTCGCGGGATTCGGGTTGCTCGTTTGCCGGATCGGCCTCCTCCGGATCATTGGAAGGCTCCATAAAGCAAGCAATCAAATCTTCTTCCAAGGGCGCGTGGGTCTCCGCCCAAAACACCTGCGTCACGTCGCCGATGCGCGTGCACCGGGCGCGATGCCCCTGCGAGCGCGATGCGATCAGGTGGTTCAGCGCGGTGGTGTAGGCGAAGGCGGCCTGTTCGGAGACAGGTGCGTTGAGGCTCTGTTCCTTGCCAAAGAACTCGAACGCTTTCTTGTTAAAAGAAACGATGGCCGCGCCGGTGGATTGCGCCCCCGTGACGCCCTTGATGGCAGGATGCACCTGCGCGATGGAGCCGACGTTGCCGGTAATCAAGCATTGCGCTTCGTTGGAAGCCTCTTTTGCATTTTGTTCACGCATCCAAGCAGCGCGCAACAAGGGGCGGTCGTGCAGGTATGTACCTTGGTAGAAAAACACCAGATTGCCACCAGCCAGGATCGCCTCTCGCTCCGCGTCAAAAATCGGCTCATCGAGCATCTCCGGCTTCCAGCTTCGTAGGAATCGAACAAGTACATGTGCAGCAGGATCGTTCACATCCTCCAATAGGCGAAAGTGCAGTTTATTAAAGGTGGCGCGCATCTTTGCGACACGTTCTGGATTGTTCTTTGCGATGGATCCAAGCACATACTCACAATGATCTGAGAGAAAGTGGGGTCGTATACTGTTAGGTCGCCCACACTTTTCCGGCAGCAGCATTTGCGGATTCACCAGTTTTTTTGATTTGCCATTGGGGTTCTCTTTCGCTTGTGGATGAACACCGATTACTCCGCCCTCATCATCCAACTCCAACGCGTGGGTTACCGGCGCGAACGAATAACCAGGCGGCGCGACGCCGGAGTCGGGATCGTCCAGCAAGCGATCGTATAGCGCGGCAAGCGATTGCAAAATCATGCGCCCGCCTCCCTTCCGCCGAGCCTGGGCACCTCCAGCACGCCATCGTGCAACATGGCGCGGAAAAACAGCGGCGTGTTGCCGTGATCGTAGTCGATGTCTTGCAGCATCCAGCCCAGGTCGCGCTCGCCACGAAGTTCGCTGGCCGGAAGCGGCTCGCCCTCCTCCAGCAGCGCGAAGTGCGCGGCAAACTCGCGGCAGCCAAAGCAGGGCGTGCGAAACGCCTGCCCGGCGCGCGCGCGCCGCAGCACGATGTTGTAGTGCTTCTCCGGGGTATCGTCGGGGCCGCGCTTATCGGTCATCTCAAAGTGCGCCTCGATCACGTAGGCCACATCCCGCAACATCAGCGTGGCGCGCTGCTGGCGGTCTTCGGTGATCACCTGGCGCAAACTGCCGGGATCATCCCGCTTCATCGCGCCGCGCAGGGTGCCGCCAGCCATCAGACCACCCACCTCGTTGCGGCGAAAGGTATCGAAGCGCGGCTCGCGCAGCACATGAATCCGATCCACCACCCAGCGCATGGACGGCTTCCAATGGATGCATTCGAGGATGCCCCGGGCAGCCGAGGGCGTCATCACGTCGTAGCTGACGCGTTCCGCCGCCATCTCGGGCCTCGTAAAGCAGGCGCGGTCGCCCCATACTTTCAGCCGAATCCCATAACCCAATTTGGTTCCCCCCTTTCATTTGTGGTGTTCAATAAGAAAGGTATGCGGTTTCCATTTGAGCGTCCAGGGGCTTCAGGCCAATCTTATCGCAGTAATATCCCCCCTTTTCCGCCAGCGCCGGAACGAGCACAGGATACAGATCGCCCACCACGTCAATCCATCCGGCAGCCAACATTTTTTGGTATTCCTGTGGGTAGAGACCCACGCTGTATCGCTGCAATTTGCGCGCAAGCGCGCCGGGGTTGTCGCTCGTGTACAGTTCCTCGATCAGGCGCGTACCCTCCGGTCCATAGGGCACGTAGACCGTCTCGCCCGTATCCTCGATGATCTTGTATCGCTTCGCAATGTCACGGAATTCAATGCGCAATTTGCCCGTTACTTCCTTGCTGTTGAGCTGGCGCAGAATTTCTTCTTCATCCAATGCTTCTTTACCTTGCAACGCATAACGCTTCTGCGAATAATCCCGCACCGCCTCCAAGGAAAGGGGGTCCACGTGCTGGGGAAGCACGCTGGCGGTCACCGCCGCACAAGTCTTAATCCAGCCCTTGGGCAGCCCCTCCGCTGGCTGATAGACGTACACGGGGCCCTCCTCTCTTAATCCTTCGCGGTTGCAGCGGCCGGCGGCCTGGGCGATGGCGTCGATTCCGCCGGTCTCCCGGTACACCACGGGGAAATCAACATCCACTCCCGCCTCGATCAGTTGGGTAGAAACCACCAAGCACGGTTCCTCGCGCTTGAGGTGCCCTCGAATCTTTTCCAGCGCCTGGTGGCGATGCTCGGCGCACATCCTTGCGCTGAGGTGATAGGCATTGGGCTGATCCCGCAGCAGCTCGTACAAGGTTCGTGCCCGGGCGCGCGTGGAGACGACGCAAAGGGCTTGGGGATACCCGCGCAGCCGGTCCGCCACCTGCTCCACGGTCAGCGTACCCAATTGGGAAACCCTTGTACGACGCAACGCGCGGTAGAGCGCCCCGGAATCCGGTATGATCTCTCGGGGTATCGAGCCGCCGGGCCACCAGGCGTCCAGCGCCGGTTGCGTGGCGGTGCAAAGAAGCACCGTGCACCCATACTGTGCGCACAGGGTTTCCAGCGCCGCCAACGTGGGCAGCAGCAATGCGTCAGGCAGCGTTTGCGCCTCGTCCAGCACGATCACGCTACCCGCGATGTTGTGCAGCTTTCTGCACCGCCACTTTCGGCTGGCAAACAGGGATTCAAGGAATTGCACCGCCGTGGTGACTACGATGGGGGAAGACCAGTTTTCGGTGGCCAGTTGCAATTGACGGCGAAGGCATTTCTTGCTTTCATCCTCATCATCTTCGTCCGCAACATCCACCGCGCTATGATGCTCCAATACCGCATCCTCGCCAAAGATACCCCGGTACACCCCGGCGGTTTGCTCCGTGATCGAGGTGAAGGGCGACACGTAAATCACCCGGCGCTGGGTGTGCAAAAGCGCATGATCCAGCGCGAAGGCCATGGAAGATAAGGTTTTTCCGCCGCCGGTGGGCACGGTGAGGGAGAACAGGCCGGGCGGCATCGCGGCGGCGGCGCGGCAGGCCGCCAACACCCCGGCGCGCTGGATATTGACGGAGGTTTGCTTGGCGCCTTTCGCAATATCCGCAAGCCTCGCATCCAGCGCATCCTTGCAGCGCGCCAAGGCTGCCCGCTCAGTGCTGGGATCCGTTGGCGGGCGGAGCGCTGCCCGGTCGGGATCCATGAACCGCTCCGTATCGAGGCAATCAGCATCCACAAGGCAGGAAAACAGCATGCGAATGAAAAAGGCGCACTGGAATCCCGCATGGGGCGCGGTAAAACGCGGAAATGCCGCAAGGCCAGGCAATGCGCATTCCGCAGCAAAAGCCGAGTTGGAGAGCCGGTGAGACTGCAATCGCCGCTCCAGGGAGGAGGCCTGCTGCGCGTTGCCGGCATTGGGCAAATGCCCGTGATGCCCCAGCACAATGTACGCCAGCAACTTCCCCGCGGCGGGCCCATAGCGATCCAAGGCGATGCGGCCGCCCTCTGAGGAATGATCCACCCGCTTCGGATCCCCCTCCAGGCGCCGCTGGAAGGCTTGCGTATACTTGCCCGCGTCATGCAGCAGCCCGCCAAGCTCTCCCCAAGCCTGCGCGCCAAAGGTCGCGGCAAACGCGCCGGCCCGTTCCGACACGCCTTCCAGGTGATGCTTTAGGGGCTGCCAGCGCTCTTTGGGTTGATCCTGGAGACTATGAGCATACCACATGTGCATCGATCCTTCTTATGGAATGACTTGATTATACAGAGGTTTACAGTAAAAGGCAAGCCTGCGGTAGCTTGCGTTTCCTCACTCCGCGGGGCCCTGGCGCAGGATCGGCGGGGCCGGGTGAAAAAAACCTTGCACACCAAGATGCAATTGTCTATGCTATAAGTACACACCAAGCCAAAAGGAGGATCCGCCATGAAAAAAATAATGAACGCGGCCGAGAAATTGGTTGATGAGATGTTGGAGGGGATTGTGCTGGCCCATTCGGATCGGGTCAAACTCTCCGCCGAAAACAACCGGGTCGTGTTGAATGCCCATCCAATGAAGGAGGGGAAGGTGGGCATCGTAACCGCCGGAGGAAGCGGCCATTTGCCCGTGTTTCTGGGCTATGTGGGCGACGGCATGCTGGATGGCTGCGCCGTGGGCAACGTGTTCGCTTCGCCCTCCGCCAGCGCCATGGCGGCGATGATTCGGGCGTGCGACCGCGGCGCGGGCGTGCTGTGCCTGTATGGAAACTACAACGGGGATAAGCTGAACTTCAACATGGCCTGCGAGGAAGTGGCGTTTGACGATATCAAGACCCGCACGGTGCTGGTGAAGGATGACGTGGCCTCCAGCCCGCCGGAGAACGCCGACAAGCGGCGGGGCGTGGCGGGGATGGTATACGCATTTAAGGTGGCGGGCGCCGCCGCCATGAAGGGCCTGGATTTGGAAGGCGTGGCCGCCGCCGCGCAGATGGCGCTGGACAATGCGCGCACGATGGGCGTCGCGCTGTCCGCGTGCATTGTGCCGGAGGCCGGCAAAGCCACCTTTGGCATCGGGGAGGACGAGATCGAAATCGGCATGGGCATCCACGGCGAGCCGGGCATCGAGGTTCGCAAGATGATGACCGCGGATGAAATCGCCGACCTGATGGTGGAAAAAATCGCGGCGGACATGCCCCTGGCCAAAGGCGATGAAGTCACCGTGATGGTCAACGGGCTGGGCGCGACGCCCTTGGAGGAACAGTACATCGTGTATCGCCGCGTCCACCGGATTCTTGCGGATCGGGGCGTTGCCGTGTGCGCGCCGCATATCGGCGAGTTTGCCACCTCCATGGAAATGGCGGGCCTGTCGGTTACCATCATGAAGCTGAACGATACCCTCAAGCAGTTTTTGAACGCTCCCGCGGTGACGCCGTTCTACACCAACGCAAACAAGTAAGGAGCAAAGCCGTGATAGACATACCGATCATTCAAAAAGTCTTCGCTTCCATTAGCAGCCAAATGACCGAGAACCGGGAATACCTGATTGCGCTGGACGCCCAAAATGGCGATGGAGACCTGGGCATTTCCATGGATGCCGGCTTTCGGGCGGTGGCCGCGTGGCTGCAAGACCCGGGTGTGACGGATCTGGGGCGGCTGTTTCTGGCGGCCGGCAAGGTGCTCAACGAAGCCGCCCCGTCGTCCCTGGGCACGATTCTCTCCTTCGCCCTGATGGGCATCGCCAAATCCCTCAAGGGCAAGGAAACCGCCAGCATCGACGAGATGGTGGTTGCCATGGACGCCGGCGTACATCTGATCATGGAGAGAGCGGGGTCAAAGCCAGGCGAAAAGACGATCCTGGACGCGCTGTGCCCCGCGTTGGACACCCTGAGGGAAACAGCGGGCCAGGAGGGCAAGGCGCGCTTTGAAAAGGCGGCCGCGGCCGCGGCGGAGGGCTCACAGAGCACGAAGCAATTGCGCTCTGTGCATGGCCGCGCCGCCTACTATGGCGATAAGAGCATCGGCGTGTTGGATGGCGGTTCCGTGGTGGGCAGGCTGATTTTCGAGGGCATTCTCAAGGCGCTGTGAGCGTTTGTGAAACATAAATGTCAAACAAATAAAAACCCCTCAAGAATCCAGACTACCTTCTTCTATTCCCAAAATCCTCTCCATTGAAAAAAAGAAGGCTTTCATTTTTTGCGCCTGCTCCTCAGGCGTCCAATGTAAATTGGCATTATCGAACAATGCATGTGCTGATGCTAGGAGGAATTCACAGCTTTCTCTCGGATATGGCGTAGAAAAGAGCCCTTCGGTCACACCCTGCGCTACGATGCTCCCAAAGATGGGCGCGATACGCAAAAGAATGTCCGTCAGGCTTTTCAAAAACATGTGCCCGTTGCTTGACCTTTCCAAGTCTCTGATTAGCTGTCTCTTTTGCTCATCTGGCGGTTGCAGTGACAGCATAGCATGCAGCAGCTTTTCTCGCGCATCAAGCCCTTCAGCGTCCGCAATGCGGCTTGCTGTCTCGACAATCACGTCACCATGCCGCTTGATAACGCCGTCCAATACATCCTCTTTGGATTTGAAATAATAATACAGCGAGCCTTTCGCAATGCCCGTCGCATCCAGTATGTCGTTGATCGTGGCGTTCATATAGCCTTTTGCGATGAAAATGCGCTCGGCGATATCGAGGATCTCGTTCTTGCGCACTTCGCCCCTCTTTGCTGTACTCATGCCTTCGCCGCCTTCCTTTCATAGAAAGCCGACGGCATGAACAGTCAGCTTTTTACATAATTCTTCCGTGTTTTGATTACGGCAATCGAAAAAAACAAAACAATAAGAATTATAACATATAACCCGTAAGGAAACCAAGCGGATATGTTTTTCCCATTTTCCATCAAGTCAGACAGTGTAATATAGGCTTTCTGCGGCAAAATCCTTACAGCGGTTTCGAGAATCTTGTTTCCCTTTTCGAATGGATAAAAGCTGCCTGCCAAAATAGAAGTTAAAACAATACTCGCCGAACCTATCATGCTAGCGGAGTCGCTTGTTTTGACAAGCGCGTTCAGAAAAAGAGAAAATGCCGTTGCCAGAGCGCATATCAGCGATACAAGGAAAAGATAATCCAAAAGCCCAAATCCGATGTCGATATTGAGCATAATTTTTACCAAGGACAACATAATCATAGACGGAGCAAGCAGGAATGCAAACACAAAGAAGCTGTGCCCGCATAAATAACCCGTAAACGATACCGGCGAAGCGGCTATGCGCCTTATCTGTTTCTTTTCTTTGTCTTCCGCAAATAGAAACATTATGGAATTGCCCTGCATCAGGATGAACATCGTCATAAAACCGATGATATTTGTGCCTATTCCACGGGTATCAATTATTTCCGAATGATAACCTGACGGATCGGAAATAATGGCATCGATTGTTTGCTTGAATTCATCGTTTCTTATCGTTTGTATTGTATGGCCGCCGCTCTCATCAAAAATCACGATTGCGTCATACTTCCCCATCACCAAATCAGACATTGGCGGCGCCGTTTCAAGCTGCGTACTATTTAAATAGTGCGTTGACGAAAAGTCCAAATCATTTTTTGAAACCACCGCAATATTCCCAGCCATGTTCGCGCCTGTATTCATGAAAATAGCCGCGATGATCGCTCCCGCGGTCAAGAACGTAAACAGGAAAAATCTTGATTTATGTTCCATCGAACGCCAAAGATCATTCTTTAGAACAGCGGTGAATGCTCTCATATATAATCCTCCCCTTTGAAGAACTTGCTGCTAAGCAGTACGGATACGGCGGATAGCAAAACAAGAATCGCACAGGCAGGTAGAAGCATTGAAAAGTCCCTATCATGAATGATTTGCATGCAGGCGGTTAAAATCCATTTCGCAGGCGAAATCCAGCTTATGGCGGCGATGGTTTTGCCGAGCCCGTCCACCGGGAAAAAAACTCCGCCTAAAAAAGCAAATATGGTCAATAACAGGCTTAATATCTGATTTGCAACACTTTCGCTTTTTAATAAGCAGCAAACCAAAATGCCCAGAGCTGAAAAGAAGAATATCGACAACAGCATGATTACAAGCGGCGCCCAGAAATCAACGCCTCCATAATTTACCCCGGCAATTAACCGCAAGATCAGCGCCACAAAAGTATAAGTAACCGAACAGAAAATAAATGCAGCCAGGACTTTTGAAAAGTGAATATTGAAAGGACGCACAGGAGAATAGATGATCCGCATATTAGGGCTTTTGATGCGTTCCTCCAAAAAGCTGTTTGCTGAAAAGCTGGTCACATTAAACACGGCGAAAATCATCCCTGTCACCCCATAATAATCATAGGAGGTGACAGTGGTTCCGTAGCTCCCGCTTGCAAGAAAACCTAATATCAGTACCAGCACCAGGGGAAACCCAATAGCATAGAATATCCACATCGGGTTTGTGAATAGATTAATCAAATCCATCATAAAAATTTGCTTGAATTTATACATGCTGGCCCTCCTAATCCCGCAAAGACTTGCCGGTCATTTTCAAAAATATCGTTTCAAGGCTTGCGGTCTGGCAGGATATGTCATTGATTTTTATGCCGTTTGAAATAAGCATGGAAATGATTTGATCAAGATTTTCTATCTGCTTATCTGTGGCAATATAGATGATCTCTTTTTCCGCCGTCACAGCTTTTATGCCGGCAATTTTGTAAAGCTCGTTAATATCAAGCTCATCTTCATATTCGACGGCAATACGATACTGCCTTTGGTTGTCAATGTCGGATTTCAACGTTTCTTTTGTGCCCTCGGCAATGATATTTCCTACATCCATAATGATAATGCGGGTAGATATCTCCTCAACCTCTTCCATATAGTGCGTCGTATACAGAATGGTCATACCCTGATCCCGCAGGCGCCTTACGCCTTCAAGAATATGATTGCGGGATTGGGGGTCAATGCCCACAGTCGGTTCGTCCATGATCAGCAATTCGGGTTTATGCGCAATTGCGCATGCAATATTCAAACGCCGCTTCATACCGCCCGAAAAGGTGCCTGCCTTATCCTTGGCTCTGTCCAACAGCCCCGTAAACTCAAGAGCGAATCGGCATGCTTTCTTGAGCTCTTCGCCTTTCAATCCGTAAAGGGACGCGAAAAACAAAACATTCTTCTCGGCTGACAAATCTTCGTACAGCGCCAAGTCTTGCGGAACAATTCCAAGGTGTCTTTTATAGTCAAGGAGGTTTTTATAGATACTCTTATTGTGATAGTTTATTGTACCGCTGTCGCACTTGAGCGCCCCGGTAATGATATTGATCGTTGTGCTTTTTCCGGCTCCATTGGGGCCGAGAAAGCACAGGATTTCGCCTTTGTTCACAGAGAAATCTATCCCATAGATGACCTCTCTGTCCTTGTAGCTCTTTCTTAGGCCTTTAACATCGATAATAGACTGCATATGAGAACTCCTTTTTTGGCATCTTGGAAAACACTTTGCTACTCCTGCATCTACCGACCGTCGGTACAGAAATATTATAATTGGCGCCCTACATTTGTCAAGACTATTTTTGGGCGTTCTTTCAAAAACCAAGGGAAAGCCGATCGGAGCCTTCCATTGGTAAGAAACAAAGACAAGTTGTAACATCGGCGAGGGAGGGCGGCTTTGCACGCACGGTCTCTTCTTTCAACCAAGCTTGAAGCATGGCAATGAAAGGCAAGAACGCTGATTTGGATCGTTGGGTCACCAAACTGCGCTGTCCTTATCAGAGACCCTTAAACATTTCCCAAAGCTCGTCTTTTCCAATCTTAAGCCCTTTGCAGATAAAGATGCCCACGTTATTTTCGTATGGCATGGCGTACTTTGCGTTTGTAACGGCGGCAAGCTCAACGTGGTCATATAGTTCTTCCCGCAGCCATACTTCCGGATTAATAAACCCCAACCCCTCTTCTGGATCAAACCCACCTTCAGGGCCAAGCCATGCCAGGAATAGTACCGTGTCGAGGTCATACTCTCCCGGTCCCCATACATAGTGAGATAAATGCCCGCTTATTGCCTCGGGAAGTCCGTATTTTTTGCCAAAGAAGTTGATTGCGCCGGCTTCGCCATAGTTCATTGCAAATATAGCATAGCTATTTTTCTCTTCCGCCGGCAAAGAATGATAGACATCCGCAACAAGTGCCGTCATTTCTTCCCACCCAAACCTGTCGCCGAAATGCTGAGGCAACTCTTCGGTTTCTATGTTTTCATACTTTATTGTGCCGGTCAACGGAGAAAAAATTTGACGGTCTATCGAAACATATGTTTCCGGAGGCAATACAGGAACAGCAATGGGCAGAAGCAACAAGCCTGCAAACAATACCGATGCGGCATATATGTTTCTCCAGCGCATGGCTTTTTTGGATGTAAGCCAATTTTCGACCCATATCGCGCCGGCGGATATGAGCGCCAAAAAGCCCCCGGCCAAAATATAAAACTTAAAGAACATGATAATGGCGAGCACCAAGTAAATCCAAAACATGTGTCCAAGAACGGCATATTTCCTGCCTTTTTTATGGAACAGCAGATA
>Ga0123353_10001711_pt1 | contig 26953 bp, 15 predicted proteins | sample TergutLab28metaG_3_FD_92763 | JGI IMG/M metagenome (GOLD analysis project Ga0123353, IMG submission 92763) | Labiotermes labralis P3 segment gut microbial communities from Petit-Saut dam, French Guiana - Lab288 P3 | ecosystem: Host-associated > Arthropoda: Insects > Digestive system > Gut ...
CCAACATCGACGCTTTCGATCCGCCGACGCTGCGTATCGTGCCGACGGTCGAAACTGTGCAAGACCGAGTTGCCGTCGAAATCATGCGCGGCTGTCCCGGTCGATGTAAGTTTTGTATCAGTACCGTGTTAAAGAGACCCATTCGCCATCGCACACCGGAGTCCATTGCACGCATTGCCAAAGAGTCATGTCTGGCAAGCGGTTCCAATGAGGTGTCGCTTCTTTCGCTTTCGACGAGCGATTATCCAAAGTTCGAGGAATTGATGCAACGACTTCGCGAAGAATTGCTGCCGCTCAATGTATCCGTCTCGGTTCCGAGTTTGCGAGTCAATCATCAGTTGAGCGATGTCATGCAACAACTCACGACGGAGCGCACGTCCGGTTTGACGCTTGCACCGGAGGCGGCACTCGACGAAATGCGGCGGCGAATCGGCAAGCCGATCACGAATGAACACCTTTTGGCAGGTTGCGAGTCGGCATTCAATAATGGTTTCAATCGCGTCAAGATGTATTTCATGTGCGGTCTTCCCGGTGAAACTCACGCGGACATCGACGGCATTGTCGATTTGTCGGCAGAGATCGCCCGACTGGGACGCAACATCCGAGGCAAGTCCGTTACCGTGATTGCCAATGTTTCCAATTTTGTCCCAAAGCCGCACACGCCTTGGGAACGCTACGGAATGGCAACGCAGCGATATTTTTTGCACGTTCATGACGATTTGCGCCTCCGCTCCAAGCGTACGGGCATTACGCTTAAGTATCACGACATGGAGACGAGCATATTGGAGGCGTTGTTGTGTCGCGGTGATCGCCGATTGGGAAAAACGATTGAACGGGCTTGGCAATTAGGCGCACGGCTCGATTCTTGGACGGATCATTACCGGGGCGATTGTTGGGAGCAAGCGATTCTTGAAACGCAGACTGATGTAAATCGGATCGTTCACGAAACGATCCCCGAAGATGCGGAATTACCCTGGGGATACGTGCGGTTTTGTTGAAAAGAAAAAATTTTCGGAAACAGGCAAACTTTTACACAGGAGAATTGACATGATTAATCAGAATCGAAGTTGGAAACTGCGTTGGCAGATTTTGGCAGTCGTTGCCGCACTCTTTATCGGTGCCGCAACGCTGACCGATGCACAGGAAAGAAGCCCCGCCGCGGAAATCCGGGCGGATATTGATGCGAAGCGGCAAGCCCTTGCCGAAATACGAGTGGACATCGGCAAACTCGAAGCCGAACTGCTCGAAGCAAAAGTCGCAGAAGGAATCGAAATCGACGAAGAAGAACAAATCGTGGTGTTTTATCCAGCACACGAAGCCGGACATAGAAAGGCGAAACAATTGTTTGCACCATTTTGGGAGGGAACAATCGCGCCCGGTAGCAACAACGTACTCATTCCCCAGAGCCCATAACAAACGTTCCCTCGATTTTGCTCGGACAAAATCTGCTCTTGTACAATTTTCCCAAAATTGTTACCGTTCTCCCATCGTAGCGTCTGCTCCGAAAACTATGCGAATCCTTTTTTCATTTGTTGTTTTTCTAACCCTTTGCTATTCGATAAGTTACGTCGGATACGCTCAGGAACCGTCTCGCTATCCGAATCCGGCGACGAGTTACACCCAGACTCCGCAAACATCTTCACAGACGATAATTGATGTTCGCATCGAGGGAAACACCCAAAAGTCCAAAGCCGACCTGCTGAAAATCATAAAGACCCGACCGGATCGACCCTTCAATGAAACGCTCCTCGAAGAAGATAAACGTGCTCTCATACAAAGAACGTGGTTTATCGATGTCATTACCAAGGTGGATAAAACTCCCGATGGTTACATTGTTACCTTTCAGTGCATTGAGCGACCATTGATTCGTTACATCAAAATTACCGGTAACAAGGCTCATACCAAAAAGATTCTCCTCGAAGAAGCAAACATCAAAGAGGGGGATGCACTCGATCCGATTGCCGTTCATCAAGCGGCGGAGCGAATTGAACAATTCTATCGGGAAAGCGGCTACCATCAAGTTTATATCGAAGTGGTACAAGGGGACGAACTAAAGGATCGCGGCGTGGTTTTTCGTATCAGCGAAGGACCGAAGCAGCGTGTGCTTGATGTTACGTTTGAAGGCAACGAAATAGCCTCGAGCGCGTATTTGAGAACGTTAATTCAATCAAAACAGGGATTTTTCTGGATTAACAGCGAATTTACTCGAAAAAAACTGGACGATGATGTCGAAACGTTGACAAATTACTACCGGAAACTGGGATTTTTCTACGCCAAAGTTGATCGGGTCTTTGTGGAAACCGCCGGTTACAGCGGCTGGGGACAACCTCGGAATTGGGTCAAAGTCAAGTTCATCATTGACGAAGGTCCTCGATGTAGGATTCGGGATATCCGATTCGTTGGCAACAACATCTTCGATCAGGCGGCACTTCTCAAAACAATGAAGTTGGCAAAAGGGAAGAAGCAATTTTACAATCAGGATGCGTTGGAAGTCGATATGCAAACCATTAAGGACAAGTACGGGGAAGAGGGCTACGTCTTTGCCATGCCGTCCCCTGATCCGCGTGTCGATCAGGATTATGTGGACTTGGTCATTACTCTTCGGGAAGGACCACGGTGCTACCTAGAAACGTTGGATGTTGAAATCAGAGGCAAAGATGGCTCGGAGTCCTATACGAAGTGGCAGCCTGTGTTGAATCGGAGTTCACTCCGACCGGGAGACTTGTTACGAACCAGTGAAATCAATGCAACGAAACGGCGTTTGATGGCATCGGATTTGTTCAACCGCAATCCGATGCAAGGAACGTTACCTGATGTCACCATTGAGTATCCGAAATCAGCCCTGATAGAAGAGGAAGCCGCTGCCGAAAAGGAAGCCAAGGCAATCGCCTCGGGTGATCCGCAGATTCGCGGGCAGGCACCGCAACGGTCCGGTTTTTCTATCCAAAATTTTCTGAACACCAAACGAGTGGAACCTTCGATCCAATTTTTGCCACAAAATCCGATACTCATGCAAACGGCACCGTCCCCCGCCCCTCCGGCGGAGGGGAATTATTATCGGGGACAGGCACCCGCCAGTTACATTCCGCCGTCTGTTACGGCGGCACCGGCACAAGTTTATAACCCCGCCAATACCCCCGCCGCAAATCCGGCAGGCAGTGTTGCCTACACACCGGAACCTTTGCGAACGCCGGATACAGCGACCATTCTGGGGAATCCCTACGATCCTTTGCCTTACGATCCATTGGCGATGCCATCAAACGTTCGATTTGATCCCGACGCTCCGCCCGGCGCGTCACCGTATGTCCATCCAACGCGCACTAGAGTCATCGCACAAGAAACGCAAACCGGCAGTGTGATGGCGAGTGTTGCCGTCAGTTCGGATGCAGGACTGTTTGGGCGATTTATCTACGAAGAGTTAAATTTTGATGCTCTAAATGTTCCCAAAGGGATGCGGTTTTCAGATTGGCGAAATGCTTTCCGAGGCAAAGGACAACGTTTCCGCATCGAAGCCGTACCCGGTACACAGTTTCAGCGGTACAGTGCCAGTTGGGAAACACCTTATTTGTTTGATCTCGATTACTCGTTCGGTGTCAGCGGGTTCTATTATCAACGTTACTACAACGAATGGAACGAAGACCGCGCCGGCGGTTCACTTTCGTTCGGAAAACTTTGGACACCGGACTTTTCAACCCGACTGTCGCTTGGCGGACAACGTGTTACCATTCGTCCGAAACGTCCCATCGACGAACTCCTCGACCAAGCCGGAAAACATCCGATGTACAATGTCGGTTTGACGGCTATCCACAACACGCGGGACAGCGAATATATGCCGACGGAGGGACATTTCCTTTCTGCGGGAGTCGAACAGGTATTCGGGGATTACCAATTTCTCCGGGGAAACGTCGATTTACGTAAGTATTTTATGTTGCGGGAGCGACCAGACCGGAGCGGCCGTTGGGTTCTCGGTTTGCGAAGTACCGTAGGGATAACGGAAACCGGAACGCCGATTTTTGAACGTTTCTATGGCGGCGGTTTCACGAATCTACGCGGATTTGATTTCCGAGGAGTTTCGCCGCGTGATGCCAACCGCTATGTTGTGGGTGGTTGTCTTGAATTTTACAATTCTGCCGAAATGATCTTTCCCTTAACGGCGGACGATATGATCCGGGGGTCGCTGTTTCTCGACACCGGAACGGTCGAAAGATCGATGACGAAGTGGGAGGAAAACTACCGTGTTACGTTGGGATTCGGATTACGAATCACGATTCCGATGATGGGACCGGCACCGATAGCGTTAGACTTTGGGTTCCCCATAAGTGCAGGACGCTGGGACGACAAACAGGTGTTCTCCTTTGGGATGAGTTTCATGCGTTAACAGCGGGTCCTCGCCGTAAGAGCGGGAAGACGTAAGCCCCCGGATTGCAAAGCAATGGGGGGCAAGCAACAACGACTTGCGGATCGATGGAAGTCGTACATTTCATACCCAAGTTTTTCCTTCGATCATGAACTTCAATCCCATCAGTTGTGCCATGTCTTGGAAATCATCGAGATGATTACCGTAGAACAAGACCCGGTGCAGGAGCGTCATCGGGTCCTTACCGAGAATGTTTGCCCCCCAGTTGTGCATGAGTTCGCGGGCAGTACTGCTCGTAACTTCCGCCACCATTTTTGTACGACAGCCCTGGATACCGGAATCGTAGTCATCAATAAGTTTGCCGGTTGTTACAAGAAGCGTGTTGTTGTGTGCCAGTTTGACCCACGTCACATCGCGTCCCTTGTCTCGATCAACAATCACTTTGAGCGAAGCACCTTTGTTGTCTTCGAGGTGCGACCGGATGATAAAGGGTAGCCGCTTGGACTGCGGACCATCCATTTTCGTTGCGGAAACGCAATGGGCATGAAGCACGGAGTTCGTTGCTGTGTCAATCACCGGATCGGTAATAAAGCCGGGACGACCCGTCGCATAGAGAAACATCATCATGGAGAGGGTCGAGTCCATATCTGCTTCGCAAGCACCAATGGCACCGTCATCAAGAAGTCGGCTGAAACCGAGGCACGGATAACCGAGTACATCTATCGGCACACCGCCAAGACACTGCATGGTTAGTGCGATTGCTCCACGCTCCTTCATGAGTTTCTTCAAGGCGAAATACGTTTTGCACGACTTGATAATTTCTTCGTGGCTCGGTTCCCTAATTTCTTTGGCGGGCTTGATCCAGTAATTTTCCGCTTCGGCGATGGCATCTGCATCAGGAATCGTTTTGTGGATTTCAACGAATTGATCCGGCGTAACGTGAATGACTTCTACGCCGAATGTCTCTTTGACCTTGGCGAAATCGCGTGCCGCTGCTGTTCCTGCGGCATAGCCCGGTTGGCTGACCAGAATCATTTTGGACTTCTTCATCTTGACCGGAACACGGATAAGGCGGACCAACCGCTCAATCTCGTTGATGTCCCGCGATGCTCCAAAAATGATCTTCTCGCCAGCATGTTGCATGTCGGAGAAATAGATCCATTCGTGCCCACTATAAGGCGGAGCAAAAAGGGCAACGGGCAGTCCTGTGGAAATGAAGAGTTGAAAGGGAGGATTCAACCTCATGGAAAGTTGAATGAGGAGAATCGCTTCGGCTTCGGCATCCGCAATTTTTGTTAGGAGATTTTGGGAGGCATCGACGGTGTTCACAATGTGATCACTGCCGACGAATTCGACATCGCCGAGTTTTTGGCGGAGTTTTTCTAAGTAGGGAGCGTACTCCTTTTCGATGGCAGCATCGGTATCGTAAGCATGTCCGGGCCAACCGTGTTCGGTGTGTCCAAGATAGACGACAAAAATCTTTACGGGCGGCTGTTGATCCCATTTGCTGCCTGTTGCCGATGCGGTAGCCCCTTCGGCAACCGCTTGTTCACCCAGTAATAGCCCTGTGGAAAGGACAGCGGATGTTCCTAAAAAAGCACGGCGGGAAATTCCATTGCAAAGATCGCACGACATAGTTTTCTCCTGTTGTTTGAGGTTAACACATCGCGCAATCTACCATCAGTGGAAAATTTTGTCAACTGGGGTGAAACGCTAGATCGTAGATCGGGTGGCAGTTTATGCTCCTTCGTGTTTTGTGGTATAATGTGAGCCATCGATTACCTAAAATGACAAATATGGACACACTCACGGTCGGCGTACCCGCTTTTCGTAGCCGGAAGGACATTTCGATTCCTGAAGACATTGTCGAAGAGGTACTTCGGGTCTATGGTTACGACAACATTGAACCGGTGATGCCTCCGGTGCCGGTGTCGCCGCTCAACGTGGAACAACCACTCAAAATCGAACACAAAATACGACGGGTGCTGTCGATAGCGCATCGGTTCCACGAAGTCCATAATTACATTTGGTTCAACGACAACTGGCTCAAAACGTTGGATTACGAACCAGGAGAAACGCTGGTGCTCAAGAATCCGACCACGCCGGAAACGAGTCGATTGCGTACCGCGCTCATTCCGAATTTGCTGGCATTGATCCCGAAGAACCGACCGTTCCGTGAGTCATTCCGGTTGTTTGAAATCGGTCGGGTATTCTTTTCCATCCAAAAGAACAGAGAGTGCGTCGAAAAATCCCACCTCGCTGGGATTGCCTACCAACATGCCGGTTCATGGGAAGAGTTTTATCTTTCCGTCAAGAAGGCGCTCGAAGACGTTTTGGAAACGTGCGAAATTCAGGCAGAGTTCACAGAGACGCAATCTAAAGATTGCGCCGCAGTTTGGCAATCACCCGGCAACTTCGTAACGATCTACTCCGACAAAAGGGTTTTGGGTAATTTAGGCATCCTCGACAAGGGTATTATTCCTAAGGTTTGCCGTGAAGGCGGACAGATCGTTTGGTTTGAAATCGAGTTGGACAAAATTGCCGGTAAACTCTATCCCGATGCGAAGTTTAGAGAACCGCCGCGTTTTCCGCTGTCGTGGCAAGACTTTTCACTGCTATGGAATGTCGGATCCGGCTTCGATAAATTGGAGTCACTGCTAGATCGCTTTGTCCATCCGTTGGTAATCCGCCGGGAATTTTTAGTGTCGTATCGGGGCAAAGGTTTGGATAAAGGAATGGCATGTTATTCCTTCCGTTTTTGGATTGGCTCGCCGGATCACACGCTTTCCGGGGACGAGATCGAGTCCTTTCATCAGCAGTTTTTGTCATTTCTCAAGACGAACGGTATTTCTTTACGAACGTAGCACCGTTTGCTCTTGACATGCTGCATTCGGGACAGAAATGTTTGTCGTTTTACACTTACACATCTCGGTACGCTTGCCGCTCTTCACTTGCATAAAACCGCCCTTTCGCTATAATACCTGGGGACGTGCCGTCGAGGGAACGTTTTGCGAAACAACACAAAAAGAGAAAACATAAATGCCGAAAATTGTATTGCTCGATCCCCTCTCCGAAGATGGGAAAAAAATGCTCCGTGACGCTCCCGGTATCGAATTTGAAGATCGAATCGGACTTAAAGGAGATGAACTCAAAAAATGTTTAACCGAATTCGATGGAGCCATCGTCCGTAGCGGTGTCAAGATCACCGCCGAAGCCCTCGCAGGTAATACCCGGCTCAAAGCGATTGCCCGAGCAGGTGCCGGAGTCGATAACATTGATACCAAAGCCGCCACTAAGCAGGGGATCGTCGTCATGAACACCCCCGGCGGAAACACCGTTTCCACGGCAGAACAAACCTTTGCCTTGTTACTCGCCCTTTCCCGGAATACCGCCCCCGCATATCAAGCGTTGATCGAGGGACGCTGGGATCGCTCAAAATTCACCGGCAATCAACTGGCAGCGAAAACGCTCGGTATCGTTGGGATGGGACGTATCGGGCAAGTCGTTGCCGGTTATGCAAAGGCGTTCGACATGAAGGTCGTTGTCCTTGATCCTTTCTTCACGGCGCAACGTGCCGCTGAATTGGGCATTGCGCTCGTCAATCACTTTCACGAGATGTTGCCGGTGATTGATTTCCTGACGGTTCACACGCCGATTAACGACCAAACACGCGGAATGTTTGGTAAAAAGGAACTCGAACTCATTAAAAAGGGAGCGAAACTGATCAACTGTGCTCGTGGGGGGATTTACGACAAGGATACTCTTGTCGAAGGACTTGAATCCGGCAAACTTGGCGGAGTCGCCCTTGACGTGTACGAGGAAGAGCCTTGTACGAGTCATCCGCTCTTCGGCAAACCCAACGTCGTTTGCACGCCGCATTTGGGAGCAAGCACCGAAGAGGCGCAAACGAATGTTGCCCTTGAAGCGGTCGAATTGCTCCTTGACTACTTCACGAATGGTACGATTCGGCAGGCGGTCAACTTCGGAACGCTCGACGCAAAGACGTTGGCTTCGCACCGGGGCTATTTGAACGTTGCCTATCGGCTAGGAATGTTGTCGGCACAGATGCAACTGGGAAACATCAAGTCGTGTAAACTCCGCTATAAAGGTGAGGTATCGAAAAAGGACACGAAACTGCTTTCCTGCGCTTTTGCCTCTGGTTTGACCACCGCCGCCATGAATGAAGAAGTCAATATCGTCAGTGCTTCGCCGCTTCTCAAGGAGCGGGGGATTGATTTGGTCGAAGAAAAAACTTCGGAAATCGGCGAATTCTCTTCGTTGATGACAGCGGAGTTGGAAGGTGATCAGGGTTCGATCAGTATTTCCGGTACGCTTTTTGGCAATTCCATGCCTCGACTGGTGATGCTCAACGATTATCAGTTGGAGGGGTATTTGGACGACAACCTGCTTTTCATCGATCACCAAGATAAGCCCGGTGTGATCGGAGCATTGGGTTTTGCGCTCGGCAAGCGGGCAATAAACATCAGTAGTATGTCGGTGGGACGCAAAAGTCTCCAAAAGCCGGGGGGACGGTCTATTGCGGTGCTTTCGTTGGACGATGAGCCGAACGCAACGACACTCAAAGAGATCGAGGCTCTACCGTCTGTTTCGAAGATATATTTCGCCAAACTTCCCCATGCCGAGTCGCTACCCGATTGGATGGGGTAAGGTGTGAAGCCCTAGGTGACGACCGGAAAATTACATGACACTTTATTTTTCTCCATCCCGTTAGAGATGCCCCGTTCGGTAGACAGGGACTCTTTTTCTACCGAAAGATGCATTCGCTACGGAATGCGATTGCAACATAGAGTTGCCGGTTTATTGCCGGCGAAAGCCTAGGATACACTGTATGCTCCCGCTAGAACAGGTTTTTTTTCAGGTTCGTTTGCAATCCGGCAACTGGATTGCCCAGGTTGCGGCGACAACCTCGTCCGTATCCCGTGCCGACCAGTCCGAAATGACCGATTGGTTTTCCGCTTCGGAAAAAGAACTCATGCTCCGGTGCGATCCCTTTAATCTTTTTTTTCATCCTCTTCCCAGTGGTCATTATGCTCTCGGTATTATCTATCCTGCCCAACGTAGTTTCTTTTCCCTCTTTCAACAACCCCAATCAGTTAACGTCCGAGTGCTCGTTGTTTCTCCACAATCGTTGCTTGAACATGCCAACCATCCGATAGCATTATTTGAAACGCTCCGGCAACGACACCAGATACCGTTTGTTTCCCTTCCGCCAAAACATCTTTCACCAGTCATTCCGGTTGCCTCGCCGGTACAGATCAACAAAGCACTGCTCGAATCATTGGCGGAATGTCCCGGTGCTATGTCTCTCGCCCAATTAACCCAGTCCCTTTTTTATGCGGAGTGTACGCTCTTCACGTCCAAATCGGTTTCCGCACTTTCGGTTTTATCGGTGTTGTTTGATATGTTGCCGATTCGCTACCGCCCGGAATTGGCATTTTCAAGCGATTTTTTTTTCACGACCAAAAACGCCTTTCGGCTCTCCGGTTTCAGCAGACTCCAACAGAAAACCATACGCCTCATGAAACAGTGGGGAGTTCAAGTGATTTCGCTCGAACGAGGAAACAAAGGTTCAGTGGAAACGCTTGATCCCTGGTCTCGCTTTGTCTATCAACTGGTGCAAACGCGGAACTTTGACTTTTTGGAGCAACATGTGACCATGGAATACCGGGCGGCAAGATTATTGCCCACGGAAGTGCAAACGATCATCTGGGATAACCTGCACGAAGTCGGCGTGTCGATGAACAAAGCGATGCTGTCGGGGTCGTTGCCGGAAACCAACGTTTGGGCAACAGATATTTCCTCTCATACTTTGGAGGAACTGCGATGTGTGGCGGCAATCGAACAAATGATCCCTATGCTGACTGTTCCTACACCAAGCAGTGCCAACCCCGTCAGCAATCGAAGGTTGGCGGAGCGATTCCCGCGATTTCATCATGAATTGTCAGAATTGGAAGCATGCATTGTACGGGGAATTTTCGGCGATGAAACGGTAACACCGAAAATCAAGAAAATTTGGTCGTCGTTGGTACGGCAACTTGATGGAGAGACAAAAGCAACCATTCAGGAGGAAATCATTAGGACGATCCATGCGGTTCTTGTGTCGCTGGAAGGAGACAGTGGACAACGCCTTTTGCGCAGTGCGCAACTTCTGGAATTGATGGTTTTCTTTCTCCATCGAGAGCAGGATGAATAAAATTTGGTTGCATATTTGATTCCCATGAATAACCCGTCCCGGTCGGGGGCCAGCCTTGTTCGCACAAATTTGAATTTTTTTAGCGTCAGAATTTTTCAAAATCCCCTTTGCAAAATGCCACTTATGTGGTACAATAGAGTCGCTCGGTTCCCTCTTTTCACCACTATTGGAGAATCCCATGTTCGATTTCATCAGTAGCCTTTTCGCCAACGCTTCCGCTCTTCCGTCGTCGAAAAAAAACAAGCGGAAACGCGGTCGTACGGCACGAATCGAGGAACTTGAAAGCCGCGAAATGCTCGACGCAGGACTCATGGCAGCCCTTGACGATGTGTTCGAGAATTCGCAAAGATCGGGGGGAGTTATCCCCCCGATGAGTCAAAGCGAAACTGTGCTCGCCGATGTCGGGGGGTTGACATCCCCCGCTCTTGCGCAAAATACCCCCTCTCTTGCGCCCCTACTCGCCAAGGCAGCCCCTGCCGGGTACAGTGCCTATGATTGGGGAAAACTCGAAGCCGTTTGGGGAGCACTCGAAACCACTGCGGACCTCGTAGCACGAGGTGTGGATGCAAGGTGGGAAACACGCGGTGGAGAACTTCGACTCATCGAACTCTATGCCCCAGAACCCCCGCTCATCCCCAGCATTGTAATTAACCTTTCCGGTTGCGAATATCTGGAAAAGGTGGATGTGTGCGGCAATGACTTGGAAGAGTTGGACGTTTCGGGTTGCACGGCACTCACAAGTCTGATATGCAATGCGAACAAACTGGAAACGTTAAACGTTTCTGGTTGCGTGAATCTGGAATCGCTGGTATGTGATGACAACCAACTGACAGAAATACTGGATATTGCCGATTGTACGAAATTGCAAGCCTTGTGGTGCAACAATAACAGGCTAGCCTTTTCCACGTTGCCTCCGACCATTTCCAATCTTGAAGGTTATACATACGCCCCTCAACATCCGATGCAGGTATTTCTTGCCACCGGTAACGAGGTGGACCTTTCCAGCGAACATGGCTCAAATTCAAATGTGGGGGGGATAACCACTTACACTTGGTACTACAGCGATGAAACAGAGGTCAGCCGTGATGATTATAGCGAATCGGGTGGCATATTCACATTCTTCGGTTTGGACGACGGCGATGTCATATTCTGTCGCATGACAAATACCAATTACCCCCAATTATTTGATGGGGGTTGGGGTGCGGATTATCGCTTGAAAACAGAAATGTTAACGATTGGCGAAACCATTGAGCGGGCGGTTTTTACCAGTGCCACCCCAGCGAAAACTTCAATGTTTCTTGAATGGACCATTGAAAATGATCCCGACGGCTTCTTGCTTGAGTACCGAGAGGTAGGTTCGGCATCATGGATCGAAGCCCCCATTACCCTTGACCCGGCGGACAGGGAAGCGACGGTGGTTAATTTGAAACCGAACACCAACTATGAATTCCGATTGACGACGTTAACAGGTGAACGCCAGCCTACGAGCAGAATTTCGGAGGTGACGAAACTCGACGTTCCTGCCGATTTTAGTTTCAGTTGCACTGATCGAACTGCTACTTCCATCACGTGTTCGTGGGATGATCTGACGACCAACGTTCCGCTTTCTTATACGCTTTTGTGCATAGAAACGGGAGGGACTTGGAGCGGCATGGGCACGGAGACAAGTGCAACCATTAGCGGAACCATTAGCGGATTGAATCCGAACACACCTTATACCTTCAGTTTAACGATAGCGATTGGAACAGACACGGATACCCTCGAAATAGTGGCAACAACATCGCTGGCAACACCGACATGGTTTGGTTGTGAGCCAACGGGCGCAACCTCCGTAAAACTAACATGGAACACCGTGTCCGACGCAACGGGGGGGTATGCAATCCAATATCAAGTTAATGGTGCGGGACCGTGGGCAACCTTGCCGGACGAGTCAGTGACGATTGGTACCGTTACAGAATCCGCCCCAACTGCGTCCGTTGTCATTTCAGGTCTTGTATCAGGCAGTTTCTACAACTTCCAGGTACGTGCTCTCCGTACCGTCGGCGGCATTAATTACGACTCCGCTTGGTCGCAATCATTTCTGGTCGATACGGTTCCGCAAATGCCGACTGGATTCACCGTGATGGGCAAAAACGCAACTTCCGTTACGCTTAAGTGGAATCCTCAAAACAATCTGACCGGTTATAGGCTTGAATATCAAGTAGAGGGTGCCTCGTCATGGGAACCTGCGATTACTTTGGGACCATCCGTAACAACCGCAGAGGTGATCGGCTTGCAATCGAACACGACTTATAACTTTCACCTGATAGCGATAAACACGTTTGCCGATCCTAGTGAAAGTGCCCCGGCAACGCTAAAAGAAAAGACGGATCTCAGTCTCCTTGCTACTCCTACCAATATAGTGGCAACTGGTCGTTCCACCAATTCGTTGAGTATCACTTGGAATGCGGTAGCAAACGCTACCAGTTATAGAATTGAATGGGCAGCCGGAAACGATGGGGGGTTCACGACCATCCTTGGAACGGCAACAAGCACAACGACATCATACTACATTTCCAATCTTACAGCGGACACGGCGTATCACGTCCGTGTCAAGGCATATGCAGGTGGGTACACGGAATCGCAATGGTCAGAACCTGGTGCCGGTCAACCGTTTAGAACGGCAAGTTCGAGTGATGTACAAATTGGCGCTCCAACAGATGTAACACTGGGGGAGGGTACAGCCTCAACTCAGGTCATCAATTGGGTGGGTGTTGCAGATGCCGCCGGTTACAGAATTGAATGGGCTTTCAACACGGGCTTTACCCAAGGCTTAAGATCGCATACTGTTGTGGGCAGTGGGGTCGAATCGTACACGATCACCGGCTTGACTGGCAATACACAATACTTCGCCCGCGTCGTTTCGACAACGAGCGAACCGGGCTGGCAAGATTCGCCCCCATCGGAACATGTCACCTTCAGAACAGAGGTCTCCAATAAACTTGCCACCCCGACGACAATAGAACTGAGGGCAAATACCACGACTACGTTGACGATTGCTTGGACTGCGGTTGAAGACGCGACTGGCTATAGGATTGAGTGGTCTAATGACGTTGATTTTCCGCCAGGTTTTGGAAGGCAACCAATCCTGGGGGGGCTTAGTACATCCTATAAGATCACCGGATTAGCAAAAGACACAGAATACTACGTCCGTGTCGTCGCAACCGCAGCAGGATTTGACGAATCGGATGCAAAAATGGGTACATTCAGTACGTCTGATGTTGAGGTCTCCGATTTCATCTTCTTTGTACAGGACAGAGGGGAGGGAGAGAATAAGAACGATGTCATTCTTGAATGGGACCTTGATTGGGGAACGGTCAGACCGGACGGTAGGTTCGAGTACAGACTGGCAAACGGTGCTTGGATAACATGGTACGTTTCACCAACCGGCGGCGAACAGAAGGGAGAACTGAGGATATATGGACTGGTTGCGGGTGAGTATCAGTTCCGATATGTGGAAACCAGCGGGAAAATTACTGCGGTCGTGGCGCAACCCAAAGCGACGGTAGTTCGTGGGAATCCAGAGGCACCGACTCCGGTGAAGCCCAAAGTGCCAAAGGTTAAAGCGGATCCCAAGAAGGCTGTTGTCGATCTTGCCGATCCTAATGCTCTCAATGCTGCCAAGTATGGGTACAGTTGGGTTACACTGCAACTATCGCAGAAAGCCAAAGATCAACTTGCTGCGGCTCCGAACGTTGTGTATGAAATCACCTACTGGGACTCCAAAGATAAAACCAGGACACCTGTAGGAAGGATTGCTGTTCGAGCAGAGGATTTTTTTCTAGGGCTGAAAATCGAAGGGTTGCCGAAGACCGGCACGTCTTACACGTTCCAAATATCCTCGAAAAATGACAGGGGTGAAAATCGCAATGTCTCTAAAGATAGACCTACGAGGCCGGCACCCGCTCTAAAAATTACCTTGAAGGCAAGTACGGCAAAGTACGCAGGGGTTAAAAAAGTAACTGTGGATAAGACTGCTGCCACTTTTTCCTCCGTAAGCATAAAGTGGGATGCATCGGGTGTGCCGGCGGCTACGAACGGCTTTATTATTATGGTGTATGGTACGAAAGTAGGCAGAGGCGCAACGGCGGTAACTCCCCTTGTGCATTCCGAGTTTGTACTCAAAACAACAGACTTTTTCTATGCCCTGCAAGTGGAGGGTTTGAAGGCGGGTAAAAAATACACCGTCCAGGTGATTGCCACCACCGCCAGCGGGGCTGATGACGCTTTGGAACTGCGAAAAGGGGAGATCCACCCCGCATACGCCACCATCCAGGGCAGAATTAAGGTCGAAGAAGGTGTTCACGTAATCAAGTCGGGGGTAACTTGGTCAGCGGTCAAAACCGTGAGTGCCTCTACATTGAAGTTCAGAGCGGTCACAAAAGTGCGGGTGTCTGGTGCCGAAACCGTACAACTGAACTGGACACTTCCTACTGTTGCAACTGATGCTTACAAGCATTTTATGGTTGGTTATCAGTCCGGCAAGACGGAGGAGTCCATTAGGTGGCTCCCGTTGTCGGGTCTGGTCGTGGCAGAGGATTTCAGAGGTGCAACGTTTGATCGTGCATTGCTTACGGGGTTGGGTATCGAACTAGGATCGACCAAGAAGTTTAGTTTTGTCGTGCGGGCGGTTGAAATTGTGGACGGGAAAATCGTGAATCAATCGCTGGATGCCAAGTTTGTGATAACGCCGTCTAAACTTAAGTGAATCGGTGTTTCCCAGTAGAATTTCGTTTGTTATGCTGTATTCACTATTCGGCAAGCATCCGATCCAATTCTTCGTTCATCTTTTTTTCATCGGCGGGATAAAACGCACCGGCGATTGCCGGGAGGCGCACGTCCGTTCCGCGATTCGGTTTGGAGACCGACGATAACAACACTTCTGGCAATGTCGAAACTGTTTCGAATGAAATGACATCCGCCATGTCAAGATCGTTCAAACAAAGATAGTCGATCGCGTGTTCCAGAATCGCTTCAACCTCTTGTGCTGGATTGAATTGTATCACCCAGCCTTGGGAACTCGACACCATAATACTCCTGTATGAAGGATCAACCAATCGAACATCATGCAGGTTGGCATTGCCGTGAATGACGGGATCCCAAAGGAGGATAACGTCAATTCTGGCGTTCATAACTTCGATCATCGTGACTCCGAACTTGGCAACTTGTTCCCCTAACGCTTGCAACAGTTCGATGAGTGCCAATTGGAACGGCACATCTGGGCGCACCGATATTTTGGAGCAGATCAACACGGGATGATTCGGTATTTGATAGATAAGAGCAACCCCCGACACGATGGCATCGACCAAGCCGGGAAAATAGCCAGGCGGTGAGATACCGTCCACCATTGCCTGAAATGTTTCGGCACAAATATGTTGAATACTGGCAAGGTCATCGGCGGTAAACATCGGCGGAGCCGTCGATTGGTGTTCGTATTTGGCAGCGAAGTTCATTTCATCTGCCGTTTTTTTATCGATGTTTTCGGTTGCCGAAACAGGTCCGCTAATGGCTCTTCCTTCAAACGTGTGTAGCAGTGATCGATCATCGAGCCATGCGTCGGTCGGCAGTCCCGCCTTTCGGCAGACCGCTTCCCAAAATGCTTGCGAGTCCATCCCGTAATCAAGAGCCACACTGGGTAACAACAGTCCCCGATTGCCGCCGCGGGCAATTTGGACACCATGTCTTCCGATTTCAACGGCGTTAAGCCGATCCGTACCGCGCAGGGCAACACGTTTCATCCCCCAGAGTAGCCAAATTTCCAGATCGAGGTCAAAGAGTTCGGCAGCATTGATCGGCGGAAACCGAGGATCATCCGTGGCGGCATGGACAGTTGCTTGTTCAACAGCGGAGCCAAGGAACATTTTATCGGACATCGTTCCCATGCAACTTCGCAGTTCTCCTTCTTTTTTGAGGCTGACGAATGCGCCTAGCAACGGGATCTCTGCGATATCGGGAACCTGCTCGGCGATTGGGGTACCGCATGTGTTGGTAACAATCGAAGCCAGGCGGCGACCGACGGCGTGAAAGAGTGCGACTTGTTGTTCGTCCGAAAGATAGGGTTCTGACATCGTATTGCAATGGGGTGAAGTTCCCGGTCCATTGTACCGGGTATGTGCAAATTGTGTAGATGAGTGTATCCAATAGCCTACACTTGCCAACAGGGATACAATGTCGTACAATAGGGGATGGATAGTGGTTTCCCATCGTGAAAGGAGTTCCCCATGAGAACATTGATTGCTTGTTGCACGCTATTGATTGCGTTCCCTCTCCATGCGAAACAGTGCGAGTTCACCGTTTCGACACCGCAACCTGTCTTGATGGCGGGAAAGAAACAGACGACCGCTGTTAAGGTCGCTGTCAAAGGATTTGAAATGAAATCCGACAAAGAGCGAGCACCGCTGAACGTCGCCCTCGTCCTCGACCGCTCCGGCTCCATGAGTGGTACGAAAATCGAACGAGCCAAGGAAGCCGCTATCCAAGCGATCCGGCGGTTGGATTCTCGTGACATCGTTTCCGTTGTCATCTTCGACGACGAAATCGAAGTACTAATCCCGGCAACGAAAGTCTCTAACCTTGAAGGCATGGAACGCAAAATCCGCTCCATTACAGCCCGAAATTCCACCGCCCTTTATGCCGGAACGGAAAAAGGTGCCGCAGAAGTCCGCAAGTTCTTCGAAAAAGGCATCGTCAACCGTGTCATCCTGCTCAGTGATGGTCAGGCAAACGTCGGACCGAGTTCGCCTGCACAACTTGCCGAACTCGGCAGAAAACTCGGCGGCAGAGGAATTTCCGTAACGACGCTCGGACTCGGTAGTGATTACAACGAAGACCTGATGGTGAAACTTGCGTCGGCAAGTGATGGCAATCACAAATTTATCGAAAGCGCAAGCGAAATGGCAGACATTTTCCAGAAGGAATTCAATACCGCTTTGTCTGTTGTTGCCCAAGATGTGCAGTGCGTAGTTACCCTCCCGGAAGGAAATCGACCGGTACGTGCCTTGAATATGGAAGTGAATATCAATGGACAGGAAGTTACCTTCGGTTGGAATCAGATTTACAGCAATCATGAGCGTTTTTTGATGTTGGAAGTCGAAGTTCCTGCAACGGACGATGGACGTAATCTCGAATTAGCAACGGCAACGCTCAAATACACCAATCTCGAAACGAAAAATATCGACAATTTGAGTGCAAAGGTCAATATCCGGTTTTCCGATTCGGAATCGCAGGTCAAGGACTCCATCATCAAGTCTATCATGGAGGATTATGTGGAACTGGTTGCCAACATCGAAAACAAACGGGCGATGGAACTTCGGGATAGCGGCGATATTGAAGGGGCACAAAGGCTGTTTCTCAGTAATTCGGGGTTCTTGAGCAGGAATGCTGACGCTCTTGGCGGTTCGGCTCGATTGCAACGGTCAGTGATAACGAACAGTATGAATGCAGACGAAGCGGCGGCACCGGCGGCGGAGTGGAACAGTTTTCGTAAGAAGATGGTTGAAGGACAGAACAGTATGGGACTCCAGCAGGGGTACTAGACCTGTTCGAAAACACCGTAACGTCATTATAGTAAACGAGACAGCAGTTTGCAGTGGTCTCTCAGCATTCGCGGCTCGTTGCGACAATCATGGTGAAACGCGAACTTCGTCCGGCTCAATAAAACCGTTGCCGTTTTTATCGAGTTGATGGAAACGCAGTACCGCATCGGGGGAAAGCGTGGGAGCAAACTCTTTTAATGAAATCTGACCATCGCCATCCTTGTCCAACAAAAGAAACCAAGCCGGCACGCCTCGAAGATTCTCCGGCGATGCATAAAAGGGACGTTGCGCCGGAATCTGACGTTCCGACAGCATCTTGTCATAAACGTCATCGTCTATGAGTTGATCGTGTACCTTCATCAATTCCTCCGTTGTATCCTCCGTCTGTTCTTGTGTATCGGTATTGGGAATCGGCGGTGCGTCGGCTCTCGGTACAGCGGGTTTGAAAATCATCAGGTTTGCCGGGTCAAATTTGTAGGGTTCCGACAGATCAACCCTAAAGGTACGGTGAATGGTTCGCGTCTTCGCATAGTGGGCAAAATACGAGACGAGTTCATCCATCGTGATTTCCCCATCGCCGTTAATATCAATCACCTGCGGAGTGCCCGGCATTTTTTCCCACTCTTCCCGCTGTAAAACACCATCGCCGTTGGTGTCATACCGCTTGATGAACACTTGGGCGTAGCGTACAACCTTTCCCGGTACGGCAGGAGCAAGAATTCCCCGTTGAGGCAAAGGTACAGCGTCATCGGCAAACGAATGTACCGACAACAACCAAGCGATTGTAAATAAACTGAATAGCGTTCTCATACGCATTACTTTACGGTATCAAGGTTTTCAGAAAGTTCAAGCCTCCGAACACATACATTGCTGCCGCTAGCAATTTTTCTTGTTATGAAAAGTCCTCGCCAATGTCGAAGTGACGATTCTAACACCGATTGATGCCGATTGCAAGTCCCGACATCGTTAAACTTGCATCCTACTTTTTTTATCGTGCTATCCGGTGTATAATGCTCCTACCTTTAACCCTCCAATACGAGCAATGCCCAACGCGTTTTCCCGTCGTCAATTTCTTGCTGCTGCTGGTGCGGTAGCGGCTTCTCCGCTTGTCATTCCGCGCAGTGTCCTCGGACAGGGCAATAGTCCCGGTGCCAACGATACCGTGAAGGTCGCCATAATTGGTTATGGCGGTCGATGCATGGACATCTATCCGAAGGCAATCAAGCCTGCCGTAGGTCTTAAAGTCGTCGGGGTCTGCGATTTCTGGCCTGCGCGGGTTAAAACTTTTATGGAAAGAAATACCGGTGATCTCAAACCGGAACAAGGATACTCTGATTTCCGCAAGATGATCGAAACCGAAAAGCCGGACGGTATTATGGCTATCACCGCTACACACCAACGGGCTTGGGTTGCCGCTATCGCTATGCAGATGGGTTGCCATCTGTACATCGAAAAGCCCATGTGCCTGACGATTGAAGAGGGACGTTACCTTGTGAACTGTGCGAAAAAGTACAAACGTGTTACGCAGGTCGGAACGCAACAACGATCATTGCCGCTGTGTCAGTGGGCATGCCAACAGATACACGATGGGGTTATTGGCAAACCCAAGATCGTTGAAGCACCGAATTTTGTGGGACCGAATATCTGGGACAATAAGCCGCAACAACCTTATCCCGAAGGAATGAACGATGAAGTTTGGGATCTCTGGACGAATCAAGCCGTTTTCCGTCCGTACCACCCGGAACTCCACCTTCATTGGCCTAATTGGTGGGACTACGATGCCGGTGGTCTCGGTTTTGGAGTCAGCGGCTGGGGAACCCATTCTTATGATCAAGTCAATATGGCTCTTGGAACGAATGAGACCGGTCCTGTGGAAATCTTGCTAGAGGAGCCGTGCACCACTCAGGCATCGGGAAAATATGTGGCAAGGAAACCGACTGACGATGAGACCGGTACAGATTACTACGATATGGTCAGGGAGGTCAAGGGACCGCGAGCAAGGATGAAAATGTGGTTTGCCGACGGCGTGGAACTGCGGCTTCACCTCGACGGCGACCGTGGTCCCGGACTCGGGTGCATTGTTACTGGTGAAAAGGGCAAGATTGAAATCAACCGGCACAAACTGGCATCGAATCCGAAAGACATTGTTGCCAATATGCCGGAAGAGTTCAAAAATGCGAGAGATGAAACGATTTATCACGTCGAAAATTGGATCGACTGCATCAAGACGGGCAAAAAGTGCAATGCGGACATCGAATTCGGACAGCGTTCAACAACGCTTTGCGAGTTAGTCAACATTGTTCGGGCAACGTCACCGGTTGACACAAAGATCGGCTGGGATCCCGGCAAGGAACGATTCACAAATAACGACAAAGGGAACGAAATGCTCTCCAGACCAAGACGTAAGGGGTATGAACTTCCGAAGTTGACTTAGATAGGAAAAACAGTAACCTACGTTCCCAGTACCAATGGAGGAGGGGACGGAAAATTACCAGTTTTGTACCCTTTTTCAGTTCCCTTTTTGTACTCTATTCCGCATTGTCATGGATTTAGCATCGATCATCCTTCCCGGTGTTACACCGACTCGTCCCACCGTCATTGCCGGTCCGTGCAGTGCCGAAACCGAAGAGCAGGTTTTGTCCACGGCAAGGGAAGTCGCCGCACAAGGGGTCAAACTCTTTCGCGCCGGTATTTGGAAACCCCGAACAAAGCCGGGCGGCTTTGAAGGTGTCGGAGTGATGGGACTTGATTGGCTCAAAAGAGTCAAACGAGAAACCGGTATGTACATCGTTACCGAAGTAGCGTGCAAAGATCACGTTTACGAGGCATTGCATGCGGGAATTGATATGCTCTGGCTTGGAGCACGCACGTCGGTCAATCCCTTTGCTGTTCAAGAAATTGCCGATGCTCTGCGCGGCGTGGATGTTCCCATTTTGGTCAAGAATCCGATCAATCCCGACTTGGAACTGTGGATCGGAGTCATCGAGCGGCTTTACGCAGCCGGTATTCGGCGAATCGGGGTAATCCATCGTGGGTTCAGTTCCTACGACAAAAAGATGTACCGGAATCCGCCGATGTGGCACATTCCGATTGAGTTGCGTCGCCGAATTCCTAAATTGCCATTTTTTTGCGACCCGAGTCACATTGCCGGTAAGCGGGACAGAGTCGCCTTGATTGCCCAGCAAGCAATGGATTTGCAATTCGACGGCTTGGTCATCGAAACGCATTGTAATCCCGATGCCGCTATGAGTGATGCCGCCCAGCAAATCACGCCGGATATGCTAGAATGTCTGTTAAGTCGCTTGGTGGTTCGGAACATGGACATCCCCTCACAGTACCTATCGGAATTGCGTTATCGAATCGACCAGATTGACGAAAATTTACTGGAACTCCTCGCCCGGCGAATGCAACTGTCGATAGAACTCGGCGAATATAAAAAAGCGAACAATATGCCGATTCTGCAAACGTATAGATACAGCGAAATTATCGAACGCCGCGCCGAATTCGGCGAAACGCTCGATTTGGAACCCAACTTCGTTCGGGAAGTGATGCAGGAAATTCACGAAGAATCGATCCGACGACAAATGAACGTGATGAATCATTGAAATACTACGCCTATGCAGTTTGCCCAATATGCCCAAACTATTCTGGAACTGGACGGTCTCCTCGAACCGTTGCGGTCGCTTGCCGAATCCTGCGGAGTGCCGTCTCCCGAACACGAGAATTGGTATGCCTTGCTCAAACAAAAACTCGTTCCCCAACTGAACGAAAAACCCTTCCTGCTCGTTGCCCTCATGGGCGGAACCAACACGGGCAAGTCGCTCATCTTCAATCATCTGGCAGGCGAAGCGTTCAGTGCCGTCGATTACAGAGCATCCGGCACGAAACATCCCGTTTGTCTCGTGCCAAAAATCGAAGGGATCACCTCCTTTGAAACAATTCTCACCCGGCATTTTACCCCTTTGTCTGGCGGGGGTTTTCGCTGTGTCCCATGGTCCAATGCCGAACAGCCGCTCGAACTTTCTGACGAAAACTATCTCTTTTGGCTCGAAGGTAAAAATGTCCCCGAACGGCTACTACTACTCGACACGCCGGACTTTGATGCCGACCGCGAAGCCAACTGGGAACGAGCAAAATCTATTCGGCACGTTGCCGATGTGCTGGTTGCCATCCTGACGGAACAAAAGTACAACGATGCCGCCGTTCGTCGGTTTTTCCGCGAAGCCGCCGATGCCGGAAAACCGATCATCGTGCTTTTCAACATGATTGATCTTGACGGCGACCTGCAACATCTTTCCCGATGGCTCGAACAGTTTTGCCGCGAAACCGGCACACAACCGATAGATGTTTTTGCCGCTCCGTACAACCGAGAACGCTTCGAAACGCTTGACCTTCCTTTTTACGCTGTTCGGAACAATACTTTTGTACCCGTCGATCTCAAAACGGCATTGAGCGAATTGCATTTCGACGCGATCAAAACGCAAACGTTGCTCGGTGCGATCAAAGTGTTGGACGACCCGAAGACGGGCGTGCAATCTTATCTGGATACTGTACAACAAGCGTCAATGCAATTCAACGAGGCGTTGGAAACATTGAAAAACATCGGCGATACAGAGGTTCAGTGGTCGGGATTGCCCGCCGCTATGCTTTCTGAGGAAATTCGGAATTGGTGGAACTCGCATCGACCGGCATGGTCGCAAAAAGTCAATTCGGTCTATCGCAAAGTCGGCGGCGGACTGCTCTGGGCAGGGCGCAAAACCATGAACTATTTCAGCGGAAAGAATGAGAAACAGATATCGACTCTCGATGATTTTCATGCTGCCGAACACCGTACCGTGATTGAATTTATCGGCAAGGTGATCGACAAGTTGGAAACGCTCGCCGATACGGAAAATCCGATACTGCGGCGCGAAATTTCGGAACTAACGTGCGGTGAACATCGTGCTGTGCTCTTGCAGCGAGGGTATGCCGTTTTGGAGTCGTTGCCGCCGGCGGGTCAAGATTTCCGGGAATTGCTTTATCAACGTCTGGCGGATTGGACGGCGGAGAATCCTAAGACGACGGCGTGGATGCAAACGTTGGACACCATTATGACGGCGGCGCATCCGTTCATTACGGTAACATTGGCGGTAAGCGGTTTGGCAGTAACGGCACCGATTGCTTTTCAGGTGGCAAGCGGAGCGGCGGCAACGGCAATTGGTGAAGCCGCTATTCAGGCGGGTTCGGAAGGAGTTGCCGGTAAAGCGGCGAATTTGTTCAGACAGATTCAAGAGGATTACGTGTTGACACGTTCCAAGCGTTTTGCGGAAGAGTTTCAGAAGGAACTGTGGCGGGAGGTTATGTCCCGATTGCAGCCGGGGGCATTGGTAACGGAGACAGACATTTTCAAACGTTGCCGAAACTGGCACAGCGGATACGGCGAGTAGCGTTGTAAAACAGAGATGTCAGGAAGAAGGAGAGAAAATTGTTTTTATCGGACACAAAAAGTGCCGTTGTCCCCATTGCGAGTATCTCGCCCGGCAACACGGTCTCCGCCAGCGTTCGTTGCCGGAGTTACGGAAACTGCGGGGGGTTGTTGATGAAGTCTATCGGTTGTATGATAGACGTTGTCGTCGAGCGACGGCGTTAAAAAGGTTATGCAAATTGCGTGAAGGCAGGACAAAAATACCTCCCTGTTACTACACTCTCTTTTTTGCCATGATTACACGAACCATTATTGTCATCGTTTTAGTTTGGTTTTCCTCGCCCCTTTTTGCTCAGGTTTCCATTCCGTGTCTCCCTGATACGCTGTTGGTAGAAACGTACCGTCAAGCGGCGACGAAAAATGTTCTGGCGGCGGTCAACCCGGAGGTTTTTCCCGGCTATTGGTCGGTCTGTGCCGACGGTCAAGGTTTTGGCTACGGAAATTCATACCCTTCGTTGGATGGGCTCCAACTTGCCGACGCACTGCTTTGGTTGGGGCAGGAAGAAACCGTCCGCTTGAATTGGGATTATGTCCACACCTTTCTCAGGGAAGACGGTTCGTTACCGCTGGCAGTTCTTCCGGGAATGGCAGGGCATCCGTTCGACAATGGGATTTCCGTCGATCCCAACGGCGGACTTTACACGCACTGGGTCATCGGTAACCCATTGGCGGCACTCGCGGCACCCACGTTTATCGTCAATACGCAAATCCTTTACGAATATACACTGGATCGCGACTGGCTTGCTCAACGGATTGACGCGGTGAATCTCTCCGCCAAGCAACTGATGTCCCTCACAACTGAAGACGGACGCGTGCGTGGGGCAGGATACTACGTGGAGCGTCCGACTCGCGTTGATTCTGATGGTGTCAGTCAAACCCATGCGATCAATGCGTTTGAACAAGCCGCCGCTATGAACCGGCTCTTGGGACGAGATAAAGATGCCGAACGGTTTGAGCAACAAGCGCAAAAGATTCGTAAGTTCTATGTCGAAAAATTTTGGCAACAGGATCATTTTGCGGAATACTATTCGCCGGAAAAAGGGTTCATTTTCCATCACGGTTTGACCGACAGTGATTGGGGAGCATTTGCTTTCGGAGTCGCAACGCCTGCTCAAACGGCAATCCTGTGGCATAAGTTATCGGCAGACAAGGGATTCTATTATGGAAACATGCCGGCGGGAATCGCAACCAAACCGGAAACTTACGAAGATTGGGAATTCACGCACCCTGATCGTCATGATCTTGGGGCAATGGGTCGGGTTTGGTATTTGATGGCGCAAGCCTTGTACCGCCAAAACGACGCTCAAGGTTTGCTAACGAGTCTGAGGGCAGTGGCGGAAGAGGGAAAAAAGAATGATTTCTACTGGCGGGAACGGTATCATCCCGACGGAAAGGGAGGTTGTGTTCCTGCCGGACCGAATACCTACTGCGAATATCCAGCCAACTACATTCGTATCGTGCAAAGGTTTCTTCTCGGTGTCGATTTGCGTTTGGATGGCTCCATTGTCCTTGCGCCGTTGGCAGTGGACTCGTTTTGGAAGGAAGGATTTGGACAAAGATTGCAATTATCGCGTCGAGGACTGGATTATCGTTTTGATCGCGGCGGCGTACAGGGAACCTATTGGGGGGAACAACCGCTTCGGCTCGGTGTTCGCCTCAATGCGGCGGAAGGAGAGATTATTTTTCTCCAACTCCCGGCAGCGAAAGAAGATGCTCCTGTGTCGTTTTGGGTGAAAAATTGAATTAATACGGGAATGCACTTCTTTTCGTCATTCTGCCAAAAGATACCGATTTGCAATCGTGATGCCGCTGACGATGGCACCGACGATGCCGACCATTCCTTGATCCGTACCACATACGTAAAGATTGTCTAAGTGGGTGCGTCCATCGTATTTCTTGTCCGGGGCTCCATAAATGGCTCCGTTTTCCTTCCCGGTATAGCGACGTACCGTCGTCGGAGTGAACATGTCCGTATCAATCACATGTTTGCGAAAGTCCGGCATAAACCGGATGGCAGATTCTTGAATTTTCCCGTACCAAACCCGTTTTTGCTCTTGGTACTCTTCCGGTGAGAGGTTTTTCCACTGGTCGAAATTGGCAAGTGCCGTAATGCGGATCATTCCTTCGGTCATCGCTTCGGCATAGTCGAAATTGTTCGGCGAACAAATCACGCCGCTCCGCAAATCGACAAGGGCATCCGGCTTTTCGTAGCAAAACCGGTCGGAATCGTTGAAAAAAATGATCGTGCGGTCATGTCCCAACTGTCTCGGCTCCTTGTTCAACACCGAAATTGTTTCGATAAAACCGAGTTGCCCGGTGCCGAGCAGATGCTGATCTTTTGTCTCATGAACGTCACAAAGTTGCATGGTTTCCTGCCAGCCCGCCGACGAGAGTACATTCTTCGCTTCGACTTCGGAACCATCACTCAATATGATTTTATCGACACGTTGGTTTTTGGAAAAAATCCGTTGCACGCCCGTTCGGAGTCGAAGTTCGCCGCCGAGGGTTTTGAACTTATTGAGCATTTTTTTCAATATCAGCCGTACACCGTCAAACGGTCGGGCAAAGCCTTCCAAAAAAATGGAGCGGAACATGATACTGAATTGTCCGAATTCCATGTCTCGCTCTTTTGCCCCGCCGTAGTAAAGCAGCGGGCAAAAAATCATTTCCGTCAGCATCGGGTCGGTAATGTGCCGGTTCACAAAATCTCTGGCAGAGCCGCCGGAAACACCGAGACCGAGTTGATCGTAGCCGAGCAATTCGTTGACAAGCCGCATCAAACCATCGACCTGTTTTGGGAAAAACCTTCGGACTTCGGAGACGAACAGTTCAAAGTGATTATTGAAATTGAGTCGAATGCCGGGAAAGGCAATCGTCGAGCCGATTTGCGGAACGAGAGCAAGTTCATCCCAAGTGAGGCGAAGATGGCGAAGTAACCGAGAGAGCGGTCCTGACTTCGTGCCTTTGGGGACGTAGTTTGTCATGGCGTGAAGTCCGACATCGAGAGTTCTTCCTCGCTGCCGATAGAAGGAGTTGAGTCCACCGACGGCATGGTGCTGTTCGAGAATACAGACCCGTTGGTTGTAGTGAGCCAGACGGATTCCGGCGGCTAGCCCCGACATTCCCGCCCCGATAATGACCGTATCGTATGACATACACCACCCCCATTTGACACCCTTATTGTCCTCAAATTCCCGGTTTTGTCAAGCCGTTGTCGGACGGGCAGTCCGTCGACAAGTTTTTTTTGCTCATTTTTGGGAACTTGGCAAAAAAGTCCCCGACACGTTGGCTTTTTTCACGTAGTCACGGTGTCAGAGTCCATTTGTTCCCTTTTCCACACGGAG
>Ga0123353_10001712_pt1 | contig 26953 bp, 21 predicted proteins | sample TergutLab28metaG_3_FD_92763 | JGI IMG/M metagenome (GOLD analysis project Ga0123353, IMG submission 92763) | Labiotermes labralis P3 segment gut microbial communities from Petit-Saut dam, French Guiana - Lab288 P3 | ecosystem: Host-associated > Arthropoda: Insects > Digestive system > Gut ...
CCTCGCGGATCTTATCCTCCATAAAGGCCGCCACGCCGCCGTAGTGGGCCAAATACTGGTCGATGTATTGTTTGGCCTCGCCGTAGGAGACCCCGATGTCCTCCGAGAGCGAAAACGCGCCGATGCCGTAGACGATGCCGAAGTTGACCGCCTTCGCGCGGCTGCGCATCAGGGGGGTGACCAGTTCCGGCGGCATGTGGAACACCTGAGAGGCGGTGATGGCGTGGATGTCCTGATTCTCATTGAAGGCCTGGATCATGGCCGGGTCGTCCGCGATGTGGGCCAGTACCCGCAACTCGATTTGGGAGTAGTCGGCGTCCACCAGCACGCAGCCCGCTTTCGCGCGGAAGAAGCGCCGCAGTTCCCGGCCCAGCTCGCTGCGCACGGGGATGTTCTGCAGGTTGGGCTCCGTGGAGGAGATCCGGCCCGTGCGCGTCTCCGTCTGGTTGAGGGTGGAGTGGATGCGCCCGTCCGCCGCGATGCTTTTGACCAAGCCGTCGCAGTAGGTGGATTTTAATTTCGTCAAAGCGCGGTACTCCAGAATCCGCGCGACTGCCGGGTGCTCATAGGCCAGGGACTCCAACACCTCCGCGTTGGTGGAATAGCCGGTTTTGGTCTTTTTTCTTGTAGGCAGGCCCAGTTTATCGAACAGCGCCTCGCCGAGCTGCTTGGGGGAGTTGAGGTTGAAGCTGTAGCCGACCTGGTCGTAGATCGTCTGTTCGATTTCGGAGATCCGCTCCTCCAGCGCCGCGCCGAAGGCGGCAAGGCCCTGCCTGTCCACGGCAAAGCCCGCCAGCTCCATCTCCGCAAGCACCCGCACGAGGGGAAGTTCGATTTGTTGCAATAAATCAGCCTGCCCGTTCTCCTGGATTTTTTCCAGCAGAACGGCAAACAGCGCGGGCAAACCCGCCGCCGCGTAGGCGACCGGGTCTGACGAAGCGATCAAGCCTGTCTGCTCCACTCCGCCGACGCCGTACTCCTGCAAGAGCCGCGGAATATCATATCCGTTCGCCGAGGGGTTCAGCACATAGCCGGTGATGGCGGCGTCCCCCGCCAGGCCCCGCAGAAGCTCGCCCCGCCGGGTCGCTTCGGCGTATAAAGTCTTGCTGTCGTCCGTATACTTCGCGATTTGCTCGCATTCCAGAAAAGCCGCCTGAAACGCGGCAAAGCAGGGCGCGTTCGCTTTCACTCGAATAAGCCTGTCCGCTAAGACAAACACATAGCCGCCATCCTCCCGCAAAAAATGTGCCTTTTTATCGGATTTCAAGCGCGCGAGCAGGGAGTCCAAGTCCGTCTCCTCCGCAATATCGAAACCGCTTTTCGGCGATTCCGACGGCTGCGCTTCCAGGGGCGCCTGGGAAAGCTTGAGCCGCTCTATCATTTTGAACATCTCTAAATCGGCCAGCATGGCGTTGACTTTCCGGACGTCCGGCGTCCGCATCCGGTAGCCGGCGAGGTCACAGTCGATCGGGCTGTCCGTGTGGATACGGCCCAGCTCGCGGCTCATGTAGGCGGAGTCCCGCCCGGCGCGGAGCTTCTCCCGCACGCCGGGTTTGATGTCCAGGGCGTCCAGATCCGCATAAATCGCGTCCAGCGAAACGAAACGGCTGATTAAATCCGAGGCGGTCTTCTGGCCGATGCCCGCCACGCCGGGGATGTTGTCCGAACTGTCCCCCATCAGCGCCTTGATGTCTATGAGCTGTTCCGGCTCCACCAGATATTCCGCCTTGATCCGCTCCCGGTCGTAGAGCACGGTCTGGGGGCGTCCCATTTTCGTGGTGGTCAGCAGGACGCTGGTATTGCCGTCCACCAGCTGCAGGGCGTCCCGGTCCCCGGTGGCGAGGTAGCAGAGCGCCTCCCCGGCGTTGTGCTTCGCCAGGGTGCCGAGGATGTCGTCCGCCTCGTAGCCCTCCTGTTCCACCAGCGTGTATCCCATGGAAAAGAGCAGATCCTTCAGCACCGGGAGCTGCTGCGCCAGTTCCTCCGGCATACCCTTGCGCCCCGCCTTGTAGTCTGCGTAGAGCGCGTGGCGGAAGGTGGGGGCCCGCAGGTCGAAGGCCACCGCGACGGCCTGGGGCGTACAGCTCTCCTGGATTTTCAGCAGCATATTCAAAAAGCCGTGGATGCCGCCCGTAAAGCGGCCGTCCTTGGTGCTGAGGAGGGGCAGGCCGTAGAACGCGCGGTTTAACAGGCTGTTGCCGTCTATGATTAGAAAATTGATCATAAGTCCGAGGTCCTTTCCCGATGCTGCAAACGTCATATTACATATTATACCAAAACCGCCGCCAAAACGCCAGTGGCTTGACGGCGGGTTGCTTCGAAAGAATTTTTTATTCGGCGTATTTTCGTTTCAGCCTCATCCGGGCTTCCTCACCGGAACCTGCAGTTCCGTAAGAAACTCCTCCGGCGATGCCGCGTCCGCGAATGACTTTACCGCTAGGCCCCGAATCAGGCCGTCAAAGACGTAGCCATTCGCCTCAATCCATCCGGCCAGTTTTTCCATGGCTTCCCCGTAGCCCTCATAGGGCCCGGAAAAGCGGACGGTGGCGGCCTGTAGGATGGCGGGCAGTTCTTTGTAGCGAAAGTTCCCTTCCTCCGCGCCGAACGCCGACACGGGCACGGCGATTTCCACATCCACGTCGGATTCTTTGTAGTCCTCATCGTGATAGATGGAATACCCGCCTGTTCTGCAGGCAATGTTGTGTTTCCGGACGAAAGCGCCCAACTTTTCCCACAGGAGGCCTTCTGCGTCATAGGCCGGGATGGTTTCCCGCAAAGATAATACTTTTTCGGCGGGCAGAGATTTCAATTCCACATCATAAACCATAGTGACAAACTCCTTTTTTAATTTGCCGCGCAGGGCGGCGATTTTTTCGAGTTTATCCTGTTCCGCGGCGATGGCCGACTGGATTTCGCGGCTCTTGCGCACCAGTGCGTCCCGCATGGTCTCTGGATTTTTGTACTGCGGCAACAGCGCCTTGATTTCCTCTACGCCAAAGCCCATGTCGCGCAGCTCCGTAATGCGGGAGAGCAGCGGCATCTGACCGGCGCTGTATAAGCGGTAGCCGCTGAAGCGGTCAACCGCGGCGGGAGTCAACAGGCCGTTCTGCTCGTAGTACCGCAGCATCCGTGCCGATACCCGCACCATTTTGGAAAACTCGCCGATTTTGAACAAGCAAACTCACCTCGGTTCGTGTTTGCAATTCCGGATTGCAGCATTAGAATACAGCTTGACACCGTGGTAAAGTCAATAGGCTTTTTGAAATTTTTTAGAGAAAATTTTATCGAAATAATTTTCGGAACGATTTCCGCCATTTTTTCCGGTACAGGGCAATCAGCAGCGTCAGTGTGTAGTCGTAGAGCGCAAACACCAGGGAGCCGAGGCCGAGCAGAATCGGCGCGGCCCATTTGCCCCACAGTTCGAATTCGTCCACTACGACGCCCATAAAGCGCATCATCAGAAAGTAAGATGCCGCGATAGCGGCATTAAACAACAGCAGCTTGCAGAGCATTGCCAGCCACTTCGGCAGCCGTTGCTCCAGGGCCGCCTTGGCGACCGGATAATAGCCGAACAGGGCACAGTATAAAAAAGCGACTTCCTTTTCCGGCACAATCAACAGGGAGAGGATCGCCACCGCCGCGTAAACCGCGCAGGCCCAGCGTTTGCCGATTTCCACCACGATGATGCACAAAAAGGAACCGGCCACGGCGGGCAGGGCGTAGGTCAGGAAGGGGATGACGGCAATGGAGACCAGCAGACTAAGGGAAAGGGCGGAAACAATCCCGCCCAGCGCCACTTTTCCGCTCTGTTTCATAAAAAGACCTGTTCCCTTCGTTGCGCATATGCGTCTACCTCTTCGGCGTACAGTTTCCCCGTCAGAAGCAACGGCCCGTCCGTCCGCCGCTCAGGCAATTGCACAAGCAGTTCGCGCACATCAGCCCGGCACAGAGGTTCCTGGCGTTGCAGTGGCTGCCCCGGGAACCGCCCGCGCTGCGGTAGCCCCCGCTCTGGTTCCGGAGCAGATTGTCTAAAGCGGCGCGGTACTCTGCGTTATTGGGCTCCATATCCACGGCGGTTTGAAAACAGTCCAGGGCGTGTTCCAGCCAGCCGCGCTGATGATGGAGACTGCCTTTGAGAAAATACCATTCCGCGCTGCGGCCGGCCTCCGGGATGCCGTCCAGCAAAATCTGCGCGTCGTCCAGGCGGCCGCTCTGGATGGTCTGGCGGATATCCGCGTACTCGGAGGCGTTTTGCCCGCCGCGGCCGAAGCCGTCCCCCTGCGCGCCCGCGGTGTGGCGGGTCATGATGATGGCGTCGTAGGCATCGTTGAGCTCCTGGATTTGTTTCGCCGCCGCCTCGGATTCGCTGAACATGCCGTCCGCGCTGTATTGCCGCGCAAGATCCCGGTATGCCTGCTTGACCTCCGCATCTGACGCGCGGCTGGAAATCCCCAGCACCTCATATGGATTTTTCAACGCCCGCACCTCCTTCTTTGGCAGGTCCCAACACTGTCTGCAGTGAATCGGTCAATCCGTCGTATAAAATATTTTCCAAAATTCCTTGAAAGCGCGCTACACGCAGTTGAGCCAGAGCCTCGCAGGCCGCCCCCGCTGTCAACGTAATGGTCTGCCCGGCATAGGCGGACAGCGCTTCCGGGCCGCTTTGAGCCACCTTCTCTTTCAGGGGGTTGAAGACGCCGTCTTTGAGGTCGTCCTCCCAATCGTCCAGCGCGTCCATCAGGTAGACCCAGCGCCCCAGCAGATATCCCAGCCGCCGCTTGCGTGCCTTCTGCGCTTCGTCGCACTCGCCTAAACTAAAGATACCGGCGATCATCTCCGCGCTGGGGTCCGCCGCCTCATCCAGAGAAACCGCTGACCTGCTCTCTATTTGGTTCTGCCTTTGGATGGACGACCACACAATCTCCTCCAGCCTCGGCGCGGCTCTGGCCGCCTTGCGGTGCATCCAAGCCAGTGGCGGATAGCAAAGAAAATACAATATTTTCTTAAAGAAACCGGAGTCCTGAATGTTATCCAGGAGCTTATAGTAGGAGATTATAATGACCGCGTCCGCGCAGAAGTCGATGTTCGCGTTTTTGCCGCATCCGGGGCATTTGTGCAGTGGATTATAGGGGCAGCGCTTCGGAACAAAATCCGGCTCCTCCGGCACGGTGGCCAGGCGCAGCAGCGCGAGGAAGCTGAAATCGTAGCTGAGCAGCAACTGCGCAAAGGGGGAGTACCTGCGCCCCAAATTCCGGCAGAGGGAGCAATAGACCCCCTTGTAAATTTCATATTCTTTTGGCTTTAGTTCCGGCCTGCAGGCCTTGATATATCCGAGCAAAAACTCACCCCAGTGTATTGCAATCTATTATATCGGTTTCTGTTTTGGAATCCATTAACATATTGTAAATTTTAAACCCGCCGGAGCAAAGTAGATACGTGGTATATTTGTAGTGTTCCATAATGATAAAATTTGGGCCGCCCGGTGTGCGGCCCCTACTTTTTTCTTATGGCAAACTGTTTTATCTTTTATATTGGATTGTAGCTAATCAGAAATTCGCCCTGGGGGTCGTGCCTGCGGCAATTTGCCGCGACGGAAGACTCGCTGTAGTTGGCGTAGCAGTAGACACAGCCGTTTTGGCAGGTATTGTAGGCGCCGATGTCGACGCTCTGTACGCAGCGGCAGTCGGCGCGTTGATTTTTATCCCCTGCGGCCGCGATGCTGTGCCCGCAGAGCGCCTCTATCCGCGTTTTGTCAATACAGCTTGCCTGCCCGATGCCGCAGGTGGATAGTAAATCTAGACTTTCGCAGCAGGCGTTGACCGGCAGACCGAATTGCCCGGCAATCTGGGAGAGCCGGCTGCCCAGAGCGAGTATTTCCTCCTCCGTAACAGCCCGGATTAAATTGGTACGAAGCTTCGGGTAACAGTCCACAAAGCTGATGACAATCTCGTCCGTATAGGGATGTAGTTTCTCACAGTATGCCATAAAATGCTTAATATGATAATCAATACTGATATCATGATTTAAAATGATCGGATCGTAGCGCCATACCAGTCTGTTCCTGCCGATGTGCTTGCCAAGCCGTATGAAAGTCTCCGCAATTTCGGACTTGTCCCGCAAATGGTGCTCCAGCGTTTTGGAATAGGGTGTCAGCGTGAACTGAAAATAATAAGTATACCCCATCGCGTCGATGTCAGAGAGATAGTCCAACAGCGGCACCGGGTCCTTTGTCCAGAAAACAACGCAGTCGATTTTTTCCGGGGAAAGCGCGATTTCCCGCACCTGGGCGTGGTTCATCGGGTTCCGGGCAAGCACATAACCCGCCCGCAGCCGGTTCAGAAACCAGTCCGCGTAGTGGGCGGGGATATCCGTGCGGCGGCTCGCAGAGAGAATCATAGCAACTCCCCGTAGCGCTTGACGAAAACTTTTTTCAGCGCGGTCACCAGCGCCATGTAGAGCAGAATCGTTGCAATCAGGTAGGGGAAATAGCGGAAGGGCAGGGGATGCATGCCCAGGGCGGAGCCGAAGGGCATATAGGGCAGGACAGTGCCCGCCGCGATGCCCAGACTGGTCAGCAGGGTGAGGTTCCAGGACGCGCGGCTTTGAATGAAGGGCATGAGCGGCGTGCGGATCATGTGGATGACCAGGGTCTGGGACCACATGGACTCCACGAACCAGCCCGCGTGGAACAGCGCCATAAAGCCCAACTGCCCGGCGGCGTCCAGGCTGTGGTAGCTGCCGCCGAACACAAAGGGGCAAATGACAAAATACATCAGGGCATAGGTAGTGATGTCAAAGACGGAACTGGTCGGACCGATCCACAGCATAAACTTGCTGATGGAACTGGAGTCCCATTTGCGGGGTATTTTCAGATAGTATTTGTCGACATTGTCCCAGGGGATGGCGACACAGGAAATGTCGTAAATTAAGTTGAGCACTAAAATTTGAATGGGGAGCATGGGCAGGAAGGGCAGCGCCGCGCTGGCGGCCAGCACGGAAAACATGTTGCCGAAGTTGGAGCTGGCGGTCAGCTTAATATATTTGATAATATTCGCGTAGATTTTCCGGCCCTCGATGACGCCGCGCTCCAGCACCATGAGGTCTTTTTCCAGCAGGATGATGTTGGCGGATTCCTTGGCGATGTCCACCGCTGTGTCCACCGAAATGCCCACGTCCGCCTCCTTCATGGCGGCGGCGTCGTTGATGCCGTCTCCCATGAAGCCTAAAGTGTGGCCGTTTTGGCGCAGGGCCGCCACGATGCGCGTCTTTTGCCGGGGGGAGAGCTTGGCGAATACCGTGGTCTCCTCCACGGCGGTTGTCAGGGCCTCCTCGTCCATGTCTTCAATGTCGGAGCCGAGCAGTAGGTTCGCCACCTGGATGTCCACCTGGCGGCAGACGCTCCGGGTGACGGCGTCGTTGTCCCCGGTCAGGATTTTGACCGCGACCCCGTGCTCGGAGAGCGCGCGGATGGCCCGCGCCGTGCTCTCCTTGGGCGGGTCCAGGAAGGCCAGGTAACCCATCAGAACCATATCGGATTCGTCCGCCACGGAGAACGACCCCGCGGGGGCCGGGTCGCTCTTTTGGGCGAGGCCCAGGACCCGCAGGCCGTCCTCGTTGTATTTCGCCACGGTCGAGAGGACTTCCTGCTTGATTTCCTCCGTAATGGGCTCCACGCTGCCCTTGTATTCCGCGTGGGAGCAGATGGAGAGCATCTCCTCAATGGCGCCCTTGGTGATCAATTGTGTCTTGCCGTTGGCTACAACGACGCTCATCCGGCGGCGGTTGAAGTCAAAGGGGATCTCATCTACTTTGTGATAGTCCGCCCACTGGCCGCTCATGCCCCGCTCGCCGGCGTAGTTGATGATGGCGATGTCCATCAGATTTTTCAGGCCCGTCTGGTAGTAGCTGTTCAGGTAGGCGTGGCGCAGGATGCGGGGGTCCTCATTGCCATGGATATCCAGCGAGTGCATCAGGACGACCTCGTCCTGGGTAATGGTTCCGGTTTTATCCGTACAGAGCACGTCCATCGAGCCGAAATTCTGGATGGAGTTCAAGTCTTTTACGATGACTTCTTTCTTTGCCATGGCCACCGCGCCCTTGGCCAGGTTGGCGGAGACAATCATCGGCAGCATCTCTGGGGTCAGCCCCACCGCGACGGAGAGCGCGAAGAGCAGCGCGTCCATCCAGTCTCCCTTGGTGAGGCAGTTGACCAAGAAAACCACGGGCACCATCACCAGCATGAAGCGGATGAGCACCCGGGAGACGGAGTTCACGCCCTTCTCGAAGCTGGTGACTACCTTTTCGCCCGTCAGCTGCTGGGCGATGGAGCCGAAGAAGGTGTCGTCGCCCACGTTGACGGCGATGGCGGTGGCAGAACCGCTGATGATGTTGCTGCCCATAAAGGCGAGGTTGTGAAGCTCCAGGGGATTGCCCGGCGGCTCCGCCTGGGCTTCCCCGAACTTTTCCACTGGCTCGCTCTCCCCGGTGAGGGAGGACTGGCTGACGAACAAGTCTTTCGCCTGCAGAATCCGCAGGTCGGCCGGGACCATGTCCCCGGCGGCGAGGTAGATGATGTCCCCCGTTACCACTTCGTCGATGGGGATTTCCATCTTTCCGTCGGAGGCGCGTTGGACGGCGATGGTGGTCTCCACCATTTCGCTGAGCTTTTCGGCGGCCTTGCCCGAGCGGGACTCCTGCACGAAGCGCATGATTCCGCTGACCAGCACCATGGTCGTAATAATAATGACCCCAACGGGGTCGCTCTCCCCGGGAGCCGCCAGGATGACGTCGGTGACCAAAGAAATACCCGCCAGAACGAACAGCACCAGCGTAAAGGGATTCACAAAGGACTCACGCAGCCGCTTGAACAGGGAATCCCCCTTTTGATGCGTGATTTGGTTTGACCCGTAAGTATCCCGCATCTCTTCGGTTTTTTCTTCGTCATAGCCGTTATAATTGGTATTGTATTCCCGGAAGAGCACCTCCGTCTCCTGCCGGGCGGCAGAGAGCAGCCTCTGCTTCGCCTGCTCCTCCCGGAGCAGATTTTCCTGCTTATTTTTTTTGTTTGCTTTGTTCATGGCCATTACCTCCTTCTGTTGATTTTAAAAGGGAAGTAAGACATAAACCCTTGGCAGATCCTGATTATATACTACTTATATACTACCGGTCTTCGGCGCGGTAGGACGGGAGCGAACGCCCATGCGCGCGTTCCCAAACAGCATACTTCGGCCAACGGGGTCCGTGCCCTTACTGCCTCCTGCGTCCATTCCAGTCACCTCCGAAAATTCAAATCGTGAAAACAAAATATCCCATGCCGCAGGCACGAAGCAACGGCATGGGATTTCAGCGCGCAAAAATTCTGCGTGCCGCAACACCACGAAAACCACAAAGCGGGGGTTCCGCCTTGTCACCGTTCAAGCTTCAGCTTCACAGGGCAATGAAATTGCGTTAGTCTATGCCTTGGGTTCGACATAAACTGCTGGCCTACTCATAGTGTCTCCACCATTGCGCGGCAGCAATCCGTATCCCTGGGGTAGCCTCACCTACCGAGATATTCAGTTCTCGCCGGGTGTGTTCGAATAATTGTTCGGAAAAACGACTGCGAGGGTTATTCAAACACTCCCTATTTAGTATATGCCTTTCACAACCGCTTGTCAATTCTTTGCGGCAGAAATTTTACTTCTTAGTAAAGGCTGTGCTCTTACCCGCGGTATCAGTCAGCGTCAATGTATTTCCGCTTAAGGCGAAGGTATAAACATACTTCGTTTCGCCGCCATGCCCATCAACCGTTATTGTCAAAGTGTCTCCATCGACCGTGTACGTAAACGAATGGTTATGGCTGCCGTGGCCCATGCTGCCGCCGCCCTTGCCGTCAAACTCATGGTCATTCATGCCAGGAGCTGCCCATACGCCTTTCAAGCCGTCCGGCTCGGGCGTGGAATCCGGCGCATCGGTACATCCGTTGAGTGATACGAAAAGCAGAAAAACAAGCGCTAAGATGGCACTGATTAATAAAAGCATACGTCCGGCGGAAGTTTTTTTGTGCATAATTTGTTGCCTCACTTTCTGTAATTGTAAATAGATTATAATACGACTGACCAATAAATACAATATGGAGATGCAGATTTTTCGGATTTTTCTGGGATTACCGGACGTTTGGCCTGTCTCCAAGCATCATTTCCATACAGCACCTGCGCCATGGTCGTTCATGATCTTTATGCGCCCGGTGCGCTCAATCTTTCTTAGCCGAAATCCCAATCCAATCCGGCAGCGCCGCCATGGGATTGTGTTTCCAGTCCAATTTTTGATAGCCGTCCGCCTCCGCCTCGGCGGCTGATTGGTACCACCACAAAAAGAGCTCCGAATCAGCCTCGGTGCGAAATTCCTCCATATGTTCGATTTGCAGCCCTTGACCGGTCATACCATTTACGAAGTCCTGTACGCGCCAGTGATAATTCTCCGGGTCACCCGGAATGAGGATCTCGTCATAGGGTTTTATTACTTTAACCGGAGGCATTTTTTGTTCGAAGGCAGATGGATTTGTCTCTTTGCCGGGCCGCTTCCGGGGCGATTCATCGGCAAAGGGCCGGTGGAAAGGATGCACTTCATACATAATATAATGCCCATCGGGCTTTAACACCCGGTGGAAATTGCGGTACATGGCCGGCAGGTCGTCGATCCACACATGGACCCCGTTGGAGGTATAGACCAAATCATACGCGCCGTCCGGGACGCCCTCCAGTGTCATGCTGTCGGCACAGAGGTACGCAATGTCCCAGCCGTTCGCGTCTGTGACCTGTTTGGCGTTGGCGAGCTGGCGCTCGGAGATGTCGGCGGAGGTGACCTGTGCGCCCAGCAGGTGAAACGCGATCACCGCGCAGTTGTCCCCGCTGGAAGGTACCAGTACGTTCAGACCCCGAAAATCGGCGAAGGCGCTCTGCAGCATGTCCCGCACAACCGAGGGGAAAGCCCGCCAGGGGTTTTCTTTGATCCGGTTAATCGTATGCTCCGGAACATGCTTTTGATAGTAGCCGTCGGACCACGCGTTCCAGGCGTTTTTGATGTTAGTTGACATGGCTGTTTTCCTCCACAAACTTCGTGTCCCCCTGGCGCGGCCGGCGGCACACAGAGTTTTTTGTCATATAATTTCGTGATTTGTATTGACTCTTTCCTATATAAAGAGGTAAAATGTGGTTGGTTTCCTATTTCGGAATCCTCCGCAATGTTGAAAAAAGGGAGGGCACGCAAAATGAAAAAATCCCAGAAAATTTTATGCCTATTATTGATTGGCACATTTTTGATTCTTCCGGCTTTGGTTTCGCTTGCTGTAAATGACGACACAAGCTCCCCCCCGCTGAAAGTGGAGATTGCGACGGACAAAGACAGTTACAGCACATTTAACACCGCAAATTTCACCGTGAAAATCACGAACATAAGCAATAGACCTATCAGCGATATCAGCGCGGAAGTAGCGCTGAGCAATCTGGTTGCCGTAGGCAAAAACAGCCAGATAAAGAAAGAAATCAGTTGGCTGAACCCTGGCGGGTCTCTGGAATTCAGCTATAGCGCCATGCTCAGTGCCAATTCCCCGCTGAATTTTTTTCAAAAAATCATCCTGATGCTCATTCAGCTTTTTAAGAGCGTTTTGAAAAATCCGGTCAGTGGCGTTGAGGATGGCAGGCCGTTCCTTGAGGAGAGCAAGACTGTAAAATTTGGGGAATATGAGACGGAAACCACTGTTGAGCTGCGGTATAATGTACCGCCTGCTCCGGAAAATTTGTTTGGTAACGGGGAATATGCCCACAGCGAGCAGGATGAAGGCATATCCCTGCTTTCCTATCAGAAGGACCCGACCGATGGATATTTCTACACCGAGATCAATGCCTGGCAGCGCAGCCTCGGCTTTAGCTCCTTGTATGACACCATGGCGCCGGTCACAATCATGTTCTACGACACGGTTCGGGTCAAGTTTACTTACGGGGAACTGGATTGGATGATCCAGATGTGGAAGGGCCAGTACGGCTTCCAATTTCTGGGCGCGGAAATCGGCGTATACCACAAGCCCGAGGGCGGGACAAACGGCGAAAACATCGAGCATTACGACTGCGCGACGGATGAGAACATGCTCGGTATGGAGATGCGGCTGTATAACCATGGCGTAGTAATGTTCCGCAGGCCTTATAAACAGTACTGGTGGGTCACGGGCTTTGTCAGCGGCAAGCTGGATAAGTTGCGGATCGGAGCCCGTTGATGGTGGAGGCCAGAATTACCTTTAAGGACAACAACATGGCCCGCCTGTTTGCGGACGGCCTGAACGCCGCCGGTTTTGAAGAAGTGTCCCGGCTCGATACGGCAAACTGTGACACCTATGTGCAGAGCGGGCAAGACGTTCTGTTTGTGTGGAAAAACATCAAGTACTCCCTGAACAGGAAATAGTTCCCTCTTTTCACCGTAGCCCGGCGAATACCCCGCTGCTTGCAGCGGGGAACTTTATTTCACAAACTTGCACTTGATGAGCTGCACGTAGGGGTACTCGCTCAGCAACTCCGGCTGCTCCGCATAGCGTTGCTGGTCGCCCTCGATCCCCGCGTGGTCGTTTGTGTAGATTTCTGTGTACAGGACGATTTCCTTGCCGTCCTCAATCGTCACGGGCGTACTGGTCGCGCCGAACGCATAGCTGAACGTGCCGTCTATCGTGGAAGATTTGACGGTTCCGCTTATCTTCGAGCCGCCGATGCTCAACGCAAATTCCCATTGGGCATCCGCGATTCGATTGAGATACACGGCTATGCTTCCGTCAACCGGCCCTTCTTCAGCGTCGAATGGATTTGTCAGGATGGAAGGGTCTGCCGGGACACCGTTTTCGTAGGCCTGCACCCAAAATTCCACACTGCTATAGGCTTCCTGAATGTTGTAGTCGAAGAGCAATATTTTCTGTTTCTCGTTTGCAATCAAGCTGACGATCTCCTGCTGTTCCGGGCTCAGCGCCTTGAGCGCGATTTGATTTTCCAGTTTTGTGGGCCGTTGCAGACAGCCGGCCAGACAGGCCGCGAGCAGCAGGGCGGCAAGCAATATTATTCCTGTTCTTTTCATGTGGGCATCCCTTTCTTTCACATAAATTGAGTCTAAACATGCAGGTTCCGCTTTTTATATAAAACATGGGTAAGCGCTCCGAAAACCGCCGACAGAGCCGCCGACAGCAGAATATAGGGCCATTCCAGCCCCTGTTCCAGCACCCGAACCGCGTCGAAATAACAGAAGGGCGAGAGGAAATTCAGGTAATCAATCTTGCCGGACATCTCAATCGCGACGGAGAGCAGATAGCTTGCCGTGACGGCAAGCGCGGCGGTCTGGGCGGCCCGGGCGTAGCCGCTGAACAGCGCCGCCAGGCACATCCCGGCGAACAGAAAAACCAGCGCCGTGAGGAACATGCCGCCCAGGATGGTCAGGCTGATGTCCCGGAGCAGGGGCGTACCCTTCGCGGTGTTTCCGAACACAAGCATGGTGGAAGCCCAGCCCACCAGGACGAGCAGCAGGGTCTGGAGCACGGCGGCGAGCATCTTGCCGCCGATGACCGCGCCGCGGGTGAGCGGCCGGGTGAATAGGAATTCCGCCGTCTTATCGCGCTCCTCTTTTGCTAAGATGCCCGCGCCCAGCAGCGCGGCGTAGAGGTAGACCAACACCGCGCACCAGAGGAACATGCAGACATACCAGCCATCCGCCGTGTTGACGGAGATCCGGCCCAGGCCGAACATCACTTGGACGACCCGCGGCATCATATCCACGATTGCGCCCATATTAATCGTGGAGTCCTCCCCCATGATGACCTGGTATTCCCCGAGGCCGATGACCGTCAGGGCGGCCAGGGCAGCCGACCAAATCAGCAGGCTTTTCCGGTTCGCGCGCAGTTCGCGTTTTGCGATCAGGAACATAAATGGGAATCCTCCTCATGTCCGTGTAGGGGCGGCCTGTGGCCGTCCTTGTTCCAAAACGGTTTTTGCGGACGGCCACAGGCCGCCCCTATATTACGTTACCGCTTTCACATCTTTTTACGTCAATATGTAACCGCCTGTGGTGCGCCGCCCTCCGCCATGGATTGGTCCGCCAGATACACGCACAGGTGGCCCGGAATCGAGTCAAAAATGGTGGTGCAGGCAAGGGAAGGCGCCTCGTCTCTCAGGAACGCGACAAAATCGGCGGTCATTTTTTCGTCCCCGCCGCCGTGCCCGCCAAGGAGTCCGCCGGTACTCAGGTCCACTTCCTCCACGGTCCGCTCCTCCTTCGCGGTCGGGTGGATTTTGGCGACAATAAACTTGCCCTCTTCAAAATTGCCGTAGATTTCACCCTCTGTTCCGGTCAGGCGGATTTGCCGCAGGGAGGTGGACGAACCGCCGACCATGCTGTGTACCCCCGTGGCACCGCTCGCAAACTGTACTTGCACGGTCTGGTGGTCCACCACGTCGTTGCCGCATTTGTAGATGCACCTGCCGTAGGGGTTGCTGCCCGCCAGGGACGCAGCCATATCCTCCAGGTCCGGGCAGGAGAGATGTTCCAGTTCGTCCCAGACATAAAACGACCAGCGCAGCGGTTGGTCCAGGTAGAGCCGCTTCGCGGAGTAGCGGCAGTCCTCCACCAGGGGGCAGTCCGCCATGCAGCGTTCACCCGCGCCCTCCGGGGCATTCTCCGGCTTGAACTGATACAAGCTGCCGAAGCTGGTCAACCGCTCCGGTTTCGTTTCGTTCATCAGCCACATCATGATGTCCAGGTCGTGGCTGCACTTCGCCAGCAGCATGCTGGTGTGGCAGTCCGCCTGCTTCCCCCACTTGCCCCGGACGTAGGAGGTCGAGAGGTGGTGGTAGCTGACATATTCCGTGGTCTGGATGTGCAGAATGTCCCCGATTTCCCCGGCCTGCACACGTTCTTTAATGCCGTAATAAAAGGGCGTATAGCGCAGCACATGGCAGATCATCACCTTGCGCCCATGTTGTTTGACGCAGTCGATCAAGGTTCGCATCTCCGCCTCGTTGACGGCAAAGGGCTTCTCCAGCAGCATGTCGTAACCGGCTTCCAGCAGCGGAATCGCCGTCTGCACATGCTGGTGATCCATCGTCCCGTTGATGACAGCGTCCGCGAACTTTGGCACCCGCGCCAGGGCCTCCGCCGAATCGAAGCAGTTTTCCTCACTGAAGCCGAAGAGCTTGGCCGTGTTTTTGCGGCGTTGCGGATTCGGGTCCGCCACACCCACAATCTGCAACAGCTCCGGATTGGTGCGTGCCAGGTCCGCGTAGATCAGGGCTCGGTGCCCCGCCCCCACAATAATTGCCGTGATTGGTTTTTGTTCCATCGTTTTGATCATCCTTCTTGTAAGGGGCGCAGTCTAATCCGCGACGCGCGGGGACTCTGCGTCCCATTTAAATACACTATATTTTGAGTTTTAAGATTTTACGATAATTTTCGGGACGCAGAGGACTGTGTCCCCTACAGGACTTGTACAAATTATCTGCGTGACACAGAAGCGCATTGCACTCCCCTATCGCTTTTCTCCAAAAAACGCGAAGCCGAAACCGCAGCCGCCGTGGGCGCCGAGTACCATGCCGATCTGCTGCACGAGTACCGGCCCGTTCAGGTTGGGAAACGCCGCTTCCACGCGCGCGGCCAGCGCCTTCCCTTCCTCGTAGCAGGCCGCGTGCGCCACCCAGCACTTGTCGCTGTAGGCCAGGCCGTCTTTGGCGTCCTTCTGTATCTGCCGCATCAATTCCTCTGTGGCGCCCTTTGCGCCGCGCGGCTTGTATCGGAGCTGCAACTGCCCCTCCGTGTCAATATCCATCATTGGGTAAATATGCAACAACCCGCCCACCGTCGCGGAAATCGCTGAAAGCCGGCCGCCGCGCCGGAGGTGCTGCAGGTCCGGGACACAGAGCCAGTGGTGCATCCGCAGACGGTTCTCCATCAGCCAGTCGTAGACCTCTCCAATTGACTTCCCCTGATCCCGCATATCGGCCGCCCGGTCCACCAGCAGGCCATAGCCGGCGGAAAAACCCATGGTATCCAAAATCCATATTTTTCTGCCGGGGTAGGCTTCTTCCAGTATGTCTTTCACGATGAGCGCGGACTGCACGGAGCCGGTGACCGTGGAGGCGAGCTCAAGATGCAGGATATCCTTGCCTTCCCGTAAAATCGGCTCGAAAAACTCTTTGAACTGGTCCACATTGATCTGGGAGGTGGCTGGCATACCGCCGGCGGCAATGCGGCCGTAGAATTCATCGAAGGATTGGCTCTGTCCCCCGTCGTCCAGATACTGCCTGCCATCCAGGGTGTAGGTATAGCTGACCCAGGGGATGTCTCTCTCCTTCAGGTAATCGAGGGGCAGATCCGCAGCAGTGCTGCAGGTAACGGCGTAAGTGCGCATACCTTTACTCCTTTTTTATTTCAATTCGGCGACTGTACTACATAGGACCTATTCAAAAACCACAATTTTACGTAGGGGCGGCTTTTAGCCGTCCGCTGGGATCATCGCATTTTTGCGGACGGCCACAGGCCGCCCCTACAGGTTTTAGAACACATTACCGTAAGTATTCCCCAATCAGCCGATCAAACCGCCGACCGCGTCTATCAAGACATAGTACCACTGCAGCACAACAGCGGGAATCATGGCGAGCAGCATGACGGCAATCTGCGCGCCCCACTGTTCTATCAATGTCAAAGGCCCGTCTAGCTTGCTGCCGATCTCCGTGCGGACGGTGGCGGGGAAGAGTTCCTCCCAGCCCATCATGGCGGCGATGCGCTTCGGGATATCCGTATTCAGTAAGTCTTCCCCATTCTGGAACGCGTTGGCAACGCCCGCTGGCGCATAGACATAATAGGCCACAGGTGTTGTGGTGTGCCCGCCGCTGGTAAAGCCATAGCGCGTCTCGGATGGATTGTTGGGATAATAGGTCAGGCCGCCGGTCTCGTGATCCGCCGTGACGACGACGAGGGTGTCCTGACGCGCCGCCGCGTAATCCAGCGCGGCCTGCACCGCCCGATCGAAGCCGGCCAACGCGTCCAGCAGGCCGTCCATATTGTTGTCGTGGCTGAAAGTGTCAATGGTACTGCCTTCCACCATCAGGAAGAAGCCCTTCTCGTTTTCCAGGAGGGCGATGGCCTTTTCGGTCATCTCGCTCAGCAATGGCGTGTCGTTATTGTCGTAGTCGCCCTTTAAATCTGCCTCGTTGAATTGGCCGATCATCTTGCCGCTTGTTATGGCGTTCATTTCCGCGCGGTTTTCCGCGTACTGGTAGCCGTATTGCCCAGCCGAAAGCAGGAATTTATCGCTGTCTCCATATAGCGCATTCCCCCCTGTGATGTAACCCGTCGCCGCGCCCATCAGCACGTCGATGCCGCTTTCCAGCTGCTGCTGGTTGATGATTTCAGAGTTGCCGCGGGTGAAGGTGTGGGCGGAAAAGGCCGCCGGGGTCGCGTCGTCCGAGACTTTGGTGCACACAATGCCGGTCTTCATGCCCTGCTCGGCAGCGACTTCCCGGATGTTTTTCGGGTAGCTGACCGCCGCGAGGGGGTAACCCGGATACACCCCGATGGCACTGACCCAGGTGCGCACGCCGCAGGCCAGCGCCGTAGCCGCCGCCCCGGAGTCGGTCACGATTCCCATGAAGGAACGGGTGTCCTGATACCCTTGAATGGCTAAGCTCTCCATCACCATGGTCTTGCCGGTGTAGTGCCGGTAGGCCTCCGGGTGATTGGGGCCCATGCCGTCGCCGATAAGAAAAATGATGTTCTTGATTTCCGGGGGTTCCGCCGCGGTGACGACGACGTACAGCGATGACAGCAGCATCAGCATCGTCAGGACAATAGCGAGTCCCCTCTTGGCTTGTTGCTTCATTTGAATTTCTCCTTTTTAAATATTTTTTATATTGATTGTAAATTTAATTTACACATCAAAATCCAAAGTCTTTCTGGATATCTCTTATTAGTCCCTTCATTTGGATATCAAAATCGTCGAGAACATTTTCATAGTACCATGTTTCTTTCCCATTCGTGAACATGATAGGATATATCATTGTATAAAGCATTGTTACCCTTTTATCATACTCCGCTTGTTTTGAAAGAAGTTCACCATTTTTATATGCACGGCATTCTATTCTGCTGGAGTACGCACCCGGTAGTTTTTGTTTTTCACGTAAATCATATGGTTCTACACGGGCACCATATAAGCCACGCAGTTGATGCAGTTCTACCCGTATTTCTATTCCCAGTTTTTGTATTTCTTCATCGTATTCCGCAATCTTGTTCTCGCAATTCTTTAAAATTTCATCTTCCACAGCAAGGATTTCACTGATTGTTTCAATCTCCCCTTCCTTCGGCTTTACCATTTTGTCCCACATCGGAAGGATGACTTTAGGATATGTGTCAAACAAAAATATTGATATTATTACTGTAACCAACGCTGTTATAATCTTAACATATTTCATACGTTTCATTTTGATTTTACCCGCAAAATATTTTTTATAGCCCGCAAAGGCAGAATGTTGCGTCATAGCGGGACGCAGAGGACTGCGCCCCTTACAATTGTCTAACTTCTAACGTTCACCGCCTACTGTCTGGAATAGAGCAACGCTCTATTCCTAATAATATACCTTCAGCGTCTTAATTTCAAACGGTTTGAACACCAATTCCTGTTTTGCCGCGCTGCCCAGTATCTTCAAGGTCTCCTCCAGCATGTTGGTCAGCTCCACATGCTTCATGCCGGCGAAGAGCGTGACCGGGCAGCGGGTATAGGCGCCCTCCGCCTCATACAGCCGGACGATGAAGGCGTGCTCGCTGTCCTCACAGGGTTTGATCGCCTCCACAATGATGTTGTCCGCCTCCACGGTCAACAATGGAAGTGCCTCGTAGAGACCTGGGCTCACTACGGCGGGGATATTCAACTCGTAGGCCGGCAGCACCACCGCCTGCGTGTTGAATCCGCAGTCGTGGGGCAGGAAGGCGTAGACACAGCGGTGCTCCCCGTGGTCACCCGTGAAGTCCGGGCGGGCACCGCCCTTGTGCAGGGAGAGGCGCAGGCCGCCGCCCTGGGCGGAAATCCCGTACTTGCAGTCGTTGAGCAGGGCTACGCCGCAACGGCTTTCCGAAATGTCACTGTATTTGTGATTGACCACCTCAAACTTCGCCTTTTCCAGGCTGTTGTTGCGGGTGGTCGGGCGGCACACATGGCCGAACTGCACCTCGTGGCGGGCGAAGTCCTGTTGCAGGGCGGTGTCAAAGGCCACCTTCAGGAAGCGGTGATTGTCCTGCCAGTTCATCCGGGTGTCGAAGCGGACCTCTGCCGTATCGGCAAAGAAGAACACATCCTGCGCGAGCGTGGACTGCGGCGTGAGTTGATACTCGCTGCTGAGGACCACTGCGGCCGCGCCCACGGACACCACTTCCCGGGAGAGCAGCTGGGCGCTGTCCGTGAACTTGCACTCGATGTCCGCGTCTATATCCCAGTTGTCCCAGGCTTCGGGCAGATCCTCCGCCAACAAGAATGTATTGAAGGCGTAGCCCTCCCCCACCAATTCCCGTCCCGCGCGGGTGTCCACAAAGGAGGTCATGTAGCCCTTTTCGTCAAAGCGTATCTTCGCGAAGGGTGTCTCCAGTCGGTTCTCCTGGACGGTGAAGGGGCTGCCCGCCTTCGGCTCCCCCTTCATCAGCTTCAGGCTGACGGAGGAGAAGGCCGGAACCGTCAGCCCACAGACAATCAGCTTGTCGTTCCCCTCCAGGTCGGTGTAGCGCTGTTGTTTATATCCGCCCGCGACGATGTGGCCCGCCGGGCAGTCCAGGAACAGCGGGTCGCTCCGCTCGAAGGAGAGGGTGTTCGTCACCGTAATCATCCGCTGCGTGTCATCCGCCAGCATGTCCGCGATCAAGGACCGGGCCGTCTCAATGACCTGCCGGTTTTGCTCCTTCGCCTCCTTGTGGGCGCGGGGAATGCAGGTGCCGGGCAGGATATCGTGAAATTGATTGAGCAGCAGCTTCCGGTAGAGAGGCTCGGCCAGCTCGCTCTTGGCGGCCTTGTCCTGCTTCACCGCCTCCGCCACCGCGAAGAATTCCAGGTCGCGCAGGGCCAGCTCCGCCTTGCGGTTCAGGCGCTTGATATCGTGCTGATTGGTCAGGGTGCCCCGGTGGATCTCCAAATAGAGCTCGCCCGCGTAGGTGCTGGGGTTCTGGGCACTCTGTTCCAATTCCCGCATAAAGTCCCCTGCCAGCATGTGCCGCGTCTGGGGAATGCCGTTCAAATCCGCACAGCGCCGGGTGGCCTCGATCATCTCAAACTGCGGCCCGCCGCCGCCGTCCCCGAAGCCGTAGGAGAGCAGCCGCTTATTCGTGACCGTCTTTTCCGGAAGCTGCTCGACCACGGATTTATAAATTTCTTTCGCGTCCGGCCACATATGTGTGCGGTTGAAATGAGTGAATACTTTTGTACCGTCGATGCCCTGCCACCAGAAGGTATCATAGGGGAATACATTCGTATCGTTCCAGCCAATCTTTGTGGTGAGGAAATAGTCCACGCCGCAGCCCTTCATGATCTGCGGAATGGCCGCGCTGTAGCCGAAGGTGTCCGGCAGCCAGAAGCAATTGGATGTAAAGTCAAAATACTTGCGGATAAAGCGTTGCCCCCAGAGGAACTGGCGCACCATGGATTCGCCGCCGGTGATGTTGCAGTCGCACTCCACCCAGACGCCGCCGTTGGGCTCGTAGCGCCCCGCCTCCACCTGCTCCTGGATGCGTTTGAACAGCGTGGGGTAGTGCCGCAACATCATGTCCCCGTGGCAGGCGGAGCTCTGTATGAATTTGTATTCCGGGTACTGCTCCATCAGGCTGAGCTGGTTGGCATACGTTCTCGCGCACTTTTTGACGGTTTCATCCACATGCCACAGCCAGGCCGTATCCATGTGGGAGTGGCCAATGAGGGCGGCAAAGGGCGCTTCCGGCCCGTTTTGCAGGGCCAGAGCCTCTTTCAGGTAGGGCCGCGCCTGCTCCAGACCGTCCGTGAAGGTCTCCCAATCGCAGTCCTCCGGCGAATAAAAGAGCACGCTGTGCACCTGATACAGCGTATTGATGACCTCCGCGCGGCGGAAGGACTCCGCCGGCAGACTCTCCACCAGCTGATTGAGCGTGCGCAGATCGAAATAGAACTCCTGTATCGCGAAATTCTTGACGCAGATATCCATGCCGCCGTAAACATACTGATAGTCCAGCGGAGGCGCTTCCTCCAGCGGCGCGCAGCCCCGGTAGGCGTGGCCCGCGTAGTACTCCAAGGCAATATCGATAATTTCTCCCTTCGCCACGCCGCGCTTCAACAGGTCGCAGTAGTGATTTCCGTGGCCGGTAAACACGATTTTGGAGCAAAAAGTGCCGAAGGGCTCCCCATTCACCCAGAGCAGGGCCTCGTAGCCGCCGATGTGCGGGCGCAGGAAGAGGTCCTTGCCGTCCAACTCCCCGGGCACGATGTAGCGCGTTTTGAACCAGCAGTATTCGCTCTCCGAACCCCACTGAAAACCCGGTTCCGCCGGACTGAAGAAGACTTCGTCCGGGATTTCGTGGTGTTGCTCCGTCGTGCGGAAGGCCCGGCAGGTGCTCACCTCCCCCACTTTGCGGAAGATGTAGGGCTCCAGGATTTCCTCAAACCGCACGAGTTTTTTCAGCATCCGGTCAATTTGTTTCTCTGTCAGCATAGTTATCTTTGTCCTTTCGGATTAATTCCTTCGTACTATAATATACAACTACAGAATGTAATTATTATCAGTTGTATCCATCAACAAGCAAGCTATAGTTTAGATTGTCGAATTTTTGCCCTCTAAAATAAGCGGCTTTACGTTCCCGCCCCTCCATAATAAACCCCAGTTTTTCCAGCACCTTTTGTGCGGGAATATTAATTTCCATAGTATTAGCAGTTATTCGCTCAAACCCCTGATTATTAAAACCATATTCTAACATGAGGCTTAACGCCTGAGTGCCATAACCTTTGCTGCGATTTTCAATTTTAGCCATACCCATTCCAAGCGAGCAGGAACGATTGGCTCTGTCTATGCTTTGTAAAGCAACGTCGCCGATTACTGTTCCGTCGTTGAGAAAAATTCCAAGACGAATATTTACATCAGATTTGAGCAGTCGCTGTATTTCATCAAACCATTCGTCAGAATTTTCAACAGACCAGCCGAATAGAGTTGTTTCGACAGGATTATCAAAATCGTACTCGTTATCCTCACATATTTTTTTGCAATCCTTGCGTTCAAGTGCGGCAAGATATATGTCTTTTCCTTGCAATCTAATCATTTATTCAACACCACCCAATATAAATTTTCTACGTCAGATTGTAGCGCTAACCGGCAAGCAATGCAAGTGCATATACGCTTGCATATTTACAGATACCTGAAAATTTCGTTTGGCAAGCAACTTGACAAACAATATAATAGTAGTATAATAAAAGCAGTGGACGATGACTTGTCAGTCTTTGTCCTGGATATTTTCGATTACAGAGTAACCGCCTACCCGGTCAAAGTAGGGCGGTTACTTTGTTTTTATGACGCGAATCAGGCTTGTAAGAGCTTGAAGAAGTTTGCGAAGCTCCACAATTATGTGCATCGCCCCACCCCCTTTCTGGGGACAAAGACCGCCAACCATCGTCCTACTGCGCTAGAAATACTACCACAGGACAGGCGATGTGTCAATGGGTTATCAATTCAACCCCGCCTCGCCGACGGAGGCAAACAGCGCCCCCACCGCCGCGGAAAGCCCCGCGTGCGCTTTTTTCGACAGCGCCGGGTCCTCCCGCAAAATCCGCTGCGCAAGCTGCTGCGTCTCCGCGATGACCTGGGTATCCGTCAGCATATCGGCAATGTGCAGCTGCGGCAGACCGTGCTGGCGGGCACCGAAGAAGTCCCCCGGGCCGCGCAGCTTTAAATCCTCGTCCGCGATTTTAAAGCCATCCGTCGTACTGCACAGCACTTGCAGGCGCCGCACCGCCTCCTCGTTTTTGGCGTCGGAGATGAGGATACAGGTGGATTTCTCGCTGCCGCGCCCCACCCGGCCCCGCAGCTGATGCAATTGCGAGAGGCCGAAGCGCTCCGCGTTTTCAATCACCATGATGACGGCGTTGGGCACGTCCACGCCCACTTCTATCACTGTGGTGGAGACCAGCAGCTGCAGCTCCCCGCTCTCGAAGGCCGCCATCACCGCCTGTTTCTCCGCAGGCTTCATCTTCCCGTGCAGAAGGCCGACGCGGTATTGCCGGAACTCCGTCTGGGCGAGTTCCTCCGCGTACTGGACGGCGGCGGCAAGCTCCAACTCGCCCTCCTCCACCGTGGGGCAGACGATGTAGCCCTGCAAGCCCCGGTCGAGGTGCTTTTTGACGTAACCCAGCGCGCGAAGCCGTTTGTCGCTGCCGACAGCATAAGTTTCCACTGTCTGCCGTCCGGGCGGCATTTCATCTAATATAGAGACGTCTAAATCTCCGTAGATAATCAAGGCGAGGGTGCGTGGAATCGGCGTCGCGGACATGACGTACATGTGAGGCCGGTCGCCCTTTTCGCTGAGCGCCGCCCGCTGATTGACCCCGAAGCGGTGCTGTTCGTCCGTGACCACAAGCCCAAGAGATTGGAACTGGACGTCCGTTTGAATCAGGGCGTGGGTGCCGATAATCAGATCGATCTCCCCCGCCCGCAGCCGCTCCTTGATGTTGCGTTTGTTCGCCGCCGTCACGGAACCGACCAGCAATTCCAGGCGTATTTGATATCTCTCAAGCACCCGGGACAGGGTCTTGTAGTGCTGGCGCGCGAGCACTTCCGTCGGCGCCATGAACGCGCACTGGTAGCCGTCCCACGCCATGCTGTAAATCAGCGCCGCCGCCACGGCCGTCTTGCCGGAGCCCACGTCCCCCTGTAAAAGACGGTTCATCAGGCGACCGCTTTTCATGTCCGCCTCGGCCTCTTTCACGGCCCGCAGCTGCGCTCCGGTAGGCCGGAAAGGCAGGCGTTCGAAGAATTCCGCGCTCCTGTCCTGGGAGAGGGCCGCACCCGCCGCCGCCTTGCTCTGCCCCTTCATGCGGAACAGTCCTAATTGCAGTACCAGCAGTTCCTCGAAGATCAGCCGCCTGCGCGCCTGGATGAGTTGATCCTGATCCTCCGGGAAGTGAATCTGCCACAGGGCGTCCCGCAGAGACATCAGGCAGTAGGCCTCCCGCAGGTCTGCCGGCAGCGGGTCGGCCTCCAGCGCCTCCTCCAGGGAGGCAAAGGCCGTCCGCACCAGGCGCTCGATGGCCCGGGAATACAGCCCCTCCGTCTGGGGGTACACCGCTTGCCACGCGACCGTTGGTCGCGTGGCAAGCGCCTCCGTCTTCTCGGCCTCCGCCTCCAGCTGCGGCGCCGTCATTTCTTTTTGGAACATGTCGCCGGAAATCTTGCCGTAAAAGAGGTATGTCTCTCCTTCTTTCAGCTTTTCCGCGGCATACTTATTGTTGAATATCGTAATGCGCAGGGTACCCGTATCGTCCGCCGCCCAGGTGTGATAGAGGGTCATGCCCTGGCGGATGAGCGCCTTCTTCACCGGAGCCGCGACCATGGCCCGCAGGCAGCAGACTTCCCCCAGCGGCGCCTCCGCAATGGTCAGCGGATGGCTCCAGTCCTCATAGGCTCTGGGGTATAGGCGCAGCAACCCGCCCACGCTGAAGACACCGAGCCTCCCCAGCAATTTGGCGCGCTTCTCACCCACGCCTTTCAAATATTGAATATTTGTTTCCAGTTTCATAGCTATGTTAAGTATACTATAAATAGGCGGTAAACGGCAAGTGGAATTTGCGGTTTTTTCGGGCTTGTTTCCGGAAAAATAAAACGGGCGGGCTTTGGCGGCCCGCCCCGGTTTTCCGGTTTGCTTACTGCTGTTCCTTCGGAATCACGTCCGCGCTCACCGCGTATTTGGAAGCATAGCGCTTATCCAAACGCCTGTCAACCTGGTTAGAAAATGCATCCTCATATTCCTTTACAATTTTGGAATCCTTCAGCCGTGCCTGATTCATGCCTGCTTCCAATTGAACATTGGAATTGGCCCCATATATAAGCAGCGAACCGTCTTCTTGGGCAATGGCAGTAAAGATATAGTGTTGCCCAACTTCCGGCAACTCGTCATCTTCCAGAAGGTATATCTCTCTTGCGATCGTTTCATAGCCGCCATGCTTTCTGATGGGAACAGGTTCCTTCTGGGTTAAGTTTCCCTTGATGTTTTGTAAGACACTCACCAGATAATGAGTTACCGGGATTGTTATCGTCGGGTCTTGTTCCGGATTTACCATCCATTGTTCTGTTTCCACCAACTTTTCCACATAACCTACAAAAACATAGTCGGCATGGCCCACGACTTCTCTGGGATTATCTATATCAATGATGTAAGAAGCCGAACCTCTCATTATCTTCGGTTCTTTCGGCGGAGTGAACCAATAGACGCCGAAACCACCCAGGGCCAAGCAGAGGCACAAAAGGGGAATCCACCATTTAATTTTACGTTTCATAGAATCATCCTCCAATCTTTAAGATTAATATCTCTTATAGGACTCATCGTAATTGTATTTATCATTACGACTCAATGCAGTATAGCTGCGTGAGTATGGATTCATTACATCGGAAACAAGAGTGTTTGTGATATGATCCAGTCCAAGGCCGTGTCCCAACTCATGCAGCGCCACATCTTGTTTGATTTGCGCAGTCAGCGGATCCATCTTTATTGTATAAAAAATAATTTTTCCGGGAAACCCAGCTACTTTGGGAGATGTTTCCGCCGTAGACGTTGGATTGCTGATAGAACTGTCCGAGATTTTCACATCGGTAACATTGATCCCCGTTTGCTTTCGGATGACGCCGCTTCTATAGGAATTCCAAACCGATACGGCACTATCAAATTGGGTCTGGTATTTTGTGCTGCCGCTCCAGTCCATGTGTCTCTCCCCGGTCAATATGTTCTTGCCCACTAAATGATATTTCCATAAGCTCTTGGTGGTCGCCACCTGCTCAATTGTCCACTTTTGAGCGTGCCCCGGTTTATATTGCGAGGTGCCACCGGTGGCGGTTGCTTGTATCACATTACTTCCGGAAACGCTCAGGCACAGTTCCGCCGAACTAACGTTGCTTGCCGGGTAAAGACTGTATGTTCCGTCAAAATAGCCGCTTTCATAGTTTTTTTCAACTCTCCACAGCGCATAGGCCGGAATATTGTTGGCATTGTTTGAAGAACCGATATTTTTCACGCAAACATTGCTTCCGCTGGTGCTGTAGTTCTTTTCCACACACAGCGCGTTGTTCCGATTTAGTTCGGAGCGCAGTACATAAACACCATCTGAGGAGATGTAAATAAACTGCCATTGCTGCGCGGCGGCATAGGGGGCGTTAAAGGGGAAAATCTGTACATTTGCGCCGCTTGCGGTAGAAGCGTCCTGCACTTCCAGGTATTTTCCGCTACTCACGTGGCGCACCCGGTATGCAGTGCCGGAGGTTACGCCAGGTATTGCCTCCGCCGCCTGTGCGGGAACCGATGGGAGCGCGAAGAAGATGCCGAATGCCAAGACCATGGCTAACACAAATGAAAGGCCGCGTTTTCGAGTTTTCCGTTGCATGTTCATTCCTCCTGTTACAAAATATTTTTTGTCGAGGGCGCATCCGCAGGCGAACACGCCCCCTGGAACAAAAAATACACGCGCAAGGCCAAACCCTGCCCCACGCGTAATTGTTTTGCAACATCAGTACGCATACAACGAATCCTCTTATCACGGCGTTTGATTTCCCCCGATTGCTTCCTAATTCCAAGATTTGGGAGTGTTTACAAATTAGCTATGATGTGATATAATATACTCCGAAGGAGTTGATTATATTGTATTGCAAGAAATGTGGCGGAGAAAAACACGTGAAGGCAGGGTTTATACAAGGCGAGC
>Ga0123353_10001713_pt1 | contig 26947 bp, 21 predicted proteins | sample TergutLab28metaG_3_FD_92763 | JGI IMG/M metagenome (GOLD analysis project Ga0123353, IMG submission 92763) | Labiotermes labralis P3 segment gut microbial communities from Petit-Saut dam, French Guiana - Lab288 P3 | ecosystem: Host-associated > Arthropoda: Insects > Digestive system > Gut ...
TCAAAAAGCTCGCCTGCTGGGGATGGAAAGACTATGCTGCCCTTGTTTTTGCCTTGCTTGAAAGGCTTTTGGGGCTGGATTCTCGAAAATTTAGCCCCTGCCTGGGTTGAGACAGGGGGGGGGCTTTGACAGGCTGAAAACCTTGATTCTACAAGGTTTTTCCAGTTGTCTGAAATTATCTATTTCAGACGTGGTTCTTTGGTGCTGGTGACCGGGGTCGAACCGGTACGAGGTTGCCCTCACGGGATTTTAAGTCCCGGGCGTCTGCCAATTCCGCCACACCAGCACATAGTGTTAACTTTCTCATTATATTTCATGCTTCCTGTTTTGTCAACCGTTTCGCGGCTCTTTTTAGATAAAATATTTATTGAATTTCATTTGCCGGGCATGTTATAATACATATCATAACTTGATTCGGAGGAAGCTTGGGTCATAAACATGAAAAAGAAGTTAACCGCTTTTGAAATCGTGCGCTTCGCCATGCTCGGCTCGCTAATGTTCGTCGCGAAGTATCTCATGCAGGCGATCCCGAATATCCACCTGACAGCGATGTTCATCGCGGCGTTCACGGTCGTGTACCGCGGAAAAGCGCTGATCCCGCTGTATGTTTACATCCTGATAGACGGCGTCGTGGGCGGCTTCGCGATGTGGTGGATCCCGTATCTCTACATTTGGTTAACGCTTTGGGCGGCGGTGATGCTGGTTTCTCCCGTGCTGGAGCGCGAGAATGTGTCCGCAAAAACACGGACGGTTATTTACATGATCCTGTGCGCCCTGCACGGTCTCACTTTCGGCGTGATGTACGCCCCGGCGCAGGCGCTGATGTACGGCCTTTCGTTTAAGGCGACAATTACCTGGATTGCCGCGGGCTTTTGGTTTGACATCGCGCACGGGGCCGGCGACTTTTTCATGGGAGCGCTGGTGGTGCCGCTTGTGGGACTCCTGCGGAAACTGGAAAAGATAGATTTTAGACGGTAGATTTTAGATGCGATTAGAGAAAGTACTGCGCATAAATTTGCATTGATCTTTCTGATGTGCGCTAGGTCGCCGCGCCTTACATTCCGTGCGTTGCTTGGCCTGATCTGACTTTCTCCTAAACCCTAACGCCTAATTCCTCGGTAGTTTTGCCTGCCGCCAGCAAGGTAAATGCTGGCGGCGGGCAGGTTTTCGTAATGTTTTAGATATTTTAATTCATCTTCAGCAGCATCTCAAGCGACCCGCTCTTATCCCGCACCTCAGGATCCCAGTACGTCCTTGTGCTCTGGTTATGCGGCATCCCTTTCACGCAGTCATACGCGAAGTGAATCCGCCCGTTGACCATCAGCTTTACCGCCGCCCAATACGCGTGTAGCAATCCGTCGGGCCTGTCGCTCACGTCAAAGACATACTCCCTGCGCTCGCCGTCGGCTACCTCGATCTTGAGCGTACGCGGCGAAATGTCCATGTTCGCGCACGTGTTGAAGCCGTCGCAGGCCCATGTCTCAAAGGGCGTCGCCAGAGACAGCTCGCCGTTCAGACCGGCGCCCGTATGGTTCACCACCGTCGCGGCGACCTGGTTTCCGCGTATCTCCAAGGTGATATCCGGGTTGAAGTAACCGAACTCGTAGATGTCCTCAAACAGCTGGCCATCGTCCTCGTAATGCAGGCGCATGACTCCCTTTGCGTCCGCGTCCGGCTTTTTCACCGTAACCGTTTCCAGGAGCAGCCCGTTTTCTTCAACATCATACGGGAATACCGTCCTGTCCGCCGTGAAGCCGTCCGGCAGCAGGAGCTTCATCTCGCCCGTGATACGTGCGTCGGGATGGTTGTTCGTCAGCGAAAGCGTGAATTTATACGTCACGTCGTCGAGCTTTTCAAGCTTCTTGCAGATCACCCCGGCAACGGCCAGGTAGCCCATCGGCATGGTGCCCAAGTCGTGCTCCCACGTGCGCACGTAGGTCGGCTCGACCGGCTCTTTTGTGACGCATTGACCCGCCTTGCCGATTTGCTCAACTCCACTTACGTCAAGCTTGAACGTCTCAATGGCATGGGCGTCTGCTGTCAGCGCAAAGCCGTTTTGCGAGTGACGCACCGGCGCGGCGTTCTCCTCAAGAAGATCGACGTTCTGTACGCCGGTTACGTCGAAAGCCAATGTAACGCGCGTCCGTCCTGTCACGCCGTTCGGTTCAAAACCGCGCAGCACAAAGCCCCTTTCGGCCATTGTGCCGTCGTCCGCTTTCATCTGTGCCATGGGATAGCCGCCCGCCTTGAACGCCGTCACGACGAAATCGCCGTCGCATTTCATGAAGCTCTTTTTGAGCGGCAGAATCTGGTTCTCAGCGGCTTTTACCGCGCTTAAAGCAAACAGCGGATCGTTGAACTCAAGCGCTTTGCGGTAGACGTTCGCCTCGCGGAAATCGCCCTCGTGGGGATACAGCGCGTAGGTGAACACGTGGGTTTTCTGCTCGGGGATCATCTGCTCGCCGCCCGTGACCTTGCCCATGTTGCCGTAAAAATCAGCGGTGTGGAACAGCATCATGTTGAGCATGCTGTCGCCCTCGACCGAGCAGGAGATCGTGCCCGTGTTGATCAGCGCCACGCCGTAGTCGTCGATCTCTCCGGCGTTTGCGCAAACCGCGTCCGCGGCGATGTCAAGGGCCGCCGATTGACTGAGCTGCTCCGCGATGTCCGCGATGACTTCGTTCAGCTTTTCGATGCTTGCCGCTTTGATGAAGATCACATCAATGGGCTTTTTGAAGAGATTGTCTTTGTCTATTGTGTACAAAATAGCAGCGTCGTTTTTAGCTAAACTATCTACAAATTTATCGCGTTGCGCCTGCGTCGCGTCAGCCAGCAACTTGCCCTCATACAGGTTTTTAACTCCCTCGACCGACAGCACGAAGCGCGTGTCCGTATTCGTCAGGTCCTCGTTGAAGTGAATGACCTTCACGTGGCCGCGCTGCTCCGTATCCGGGAAAAGCGTCACGGGTATCGCCTTTTTCGTCAGCGCCAAAAGCAGATCGTTGGCCGCGAGCTTGAGCGCTTTGTCGTCGGGGCGGATCAGCGCCGTCATGCCGATGTTGAAGCGTCCCGCCGCGCGCCTGCCGTTTTTCAGGTCGACGGTCACGGACTTGCCAAGCTCCATCCACTGGTTGGCCGGGATGATGCGGCTGTGCGCGTAGGAAACATGCTGGTGCGTCTGGAACGACAGCTTGTTTTTGCTCTTGCCCGCGATGTGCGGCGCGTAACGGTCGTCATAGACGGTCTTGCCGCCCTTGACGTTTACGGGGAAGGTCAGCGTGAACAGGTCGTCGCGGAACTGGTAGTCCTCGACGGACGTTTTCATGTCAATGCGCTGAACGCCTTTATACAGCGTGATTTCCTGCCGCGCGTCCGCGATGATGTCAAGCTTCACGTCGATGATCAGTTTTTGGTAAAGCGGCGACTTTTCGCATTTGACTTTCGCCGTGAAGTCGGAGGAAAACAGCTTCTGCCCGGTGGTGTATATCTCGTGCTGGGTCTCCTCACGGTCGGCGACCTCGCGCAGGACCGCGATCCTGTTGGCCGGGCCGTCAACGCCGTTTTGCACGACCTCGCGCTTCGCTTTTTTGTCGTAGATGGACACGATTCCCCCGCCGAAGTTTTCGTCAACGGTGATTTTGTAAAACTCATTCTCAATGACATTGCCGTCGGACAGCTCAATCCCGTTTACCTTTTCGCTCTTTTTCAGCAGATACGCGGCGTAGCCCATGGCGGGCGCTTTCGGAGTAAATACCGCCTTGACCGCGCCGTCAGCCTTTTCCGTCACCTGAATGCCGTACTCGCGCCCCTTGTCGTCGAACAGCGCGTAGCCGCCGTCAGCGTACGCGGGCAGCGCGACCTCGCAGTTCTCCTTGCGCTCCCACGGATGCGGGTTGAACACGAACACCGGCACGTCGCCTTTTTCGAGCTTCACGCCAGACGCTAAAAACGCCGCCGCGCTGTTGACCGCCGTGACGGCCAGCTCCACCGCCTCGCGGTACTCAATCATTAAGTCAACAAAGGAAATTTCATTGTTCGTGCCGGTTACTGAATCATGGTGCTGCGCGCAGAGAAGCTGGCGCCACGCCTTGTCAAGCGCCTTTTCGGGGTACTCCGCGCCGTACATCGCGGCGATGGCCGAAAACTTCTCCGCCGTGATCAGCAGGTTTTCGCAAAGCCTGTTCGCCTGCTTGAAGTCCGTTCTGGTCAGCAAAACGCCCGAATGGTGCTGTGTGATGTCACGGGAGGAAAAGTCAAGCTTAGAAATGCCGTCGCGCTCCGTCGCCTCGCGGTCGTCCTCCATGACGGCCAGATCGAAATCGGAGATAACGGCGTGGTGCACGTTCGTGACCGTCTCTTTTTGCCAGGAGGTGTCAATATCCTGCGGATACGCGGGCATGCCGTCAACCATGGAGGAGCTTTCCCAGCAATGCTTTATGCCGAGCCTCTCGGAGTTTTCCCGGCCCAAGCTGCGGTCGTTGATCAGGCTTGTGCCGTCAGGCGAGAACTGGTGTATCGCCGCGTCCATGCCGATGATCCTCTTATCCCAGTGCAGAACGGACACGCCGCCCTTTTTGCATATCTGCGACATCTGGTTGCAGTGGCCGAACACGTCGCCCGGCGCGTAGACCGGCGAGATGCGTCCAAGCACGTCGCGGTGGTAAAGCTGGCCGTAAACCAGGTTGCGCACAAAGCCCTCGCCCGACGAGGTAAGGTCGTTAGGCTGATTATAAAAGCAGTCGGACTCCGCGCGGCCCGTCTCGAACGCTTCCTTGAGCGCCTTGCGGTGCTCGGGATAAATAGCGTAGTACGGGTGCAGATAATCGACCTCGGACAGCGTCGCGCGGAACATGGGATCTTTCATCAGCTGTTCGACCATCATGCTCGTGATATGTATCGCGCCCAGGGCGTAGGTGCGCTGTTCCTGATGATATGTGGTGTCGAAGTGGAAATCGGAGCTCATATACTCCGTACCCTCAAAGCCGTTATAAGGCGTTGTCTCCACAAAGAAGCTCGCCTTTTCGCCGTTCAGAGACGCCTGAATCTCAACCGTTTCGCTCTTTTCGCCGACAGGCACGGAGAGCCGCGCGAGCTGGCATTTGCCCTTTTTCAGCGCGGGAACCGTGACCTCGTCGGAAAAGCCGTTCGCTGTGTAGCGAAGCGTGCCGCTCTCCGTATCGCCGCCGAATGCCCCGAAAAACAGCGGGAACACCTGGCGCGGCGCGTCCTTTGTGCCCAGATAAGCGCCTGTGCGGTCAGGGAAAGCAAAGCCCAGCTCACCCGAACGCGCCGCTACGGGATAGACCGCGCAGTTCGTCATGCCGAAGTCAAATCCGTCGGCAATGTACCCGACGCGGATCTTAAAAATCACGAGGTTCATGCCCTCGCGGAAAGTGACCGCCGCCTGATAGCCCGTCGTCGGAAGCCCCTTGGTTCGCCCGTAGGGCTGGCTGTCCACAAGCTCGCCGTTCAGATAAAGCAGGCTGCCCGAATTTTCGTAGCAGATGACCGCGTCGGACTCCTGCTTGCAGTTCACATAGGCCGCCGCGTAGTAGACGCAATTGCGCTGCTCCGTCACGAAAAAGTAGTCGTTTCCGGGCGGACGCCCGTGGCCGCTCATCCATTTCAGGTAATCCGCGCCGTAGTAGTCGTTTTTCTCCTTTTTTCCGATAAAGGGAACCATCGCGGCCTCGCCGCCTGTGCCGGCCAGATAATCGCAGTCCAGCGTCTTGCTGCGCTCGTAAAGGTACTCGGTCTCGAATGCGCCGTCAGTTTCGAGGATAAATGGGCCAAGCGTCATGCAGGCGCGCACGCGGTTTTGCGGGAAAGGACATTCGCGCGAGGGGAGAAAGCGCTCGAAGTCTACCGACTCGATGGGACCTTTGATTTTGGACGCGTAGTCAATGAGGTTGCTTTTTGCGGGATTTACAGAACTCATGGTTACTCTCCTTTTATATTTTTGTTTGTTTTGCATCCGGTGAATGACGCCGAGGCAATCGTTTTACCGTTTTCGTCCGTGACGTCCACGATATACGAGGACGTCATATGCCCGTTTTTAAGGCATCTGGCCTCCGCCGTCAGCTTTTTGCAGGCCGCAGGGTTCAGATAGGTGATCTGTCCCGTCAGTGAAACCGTGGCGGGATTCTCGCTGTTGGCCGCTATGGCAAAGGTGAAGTCGGCCAGCGTGTAGATCGCGCCGCCCATCACTGTATCCGACACATTGAGGTGTTCGCGCCGAATCTCAAGGGAGCATCGGGCGTAATCCGATCCCGCGTCCTCAATGACGATCCCTGTCGTTTCCGTGGCGTAAACGTCGCCGCTGAAAATGCCTTTTGCCCGGGCGAGATAGTCCATGACCTGTCCATTCCTTTTCATTAACAATATAGAAGTATAATAATACTGCTTAACTCCTTAAAATCACAGCAAAAAATTGCTCAAAACCCGTATATCAAAGCTTTTGCTTGTTTTTTACGGATTTTATATTCGTTAAGCAGTATAACAAATAAACGGGCGTTTGGCAATCATATTTTTTTATTTTTATTCCATTCTTATTTACTTGACTTTTTGGATGTTATTTTATATACTATAACCTAGATTTGAGTTGGAGCGGTTTACATGTCATTTGCCGATGAATTAAGAAAAAAATCCGACAGCGTGCCGATGGAGGAGAAAGACTCCGACAATCGGTATATGAGCGATATTTATTTTTCGCTTAAGGAAGGCCTGATCCGCTGCTTTTTGCGCAAATGCTATGAGGAAGCGACGCGCGGCGAAATAAGCTTTCAATTTTTTGTGGAGTTCATCAACATTGTCGGCATCATCCACGAGCAGGAGCGCCTTTACATCAAAGAAACGGACTTCGTTTATCTCAAGCATGTCATGCGCACGAAGAAGAATGATTTGCATGAGTATATTGTGAGTGAGCTTAAGAAAAACGGGCTAAAAGATATACGCGTCAAGGTAACGGCGTCGCGGGTTTCGGGGTACTGCATTAAAATCAATGTTTCCTGGTAGACTGATGTTATATCTCCCGCGAAATTTTGCGTACATCAAACGCATGAATGAATAAACGGTTTTCATTCATGCGTTTGTCATGTTTACCCATAAAGAAGCCGTTTCTCCCACAAAATTTTATTTGACCTGACCGCTTATTTATGTTATAATATTTTGAAACGTTAAAAGGGGAGGAGAGTGAGCGGATGGCGAATGTCCGCGTTCAATATTTCGGCTCTATCCGCGCGGCGGCGGGGACGCCTGAGGAAGAGACTGCCCGGGGTGAAAACGCAACCGTATTTCAGCTTCTTTTGGAGCTTGCGGATGCTTACGGCAAGGCTTTTCGCGGCGAAATACTGGACGAAAGCGGGGAGCGATTGAGGGACGACGTTACGCTGACGGTAAACGGGGCTATTATCAATCATTCGGCTGCGTATGAAATGCGTTTGCGGCCGGGTGATTTGTTGGCGTTATTTCCTATTTTCCCTGGGGGGGGATAAAACTGCAAGAATATACTTAAGCTCACTACATAAAAAAAGAATTGGCAGGTGAAGACTAAATTGTATGCGTACACTGGAAAAATTCTTTATATCGACTTGACAACAGGCAATCATAAAACCGGCCGCTTCGACGAGTCGTTCGCGAAAGATTATATCGGCGGCACGGGCTTCGGGATAAAAATGCTTATTGACAATCTGAAGCCCGGCACGGACGCTTTTGACCCTGAAAATCCGCTGATCTACGTGTCGGGGGCCACGACGGGCACGATGGTACCCTGTACCGCGTCAAAATTCGGCGTTTTCGCGAAGTCCCCGGCGACGGGGCTGTTGGGCGAGGCATACTCGACAGGCCAGTGGGGCGCGGAGCTTCGCGCGACGGGCTATGATATCCTCGTGATAACGGGCAAAGCGCCCAAGCCGGTCTATATCTGGATCGACGACGGCGCGGTGCAGATACGCAAGGCCTCGCACCTCTGGGGCAAAACCACGTGGGAAGCGGAGGACGTCATACGGGACGAGCTGGGTGACCAGAACATCCGCGTGTCCGGCATCGGTCAGGCGGGCGAAAATCTGAACCGCCTGGCGTGCCTGATCAATGACCGTTTCCGCGCGGCGGGCCGGACAGGCCTCGGCGCCGTCATGGGCTCGAAGAACCTCAAGGCCGTGGCGCTTCGCGGAACCCATGACGTCAGGGTCGCCGATCCGGACGGGCTGATGGATCTGAACAAAGACCTCTATGAGCGGGCCAAAGGGCCGCTGACCGCGAAATACAGAACCATGGGAACACCGGCCAACATGCTGATACATAACGCTCAGGGCGCTTTGCCCACGAGGAACTACCAGTCCGCGTCCTTTGACGGGGCCGAAAAGGTCAGCGGCGAGGTTCTCAATGAGAAATACGTGACGAAAATACAGGGCTGTTCCGCCTGCCCCTGCCGCTGCGAGCACATCGCCAAGGCGAAAAGCGGCAGGTTTGAGGGCGCGGCCTCCCGCATGGAATACGAGCCGATGATGGCTTTCGGCCCTTACTGCGGCGTGGACGACATGAACGCCGTCATCAAGGCGATAGAATTTTGCAACCTCTACGGCGTTGACGCCATCGGCGCGGGCATCGTCGTGGGCTTCGCTATGGAATGCTACGAAAAAGGTCTTATCACCAAAGATGACACGGGCGGGCTCGAGCTTCGTTTCGGCAACGGTGAAGCGATGGTCGATATGGTACGCAAAATGTCGGTCCGCGAGGATATCGGCGATGTCATGGCCGAGGGCGTTATGCGCGCCGCGGAAAAGATCGGACAGGGTTCTGAGCATTTCGCTATGCACATCAAGGGTCTGGAGCTTACGGGCTACGATCTGCGCGGGCTGAAAACCTGCGCGCTGGGCTATCTTGTTTCCCGCCGGGGCGGCGACCATCAGCGGCACGGCAGCTACGGCTGGGATTTAAGCGGCAAGGTTGACCGCTATAAGGCCGAGCCGGAGCGCGGCGCGTTGGTCATGGGAGATGAGGATTTCTACTGTATTATCGACTCCATTATCATCTGCAAGTTCACCCGCGCCATTTGGAAAGGTTATGACGAAATAGCCAAGGTCTACAGCCTTGTCACGGGGATTCCCATGACGGGCGGGGAGATGAAAAGGGCAGGGGAGCGCATGAGCAACCTCGCCAGGCTGTTCAACATCCGCGAGGGCATGACCAGAAGCGACGAAAAGCTGCCCGCGCGTATCATGGAGGATCCGATCCCGGACGGCGTGGCCAAAGGCGCTGTCGTGACCCCGGAGGAGGTTGACATCCTGCTTGACGGTTACTTCGACGCCCGGGGCTGGACAAGGCAAGGCGTTCCGACGCGCGGGAAGCTTGAGGAGCTTGGCCTTTCGGCATATGCTTATATAGCGGAAGGAGGTCAGGCCACATGAACAAGTATAAATTTGTAAGCGTTGATATTGATAAATGCGTCGGCTGCCGTGTGTGCGAGTATGCCTGCTCCATGGAGAAGAACAAGGCGTTTAATCCGACGCGCTCGCGCATCCGCGTGGTGCGCCTCTATCCGCACACAAACGCCGCGCTGAACTGCCGCATGTGTCAGGACTCGCCCTGCGTAACGGCGTGCCCGCGCAAGGCGCTGAAGCAGTCGGAGGAAAACGGCGTGATTCATGTGGACATAGGTCTGTGCGACGGCTGCGGCTGGTGCATAAAGGTCTGCGAGTTCGGCGCGATCACGCTTGACACGGAATCCAAGGTCAGCATATGCGATCTGTGCGAGGGGCGCGAGGGCGGCTCCGCCTGTATCGAATGGTGCCCGGAAAAGGCGCTGGAGCTGACGACCAATGACGCTATTTCGCAGAAAGCGCGGATCAGCGCGGTTGAAAAAATGGCAGAATAAGAGGGTATACATAAATGGCGAACAATTTATCAGCCGCCAAGGTCCTGGACGAGTTGATGCTTGAGCTTTTGGCAGGCGGCATGACGATCCCGGCGCACGTGACGGACGATCTCAAAGCCGGGCGTTCATTTGCAAGCATAAGCGCGAGAAGTCCCGGCGACGCGGACATCGACATCAAGGCCGCCTCCGTCCTTGAAAGCGTGGAGATGAACCTGCTTGCGCTCGCCGAGATAAGCGGCGGCGCGGAGTATGCCGAAGCGTGGCAGAAAAGGATCATTGCGGCGTATGAGGAAGCTGCGGCCAAAATCCCGCTGTCGGCGGTGAAAATGGTGCAGGGCGTGCCGAAAAGCGCGTACTGGGTACGCGTGCAGACGTCATGGCTTGCACAGGCCGGATATACGGACGGTCCGCCGGAAAGCCTCGCGCTTTCCGCCATCGCGCAGGAGGACGGTTATACGTTGATCTATGGCGAGAAAGAAAATGTTATTTCCTTTTTGAAAAAGATAAAAGAGAGGATAAGGGAAGGTGATTGATACGCGGCAGTCAGAGAAGGGGGTCGCCCGCCGGGTAGACCCGCAATTCAAACACAAATTGGAATCGTCCCCGGGCGGCGAAACGCTGAAATATTGCTATCAGTGCGGCACATGCACGTCCGCTTGCCCCATTGCCAAATTAGTAGGGGTATACAGGCCGAACAGGATACTGGAGCTTGCGAAGCTCGGCGTCCGCGATTTCGCGGAGAGCAGCGCGTTTTTGTTCTGCTCCGCGTGCACGCAATGCACGAAGGGCTGCCCCCAGGGCGTGAAAGTGCACGAGGTCATGCAGAGCTTAAAGGATATTGCGCCCGGTGACGCGAACGTCGGCGCGTTCCTGAAAGAGAAATTCGACGGCGTACTTGAGTCGCTGGGAGAAGCGATACCTTTCCCCGTGGCGTACAGCTGGATATGCCTGCGCCCCGATGAGGGGGAGTCGGGCAAGCTCATACTTGACGCGTTCAACCGTTCGCTTCGGCAAACCGTGCGGGCGAATGCCCCAAAAGACGACAGGCGCGTCGCGGTGATCGGCTCAGGCCCCGCCGGGCTGACGGCGGCATGGACGCTTGTGCGCGCCGGACGCAAGGTCACCGTGTTCGAGAGCCGGGGCGAGCTTGGCGGAATGCTCCGCTCGGGCATACCGGAATACCGTTTGCCCAAGGATGTTGTGGATGCGGAGATTGATAAGATAAAGAAGCTGGGCGTCGAGATGCTCGTGAACACGAAAGTTGATAAAGCGTTTTTCGACGGCTTGCTTACAGAATACGCGGCGGTATTCGTCGCGTCAGGCGCGACGCAAAGCCGCAGGTTGCGTCTTGACGGCGAGGATCTGCCGGGCGTGATTCCCGCGCTGGAGTTTTTGCGGGAATACAATAACACAGGTAAGGCTGACAGCGTCGCGGGTAAGAAAGTCGTCGTCATAGGCGGCGGCAACGTCGCGACGGACGCGGCGGGCGCGGCAATACGCTGCGGCGCGGTAAGCGTGAAGCTTTTCTGCCTTGAGGACAGAAAATCCATGCCCGCGCATGAATGGGAAATAGACGAAGCGGCGGCCGACGGCGTCGAGATGAACCCCTCGTGGGGGCCGAAAGCGATACAGCGCGACGGGGATAAGGTCACGGGCGTGGAGTTCGCTTTCTGCAGCTCCGTGTTCGACGAGAACAAGCGCTTTAATCCCGTATTCGACGAGAGTAAAACGCAGGTTGCCCTAGCTGATATAGTCATCACCGCCATAGGCCAAGCTCCCGACTTGAGCTTCTTAAATGAGGGCGTGGACACTTTCCGGGGCGCCGCGCTGGTCGATCCGTACACGATGGAGACAAGTCTGCCGGGCGTGTTCGCGGGCGGTGACGCCATCGCGGGCACAAGCCTGGTTCAGGCGATTGAAACGGGAAAAACGGCGGCGGAGTCGATCCTTGGTTATCTGAAAGGGGGAGACTGATTGTGGCTTTGAACTACTATAAAAAAGAGCAAAACGGCAAGCTGGAGGTCGGTCAGGTTCTGTACACAAAGAAGTTTGTGCTGACGGTTGACAGGGAGCTGTGCAAGGGCTGCCAGCTGTGCAAGCTCGTCTGCCCGCGCGGCGCGATCAGCCTTGTGCCGGCGCAAAGCACTGACGGCAGGGCGCTTCCCCCGCTTGTGGACGTTGACGAAAGCAAGTGCGATTTTCACGGCATATGCGCGGTCGTGTGCCCGTTTTCGGCGATCAAGATCACGGTCAACGGCCTTGACGAACTGCCCGCCGTTCAAAAAGACGTGTTCCCGACGCTTACAAGGGATATCGCCGCCGATAATGCGAAGTGCAAGCCCGGCTGCGATAAATGCGCTCAAAGCTGCCCGCTGAATATCATTTCAGTCGATACGGACGCGGGTGAGGTTGACATAAACAGGGAGCTTTGCGCCGGATGCCAGATCTGCTGGATGGAGTGCCCCGAGGACGCGATTGAAGTAACCAAGTTCATCGAGGGTACGATAAAGATAAACGCCGAAGAGTGCCCCGCAGGCTGCCAAAACTGCCTTGATGTCTGCCCGGTCAACGCTCTCGGTTTGGACTCGGACGGCAAGGTCTTTGCCAAGGATATGAATTGTATCTACTGCGGCGCGTGCCTTGAGGTCTGCCCGAATGAAGAGGCTTTGAAAGTTACACGCACGGCCATACGCCATACGACCGTGAATTCCGGCGCGTGGCATCGGGGTGTTGAGAAGCTCACGTCCACGGCCGGACTGAAGCGTGAGCTTGCGGCCGAAAACGCGGGCAAGGCCCGCGCGGCGGTCAAAAATCTAAAAACGTCGGAGGTAAAAGTTTGAAAAATTTCATTTTTCAAACTTTAGGTTTTGTGCTTTTCGGCCATATATCAAGGCCGAAATTCCGCTTTGCGGAAAATCCGCGCGGCGGGAACCGCACAATTCCCCAGAAAGGATGATCGTATAAATGTCACAAACGAACGAACAGCCGAGGATCGGCGTTTTTGTCTGCTATTGCGGACTGAACATAGCGGGTACGGTGGACATCGCCCAGCTGATGGAGTTCACGAAAACGCAGCCTGACGTGGTCTGCGTGGTCGAGAATCGCTACACGTGCGCCGATCCCGGACAAAACGAGATCAAGAAAGCGATAGCCGAGCATAACCTCAACCGCGTGGTCGTAGCGGCCTGCTCGCCGAAAATGCACGAGCCGACTTTCCGTAAGTGCGTGGAGGAGGCGGGGCTGAACCCCTTCCTGTTCGAGATGGCCAATATCCGCGAGATGTGCTCGTGGTGCCATCCCGGCAATAAGCAGGAGGCTACGGATAAGGCCAAGGAAATCATTCAGATATCTTTGGCAAAAGCGCGGCTCCTGGCTCCGCTCAGGCGCTTCAAGGTGCCTGTGACGAACAGGGCCATGGTCATCGGCGGCGGCATCGCGGGTATAAACGCCGCGCTGGATATGGCGAATATGGGCTACAAAGTTTATCTCGTGGAGAAAGACGAGAGCATCGGCGGCCATATGGCGCAGCTCGACAAAACTTTCCCCACGCTGGACTGTTCCATCTGCATCGAGGGGCCGAAGATGGTCGAGGCGGCGCGGAATCCCAACATCGAGGTCATCTCTTTCGCGGACATCCTGAACGTGGACGGCTTCATCGGCAACTTTAAAGTTCGTATCCGCAAGAATCCGCGCTATGTGATCGCGAAAAACTGCACAGGCTGCGGCGAGTGCGCCGACGTTTGCCCCGTGGAATACCCGAATCAATGGGAGATGAATTTAGGTACGCGCCGGGCGATTTCAGTGCCTTTCGCGCAGGCCGTCCCGCTGATTTTTTCCGTCGACAGGGAGCATTGCATCGACTGCTATAAGTGCGTCGAGGTCTGCGGCGGACGCTCCGCCATCGACTTTGAGCAGAAGCCCGAGATCGTCGAGATCGAGGTCGGCACCATCACCGTGGCCACGGGCTTCGACGAATATAAGCCGCTGGACGACGACAGGTGGGGCTACGGCAAATACCCCAATGTCGTTACGGGGCTTGAGGCCGAGCGCCTTATCAACGCGGCCGGTCCCACGGGCGGCGAGGTCGTGAGGGCGTCGGACGGCAAGCACCCGCATTCCGTGGCGTTCATCCAATGTGTCGGCTCCCGCGACGTAAACAAGTACGAATACTGCACCGGCTTTTGCTGCATGTACGCCATCAAAGAGGCGATTCTCATCAAGGAGCATGAGCCGGACACAGAAATCTATATCCTTTACATGGACATGCGCACCAACTTCAAGGGCTTTGAGGAGTTTTACAGGCGCGCCCGCGAGCTTGGCGTTACTTTCATACGAGGTAAGGCGCAGAGGGTCGTGGAGGACAAGGACACAAACAACCTGATTATCCAAATGCAGGATACAGTTTTAGGCGAGCCTATCGAGGTCGAGGCCGAGATGGTCATATTGAGCACGGCGGGCGTTCCGTCAGCCGGAACGGACGAGCTTTCGCGCATCCTGCACGTGACGCGCGGAACGGACGGCTTCTTTCTGGAAAGCCATCCGAAGCTCAAGCCCATCGACGCGCCGGTTGACGGCATTTTCTACGCGGGTGCGTGTCAGGGCCTCAAGGACATTCCGTACAGCGTTTCGCAGGGAAGCGGCGCGGCGGGACGGGCGGCCACGATCCTTTCAAAGGATATCGTGGAGATCGAGCCGATCGTCGCCAAGGTCGATCCGGTAAAATGCCTGCACACAAAGGCGAACTGCACCATATGCCAAAAGGTTTGCCCCTACGGCGCGCCGTCCGCCCCGGACAAGGAGCCCATGGTGATCAACCCCGCCATGTGCCACGGTTGCGGCACATGCGTCGCCGATTGCCCGGTTGATGCCATTGACCAGATGCATTTTTCCGACGCGCAGATATTTTCGCAGATACGCGCCGCGCTGGCCGACAAGCCGGAAGAGAAGATCATGGGCTTTTTGTGCAACTGGTGCTGCTATTCCGGTGCGGACCTGGCGGGCACCAGCCGCTTCTCGTACCCGACGCGTATCCGCGTGATCCGCACCATGTGCGCCGGGCGAGTGGACAAGGATTTTGTGCTGGAGGCGCTTCGCTTGGGCGCGGGCGCGGTCTTTGTGGGCGCGTGCCACCTGCCGACTGACTGCCACTACATCGAGGGCAACGTTTGGATGAAAGAGCGCATGGAGACGTTGCAGAAGAACCTCGTGACTCAGGGCATGAGCCGGGAGCGTCTGCGCATCGCGTATGTGTCGGCGGCGGAGGGGCTGATTTTTGCGAATATCATGAAGCAGATGGATCAGCAGTTGAAAGATCTTGGCATTGATAAGATCAAGGCGGAGAACGACGCGCTGAGGCCGAATATTGAGAAGATACTGGGTAAAAAGGGATTACTGCCCTAGATGAAATACAAGTAAGGGGCGGCTAAAATGCCGCCCCTTTTTATGATTAATTTTGCATGATTTCCTGTATTTTCTCAATAAATGCCCTCATTTCCTCCGGTGCGCCGATCGTGATTCGCACAAAATCCCGTGTACGTTCAGCGTCAAAATGCCGCACAAGCACGCCGCGCTCTTTCAGCTTTTTGTAAAGCGCTTCGCCGCCAATGGCCGGGTGCTTCGCGAAAATGAAGTTGGCGCGTGAGGGGAGCACCTCGAAGCCCATTCCCGCAAGCGTTTCGGCCGTGAACTCCCGCGTTTCGGCGATTTCGCGGCTTTTCGCTTTGTAGTAGGCGTCGTCGTCGATGGCGGCTTCGCCCGCGGCGAGGGTAAGGCGGTTGACGTTGTACGGGTTCGTCGAGTATTTGATCTTATTCAGGTCCTCTATAATTGCTTCGTGGGCGACGGCGAACCCGAGCCTTGCTCCAGCAAGTGATCTAGACTTGGAAAACGTCATAATCACTAAAAGATTATCATATTTTTTAGTTAATTCAACGGAACTTGCGCCGCCGAAATCCACATACGCCTCGTCAATCATCACGATGCGGTCGGGATTCGTGACGAGTATGCGTTCGATTTCCTCCAGCGTGATTGCCATGCCTGTGGGCGCGTTCGGGTTGGCGATGACGATGTTTTTTCCAATACCGCAATAATCCGCGCTGTTCAGCGTGAAATCGGGGGCCAACGGGATTTCGGTGTATCCGACGCCGTAAAGCTCGGCATAGACCTTGTAAAAGCCGTAGCTGACGTCGGGAAACGCGATCTGGCGCTCACCGTCGCAAAAGGCCATGAACGCGAAAGACAGAATCTCGTCCGAACCGTTGGAGAGAAAGATGTTCTTGGGCGTTGTGCCGTACAGCGCGGCGATTTTCCGGCGCAGCTCCGTGCCCTCGGGGTCGGGGTACAGCCGCAGATTTCGCACCTGAGCCGCGTCAGCGACCCTCTCAATCACAAGGGGCGAGGGTGGGTAGGGAGACTCGTTCGTGTTCAGCTTTATGTACTCGGCGTCCTTTGGCTGCTCGCCGGGGGTGTAGGTTTTCAGGCGGGCGAAGCGGGAACTTAAAAATTTACTCATAATGATGACTCCTTATAGGGATATACATTTACCGACAAATCCACCAATTAACACCATATTTATCTAATACACTAAAACCATAATGCTCAAAATCATTATCCCATTCGGGTGAATCGGGCTTGTTGTCAATCCTATATGCACCCTCGCGCAGTACCGTAAAAGCATGGTCTACCGCTTCATTTGTTGCGAGTTCCCAAAGATTAATGCTAATAGGTTCTTCATTACTTACATTACTGTAATATGATATGTTATCGGAATTTTCTCCTATGGCAAGAATTTCAGTTTTACCGAACATTAACGAAACATGTTTATATGTACCGTCATCATTCATATCTGTCATTCCAATGGTTAGGCCAAATGCTTTTTGGTAAAAAGCTGCGGCTTCAGCGGAATCCTTAATATAAATTTGAGGTGCTACTTTCATTTGCTATTCCTCCGATAATATAAATTATGCTACGTGCATTGCTTAACCGCCCCTTATCCCTAACGCCTGACGCCTAATTCCTGATCGTCACCGATCTCGCATGTGCTCCCAAACCCTCCGTCTCCGCAAAGTAAGCGACCTTGTCCGCGACCCTCTCCAGCGCGTCCCTGGTGTAGTACGTGAACTGCGTCCGCTTGACGAAATCTTCCACGGAGAGCGGGCTGAAAAACCGCGCCGTGCCGCCGGTGGGCAGTGTGTGATTCGTGCCGGAAAAGTAGTCGCCAAGCGCCTCGGGGCAGTATTTTCCCAGGAAAACCGAGCCGGCGTTTGTCACCCGGTCAAGGTAGTCAAAGGGGTTGTCAACGCAAATCTCAAGATGCTCCGGCGCGATTTCGTTGGACAAATCTATCGCCGCCTCGATTGAATCGACAATGATCGCCGCGCCGTAATTGTCGATCGACTTGCGGGCGATTTCGCGGCGCGGAAGCGTTTCAAGCTGCGTCTCGACTTCGGCGGCGACCGCGTCGGCCAACTCTTCGCTGTCGGTGATGAGGATAGCGGACGCGAGTTTGTCGTGCTCGGTCTGGGACAGCATGTCAGCCGCGACGAATTTTGGGCCACATGTCTTGTCGGCGACGATGAGAATTTCGCTTGGCCCGGCGATCATGTCGATATCGACAGAGCCGAACACCTGCCGCTTCGCCTCCGCGACATAGCGGTTGCCGGGGCCGGCAATCTTGTCAACCCTCGGGACGCTTTCCGTGCCGAACGCCAACGCCGCGACACCCACCGCGCCGCCCGCCATAAATATCCTGTCGACTCCGGCGACCTTCGCGGCGGCCAGAATCACGGGGCTGACCGTGCCGCCGGGGGACGGGGGAGTGGTCATGACGATTTCGCCGCAGCCCGCGATTTTCGCCGGAATGCAGTTCATCAGCACGGAGGACGGATAGCTCGCCGTGCCGCCGGGCACGTAAATTCCCACGCGCGCGAGCGGCAGAACTTTCTGCCCGGTTACGACGCCGTTTTTTTCGTTTACGACAAAACTGTTGACAACCTGGCGCCGGTGAAAATCATGGATGTTCGCGGCGGCCTCCTCAAGGATGGCGATGAGCCGCGGGTCGGACTCTTTGCAGGCGTCAAAGGCCCTGCCGATTTCGCCGCGCGGAACCTCGACCGAGTCAAGCTTCGCTCCGTCGAACTTTTCCGCGTAGGCGATCACGGCCTTATCGCCATTTTGGCGCACGTCGGCGATAATACCGGCCACGACGCCAGAAACATCGTCCGTCGGCCGTTTCAAAAGGTCCAGGTTCTGAATGTCGTTACAGCGTATTATTTTGAGCATAACACATAACTCCTTATGATAAATTTTGTTGAATATTACTAAGAATGTGTTCAATTTCGGCGTTTTTGAATTTATAGCTGGCTTTATTCGCGATAAGCCTTGAGCTGATATCGACAATGTCCTCATACGGTTCAAGATTATTTTCGCGGAGTGTTGCGCCGGTTTCCACGAGGTCCACGATAACGTCGGACAGCTCAAGCAGCGGCGCGATCTCAATTGAGCCGTTCAAATGGATGATTTCGATCTCGCGGCTTTTGCCCGCATAGTACCGCTTGGCGATATTGGTGAATTTCGTGGCGACGCGCAGGGTCTTGTCCGCCGAGGGACGCTCGCCCTTGATCCCCGCGACGGCCATGCGGCATTTCCCGATAGCTAAATCGCACAGCTCGTAGACGTCCGGCTCAGATTCCAGCAGGATATCCTTGCCGACGACGCCGATATCCGCCGCGCCGCGCTCGACATAAATCGCCACGTCGGAAGGCTTCGCCCAAAAATATCGCACATTATTTTCCTTATTTGTAAAAATCAGCTTGCGGCTGTCCTCCAGCATTTCGGGGCAGCCGTAGCCCAAAGCGTCAAAAATCGCGTACGCCTTTTCGCCCAATCGGCCTTTCGGCAGGGCGATGTTCAGGGTTCTGTCCGTCGCCATGATATCCGCGTCGCACGGCTTTTCGTTTTCGCGGTAACGCTCCAGCAGGTCAAGGTAAACCGCGAAGCCGATGGCGTCCGACTTTTTGCCCAGCTTGCGCAGCAGGTTGTCGTACCGTCCGCCGGCAAGGACGCTCGCGGGAATTTCATCAACAAAGCCCTGGAAAATGATGCCGTTATAGTAGCTCATGTCGTTCATGACGGAAAAATCAAGGCGCAGGGCGTCCGCATATCCGGCAGACCTGAGCAGCTCATAAACGCCGAACAGCTCGTCCACCGCCTGGCGCGTCGCCTCATTGACGACAAGCTTTTCCGCCTCGGGCAGCGCGGTTTCAAAGGAGCCGTAAACGGTGGCCAGTGCGGCGAGCTTGTCCGTCATGTCGGCGGCGACACTCTTTTCTTCGCACAGGCGTCTGATCCCGTGGGCGTTTTTTTCGGCGATAAGGCGCGACAGCGCCTCGCTTTTTGACTCGCCGAACCCGGCCTGCTCCAACAGTCCTGTCACAAGACCCATGTGGGATACGCAGACGACGGACTCGCCGCTGATACAGCGAAGGCTCTGTGCGGCGAGGGAGATGACTTCGCTGACAGCGTAAAGGTCAAGCGGGCCTATGTACTCAAGTCCGACCTGCATCATCTCGCGTATTTCCCGTGTGCCGCGTGCCGCGCGGTAGATGTTTTCGCAGTAATAGACCTTTTCGGGCGGCTCGGAATCACGCGCGTTTTTCACGATGGACAGCGTGATGTCCGGCTTCAGCGCCATCAGCCTGCCCGACGACGGGTCGTTAAACGTGATGATGCTTTCGCTTTTGAGGAAGCTCTTGTTTTCGGCGTACAGCCTGTACTCCTCAAACTTGCTCATCTTGTATTGCTGATAGCCGTACCGTTCGTACAGCCCGCGCAGCGTGAGGATACGGCGTTCGTCGCCGCGGAGGATATCGGGTAAAGAGTTCATTTTTCAATCAATCCTTATTAAAATTAACATATTGCGGGCACAGCCGCAACAGGCCGCACCCGCAAATAATATTCCTTTGTAACAGATTATTTATCAGCGGTTTAATCCCATATAAAAGAAACCTTGTTGCCGGTGAAGAACAAATTTGTTCCCAGAGAGAATCCGTTCATCACCATGCTGTCAATGAACAGATCGCGCATTTCCGCGTCCTTCAAGGTGACGGACATGTCGCATTTGAGGTCGGAGGCGGAATTGAGGCCAGGCAGCACAAAGCCGGTCAGCCACCAATGCGCGTCCTCACTGCGCTCAAAGTACAGCTTATCGCCCCTGTAAACTTTCATGGACATGGGCAGCATGTCTTCGTCCCCGATGCCGTTATAGAAATCGAAAGCGCTGTTAAGGTCTCTGTTGTAGATCCCCATTTCCGCGCCGCTGGTAATTCCGTACTGGCCGCGCCAGACCTGGATCATCCATTCCTTGCCCTCATACACGAACTTAGCTCTGACCGTGGTGATAAAGATTCCGGCCAGGAACGCGAAAGAGTCATAGGCGTGGAAATAGCCGAAGTTGCGCTGCCAGGCGTTGACCGGGGTATACCAAACGCCGTTTCTCGCGTCATAGTCAAAGCCGATACCCAAAAGGCCCCTTTGGTCTTTGTCATAGAGCCGGCCTGTCGCTGAATTATACACGATGTTGAGGAAAAGCTCGCGGATAGCGTCGTCATCGGTATCTGCGGCGGCGACCGCTTGGGACAAAAGCAGCGGGTTGTCTAACAATGGGGCGTCCGATTCGGGAAGCGTTTCCGCCGCGTTCGCCGCGCCGGGATCATCGTTTGTGGACAAAATGTCCACGGATACGTTGTCAAGGGAAAATTTACTCTCGTAGTTTACCACGGCTATAAGCTTGTCGTAAGCAAGCTTGATGTCGTCCAGCGACATGCTGGCGGAGAGGAACAGGCAAATCGCCGCGAGCGCCGCCGCAACCGCCTTGATTACCCGTGAGCGTATCTTTGCGCGTGTGTTTATTTTCATGAAATTTGCCCCCTTCACAAAGATGTGATTTTACTTTTACAGTCTAGCAGATATTTCCGGGAAAGTCAATAGAAAAACAAGGAATAAATATAAAAAATTAGGGGATAAACATTTCTGACGTACAATACGCCATCAGCTGTCTGTCCCCTATATTATGTGTAATACTTTCCAAATATACCAAAATTAACTTAAAGTTTTTTCACGGTACTTTTTGCGATTATAGTCAAACCATATTTGTAAGCATTTTCCACGTATCCGGCCCCACAATGCCGTCGGCGGGCAGTCCCGTCAGCTCCTGAAACGCGGTTACGGCGTTTTCGGTTTCCTGATCGAAGTATCCGTCGTCAGGGACGGCGGGGATGCTGGGATACAGTTCACGCAGATCATTCAGCAGTCCCTGGATATAGCGGACGCTGCCACCCTCCGAGTCTATCCGCAGCGGCGAGCCGGGGTAAGCCTGCGCGGGCGAAGTTAAAGCCGTGGAAGCGGGAACGGCGCCGGACAGGAGGCCGTACTGCTCGACGATAGCCGCCCAGGTCAGCGGGCCGATAACACCTGCTGATGTCAAGTAGTAACAAGAAAATTTTTCGGATTTTTTTACTTTACTGAGACTGCTCTAAAAAGAGTATAGCCTGCTTCAATTCATCCCTGTATGCAAACTGAATTTCAATTCTGTCCTTACCAAACACATTGATGGTTTCCACCAAAGCGGTTACCATCTCGGTGGTCGGCTCCGTGATCGTTTCATATTGCTTGAACGAACCAAAGAATTGTTCGGCGGTGCTGATGGCTTCGCCTTGATTGTCGCTTTGGGTAATCAGTCTGTCGCGCTCCACTGTCTTTGCGATTATTTTACTTTCAACCGTTTCGCGTTCGTTGAGGTATTCCGTCTTTTCCAACGACCCGCTTTTAAAACGCTCGTATAACTGACGTTTAAATGCTTGCAAATGCCCTATTTCGGTTTCAAGTCGGGCGGCAGCAGATTGAGCGGATTCCGTGTGTTGCCGGATGTCTTTCTTATTATCGCGGCACAGCTTTTCCATGTTGAGCATGACGGCTAATTGTGTTTTAACGGTTACTTTCACTACATCGACAATCATCTGCTCGGAATATCTATCGCACAGACAGCCGTATTCGTCTGTGTGCCTCGGTGTTTCACAGAAATAATAAGAAGCCTTTGCTTCATTCCTATACCGCATAACATGACCGCAATACCCGCAGCGTACCTTCTTGTAAAGTATCCTGCCGGTATTCGGCTTTTTGTATATCCCGCCTTGCTTTCCTCGTTTGGCAAGAACGGTGTCCCACGCTTCTTGTGTGATAATAGCAGGAATCGCGCCCGGTATCTTTATCCATTCATCTTTTGATTTACGGATAACTTTACCCGAACCTAATTCGCCGGTTTCCACCTTGCCTGCAATAAATGTCCCGGTATATTGTTCATCACGCAATATGCGGATGATAGAGCCGGCTGACCATAACGATTTTGTTATACCGTTGCTTTTATGCTTGCTTCCGTTTTGCTTTTTATAGTCTGCCGGGGTCGGTACACCATCAGCGTTCAGAATATTGGCGATTGCAGTATTGCCTTGCCCTTGACAAGCAAGTTCAAAAATCCTTTTCACAACCACGGCGGCGGGTTCGTCAATAACAATGTGGTGAATATCCGCTTTGTCTTTCATATATCCATACGGAGCAAATGCGTGAATGAATTTACCCTGACCGGCTTGTGTTCGTTTCGCGCTCTTGGCTTTTTTTGAAACATCCTTGCTGTACATGGCGTTTATCATATTCCGTACCGCAACGTCCATTTCCGCTGTCGTGCCTTTATGATTGTTGCTGTCGTAGTGGTCGTTGACCGCGATAAACCGCACACCGATGTATGGAAACAACTGCTCAATATACTTGCTTACTTCGAGATACTTCCTGCCAAAACGGGAAAGGTCTTTGACTATGATACAGCTAACCTCGCCCCTGCGTACCGCGTCAAGAAGCCGTTTTATGCCGGGTCTGTTGAAATTTGTTCCGCTGTACCCATCGTCAACAAATTCCTTGACCGGCATACCCACAAATTCGGGAACGGAAGATATATAGTCTTGTATGATTTGGCGTTGGCTTGATATGCTGTTGCTTTCGCCAATACCTTCATCGTCAAGCGACAACCGCAAATAATCTGCTATGTATTGATTCATAAGCAAGCCCTCCCGCAGAGGGCTTTATCCTCTGCTTTCGTTTCTGTTTCATTGATGTATTCCTGCAACGCTTTCAGTTCGTCGCGGTATTTCAGTTTCACTTCAATTCTTGCTCCGTCGTAAACATCAATGCGATCTACAAGAGCGGCTACCATCCCTGCGGATAACCGCTGCTCCGTTTCAAACCGCCGAAATTCTTTTATCCACTTGTTTTCCGGCGATACTGTGGTATCTTGCCGTGATTTTTCGATAAGCAGTAATTCGAGTTCGCTTTGCAGATTGTCTTTTTCTTCATCATAATCCGCTTTCATCGTTATATAATCCTGCTCGGACAGAATACCGTCTTGATAATCCTCGCGCAATGAACCACGGAACCGCCTGTTTTGCGTCAGCTTATTTTGCAGGACTTCGATTTGCCTTTCATACGATGTACGCTGCGCCTTGTAGGACGCCCGTTTTTGCAGTTTCGAGATAAGATGGCTCATATCACCGACAAGGCTGATTTCGCGACTTATATAGGCATACAGCGCCGCCTGTAAGTCCGCTTCGCGAATCGGTTTCATTGTGCAGGCGGTTTTATCGACCTGATCGTAGACGGAGCATGTAAAGGTAAACTTTTTTCTTGCCGTTTTCCTTGCCATATGCTTGCCGCAATCTCCGCAAAATATCAAGCCTTTGAATATGTTTGTTTCTCTGCTGTTGACTGGTTTTTCTTCATCCGGCTTGCGGGTTTCCAGTTTCTTTTGCACGGCGTCAAAAACATCACGGTCTATAATGGCGGGATGAGCATCCTCAAATATCAGCCATTCGTCGCTGTTCTTTGTAATAACTCCGCCACCATGCAAAAAGTTTGATTGATACTTGCCTGAAGCCATAGTGCCGATATACGCAGGGTTCACGATCATGCGTACAATTGCCGACTTATACCAATACGAGGTTTCCTCATGCTTTTTTGCCTTTGTAATGCCTTTTTCAAAACGGTAACGACTTGGGGGCAGGATCTTAAGCTCGTTTAGCTTTTGCGCTATTTTCGTTTCGCTCATACCCGCTAAAAACCAATCGAATATGTTACGGACGACCGGTGCGATTTCCTCGTCCAAGACGAAGGATGGGCCGACTTTAATATAGCCGTATGGAGCAAACGCGCCGCAAAACTCGCCGCGCTGCTGTTTTACCTTTTTGCCGGATTTTACTTTCTTGGATATATCACGGGCATAAATTTCATTCATCAGATTTTTCAAGGGAACGATAAGGCTGCTGTCGTCCAGCAATGCCGTCATGGAATCATAGCTGTCGCCCACAGAGATAAACCGTACTTGCAAAAACTGGAACACGCGCTCTAAATAATGCCCCATTTCTTCAAAGCTCCTGCCGAACCGCGATAAATCCTTGACGATAACGCAATCGACCAGACCGGCTTGTATATCCGCAATCATGCGTGAAAAACCGGGGCGGTTGAAGTTTGTACCCGTATAGTTTACATCCTCGTAAACGTCAAAAAGCTGTAAATCGGGTTGGTTTTGTACAAAGTTAATCAGCAGAGCCTTTTGCGTGCCGATGGAATCGCTTATCTTTTTGCGGATGTCCTCAACCGATAACCGAACATAAACGGCGACACGGTATATTTTCTCTTTCACGCCGCAAGAAATTTGCGATTCAATGTTATGCTGTTTTCGGCTCGTTCTCGCCATTTACGGAACACCCCGCTTCCTCTTTTATAATGCCTTTAATGATTTCATACGCTGATTCAAGACAATCACCGTAACGCAAATGAATGTTAATACGCTTTCTGGTAAACACATCAATCCTTTCGATAAGGTTTACGGCAAATTGCCTGTTAAAGTCCGGGATGTTTCTGTACTGCGTAAAATGTGTAAGCCATTCGAGCGCGGAAGAATCGTTGCCGAGCAATAATTCCGCTTCATTATGAAGCCTTAAAACAGCCTGTTTCAGTTCGGTGATACGCGCTGTATAATCTTTGCCAAACTCAATATAGTCCTCTTTGGATATGATACCGCTCTTGTAGTCCTCATAAAGAGAACGCTTATACCGTTCGCAAGACTTTATTTCTTCTTCACGGTCGGTAATTTGTGCGGAAAGATTAACGATGTTCCTTTGTTGGCTTGGCAGGGATTTTATATAACTCAAGCTCTTTTCAATTTCAAGGGCAAATGCGATCTGCCGCGTAACCGCTTCCGTAACGGCTCTTTCCAGTTTATCGTTTTGTATGCAATGGGAAGAACAGCATTTTTCCTTGCCCCTGCTTGACGCGCAAATATAGTAGTGTTTACCGTCTGATTTGGTGCGAATCATGTTATTGCCGCAATCGCCGCAATAAACCATGCCGGACAGCGGATAAACCGTGTTCTGTTTCGGCGCGGTTCGTGTGTCCTGACCAAGCAGACCGTTCACGATCTCAAAATCGCGTTTGCTGATAATGGGTTCGTGATTATCCTCAATGATATGCCATTCGTCCTCCGGTTTATCAACGCGCCGTTTCACCTTATAGCTCGGCGTCGTCTGCTTTCCTTGAACTAAAACGCCTATATAGGCGGGGTTTTTAAGAATACGCCCGATGGCGACGGCAGACCATGAAGCCCTTACATTGGTTTGGAATTGAGCCTTGTAATTGGTTTCGCGCTTTTTATATTCGGCGGGCGACGGTTCACCGATTTCGTCCAACCACTCGGCGATTTTTTGTTGGCTCATGCCCTCGATTTTCAAGCGGAATATACTGCGGACGACTTCGGCGGCGTGTTCGTCAATGACAAGGCTGTGTTTGTCGTTATCGTCCCGTTTATATCCATACGGAGCGAAGGCACTGACAAAGTTGCCGTTTTTCCGCTTGATATTCAAACCGCTCCGTATCTTCACGGACGAATCCCGAAGGTACTGCTCGTTTATCAGATTCTTGAACGGAATAATAATTTCGTCGGCGTCGGTTCTCGGATTTAAGCTGTCGTAGTTATCGTTAATGGCAATCAGGCGCACATTGTATTTAGGGAAAACTTCTTCCATGAGTTCGCCTACTTCAATGTAATTGCGCCCAAGACGCGATAAGTCTTTGACGATTACGCAGTTAATTTTGCTGTCCTCAATGTCTTTCATCATTTTATTGAAATCAGGGCGGATAAAATCCACCCCGGAAAATCCGTTATCCTCCCTCACGGAAACGATACGGACATCGGGCAAGTTCTTTGCATACTCGCGTATAAGCTCTATTTGGTTTTCTATGGTGCTGCTGTCCGGGTCGTCTTTACTGGCGCGAGCATAAGCGGCGGTGTCGAAATCTGCGCGGCAGGGATAATCCGCGCGGCGGGGACAAGTAGAAATAGTTTGCATCACAAAACCTCCTGTTGTGTTTTACCCGGCAAACGAACAACAAGAGGGCTTCGGTGATTTAGTCCATGTACATTATAGGCAACCTTTATCGGTTTGTCTATTCTGTCGTCAAACCATTCTATATAGTCTGGAAAAATCCCTCCATGCAATCGTTTATTGAGGTGGCTTTTTTACTGTGGCTTATTTTAATCGTTACGTCACCGCAACGGAAGCAATATGCGTTTTTTGTTTGTCTTAAATAATCAAGAGCTTTTTGAATAAAAGGCAAGTCGGGCTTTATATCAATGTCGCTTATTTCAGAAAGGGAAGCAGAATCTACGGTGCGAATGTCTACGTTACGCATTGCTTCCAAATCATAATGTGGTATCGGGTTCATATGACAACCTCCTTTGGGGTTCGATCCTTCTAACAGGTTATGCAATAAGATATGAGCGGTGTGACTTGTACTATGCCGACAAAACAACCTATTCCCAAGTTGGGAATAGGCTCAGCCTGTCAAAGCCCCCCCCCCTGTCTCAACCCAGGCAGGGGCTAAATTTTCGAGAATCCAGCCCCAAAAGCCTTTCAAGCAAGGCAAAAACAAGGGCAGCATAGTCTTTCCATCCCCAGCAGGCGAGCTTTTTGA
>Ga0123353_10001714_pt1 | contig 26941 bp, 23 predicted proteins | sample TergutLab28metaG_3_FD_92763 | JGI IMG/M metagenome (GOLD analysis project Ga0123353, IMG submission 92763) | Labiotermes labralis P3 segment gut microbial communities from Petit-Saut dam, French Guiana - Lab288 P3 | ecosystem: Host-associated > Arthropoda: Insects > Digestive system > Gut ...
GTGTAGGGGACGCGCCCCCGCGCGTCCCGGTGCCCCACGGCGATCCCCGGCGCGGTGTAGGGGACGCGCCCCCGCGCGTCCCGTCGCCCGATGCCGTGTTAGTCGTCTACCACCTCGAAGTCGGCGTCTACGACAGGGTTCGATCCCGCGTCGGAATCATTGTCCGGACCGAGCGGGGGCGGGGGCGGGGCGCTTTGGTCTTGCCCGACTTGGCTGTACAGCTTTTCGCTGACGGCGTAGAAAGCCTTAGCCAGCGCCTCGGTCTTCTCTTTGATGTCTTCGGTATCCTGCCCCTTCACGCTCTCGCGCAGGTCTTCCATCGCCTGCTTCACCGTGTCCTTTTCGTCGTCAGACAGCTTGTCGCCCATATCGTTGAGGGCTTTTTCCGACTGATAGAGCATTTGGTCGGCGTGGTTGCGGGCATCGACTTCTTCGTGTCGCTTTTTATCTTCGGCGGCAAATTGCTCGGCTTCCCGAACCGCCTTGTCGATGTCTTTTTTCGACAGGTTGCCGGAAGCCGTGATGGTCACATGTTGCTCTTTGCCCGTGCCCAAATCCTTTGCGGTCACATGCACGATGCCGTTTGCGTCGATGTCGAAGGTGACCTCGATCTGCGGGACGCCCCTGGGCGCGGGCGGTATGCCGTCCAGGTGGAAGCGGCCCAACGTCTTGTTGGCGGCGGCCATTTCCCGCTCGCCTTGCAGGACATGCACCTCCACCGAGGTCTGCCCGTCGGAGGCGGTGGAGTAAACCTGTGTCTTTTTGGTGGGGATGGTGGTGTTCCGCTCGATCATGCGGGTGAACACGCCGCCCATGGTTTCGATGCCCAGCGACAGCGGCGTGACGTCGAGAAGTAGCAAGTCCTTGACCTCGCCGCCCAGCACGCCGGCTTGGATAGCGGCGCCCATGGCCACGCATTCGTCAGGGTTGATGCCCTTGAAGGGTTCCTTGCCGGTATACTTGTTGATGGCCTCCTGTACAGCCGGGATGCGGGTGGAGCCGCCCACCAGCAACACGCGCGCCAAGTCCTTCCCCTCGAGGCCAGAATCTTTGAGTGCCTGCCGGGTCGGCCCCATGGTAGCTTCCACCAGGTGGGCGGTCAGCTCATTGAATTTCGCGCGGGTCAGGGTCATATCCATGTGCTTGGGGCCGCTTGCGTCGGCGGTGATGTAGGGGAGGTTGATGGAGCTGGAGGTTACGCCGGACAGTTCGATCTTGGCTTTTTCGGCGGCTTCTTTGAGGCGTTGCACGGCGACCTTGTCCCGGGACAGATCGACGCCCTCGTTCTTTTTAAATTCAGCGACCATCCACTTCATGACGCATTCGTCGAAGTCGTCGCCGCCCAGGCGATTGTTTCCCGCTGTCGCGAGCACCTCGAGGACGCCGTCGCCTATTTCCAAGATGGACACGTCGAAGGTGCCGCCGCCCAAGTCGAAGACCAAGATTTTCTGGTCATGCTCTTTATCCATCCCATAAGCCAGGGCTGCCGCCGTCGGCTCGTTGATGATGCGCAGCACTTCCAGGCCGGCTATCCTGCCGGCGTCTTTGGTGGCCTGTCGCTGGCTGTCGGTGAAATAGGCCGGCACCGTGATGACCGCCTGGGTGACCTTGCCGCCCAAATAGCCTTCCGCGTCGGTTTTGAGTTTCTGCAGGACCATGGCGGAGATTTCTTGGGGGGAATATTTCTTGTCATAGATCTTGACACGGCGATCCGACCCCATGTCACGCTTGATGGATGCTATGGTGTGATCCGGGTTGGTGATGGCTTGCCGCTTGGCTACTTGCCCCACCATGCGCTCGCCGGTCTTTGAAAAGGCGACGACCGAAGGTGTGGTGCGCGATCCCTCGGCGTTGGCGACGACCACCGGCTCCCCGCCCTCCATCACGGCTACACAGGAATTCGTGGTGCCCAAATCGATCCCAATAATTTTCGGCATATGTTTACCCCTTTCCTTTTATTATGTCATATTTAGTTTTTCACTTTTACCATGGCGTGGCGGATCACTTGGTCGTCCAGCGCGAAGCCGGTTTGGAACACTTCGGCGACAACATTTTGCTCGTCTGTATCGTCTTCTATGTGCATCACGGCGTCGTGCAGTTCAGGGTCGAAGGGCTGCCCCAACGCCTCGATGGGGCGGACGCCCATCTTTTCAAAGACAGCGAGCAAGCCCGTCTGGATCAATTCCACGCCTTTATAAAACGCCATGTCCTCGGTTTGCAGACTCAGCGCGCGCTGTAGGTTGTCGTATATGGGCAGGAACCGCACGACCGAATCCGCCACCGCGCCGGCATAAAGGCTTTCCCGCTCTTTCTGGGTGCGTTTGCGGTAGTTGTCGTATTCGGCCGCCAGACGCAGATATTTATCCTTCCACGCGGCCACATCAGTTGCACTGCGATCCGGTTGCCGCGCCGCGCCGCTGTCCGGCTCGGCGGGGGGTTCGGTGGGGGGTTCGGGGGCATCGACCTCCGGGGTGGTATCTTCGGGTTCGGCGGGGGTCTCCGGGGTGGTATCTTCTGGTTTGGTGCCCTCCTGTTCGGCGGGGGTTTCTGGTTCGGCGGGAACCTCCGGAGTGGCATCCTCCGGGTTGACGCCTACCGGTTCGGCAGAAGCCCCCGGCTTGGTAGCCTCCAGGTTGGCATCCTCCGGATCGGCGGGCGCACCAACTTCGGCGCCTTCCGGCTCGATGCCTTCCGGATCGGCACACTCCGCGCTAGCGTCCCCCGGGCTGGCATCCCCTGATTCGGCAGAGTCCTCCGGCTTGTCGCCCCCCGGCGTGTCGCCCCCCGGCGTGTCGCCCCCCGCTTCGGCGCCTTCCGGCATGTCGCCCTCTGGTGCCGGTTCCATCGTTCCTGTCGCCGCCGGGGCGCCCGCTTCCTCACCGGGCGACGCGCCAGCCGGCGCGTCTTCCAAGGGGGCGGCGTCTTGCTCTTGCCTTCGTTCCTCCAAGTTGACTTCAATTACCGTTTTCGATGCTTTTTTCTTCGGCATATGCGTCCCTCCATCATTCATCAATATCTTTGTCGCCGGACAGCGCCCGGCCCAGCCGTTCGGCAAAGTAGGCCATGCGCGAGGCCAACTTGGCGTAGTCCATGCGCGTTGGGCCTACCACGCCAATCAAGCCGTGCAGGTTTTCCCCTATGTGATAGGAAGCCATGACCACGCTGGTGTCGTGCAATTGCTCCGCCACATTTTCCGGGCCAATGACAAACCGCACCGGCGCGCTGGATTCCGGCATGGACAGGCGCGTCATCTCCCGCCTGTCGGACAAGTATTCCAGTAATCTGCGGGCCTTGAGGATGTCGCGGTATTCGGGATGTCCCAGGATATGCGACTGGCCGGTCAGCACCACGTCGCGCCTGTCTAAAGCCTCGCGTATTTCGTCTAAGAACTCGGCGACCGTCGCCATGTATACCCCGGCAGGCCCCGCAGCCGGCCCCGCGTCCCGCCGCGCTTTTTTCAGCAACTCTTCGCCGATCTCCCGCAGCAGGGGGCCCACGAGATGGCGGTTGAGCGCGGCGGTCAGTCGCTGCAGATCCTCTTCGGTGGGCAGTGGGTTTGTGCGGGCGACTTTGTTCTTGACAGCTTGGGCGTCGGTGACCACGACGACGACAAATGCGTCGGCGCCGGCCAGAAACAGCTCAAACCGGATCAGGCGAACGTCGGACGTGCTGGGCGTGAGCGTGTACGCTGTGTATTGCGTCAGCGAAGACAGGAACTGCGTCGCCTCCAATACCAAGCGATCCAGCTCTTGTATCCTAAGATGCAACGAGGCGTTGATAGTCCTCACCTCGGCTAGCGTCAGCCGATGCTCCTCCATCAGTTCGTCGACGTACAGCCGATAGCCCTTTGGGGAGGGCACCCGGCCGGCCGAGGTGTGGGGTTGCTCCAAATACCCCATGGCCTCCAAGCCTGACATCTCGTTGCGTATGGTGGCAGGGGACAGATTCATCCCCCTACGCTCCGTCAGCATCTTAGAACCAACAGGCTCGGCGTTTAGGATGTAGTCCTCAATGACAGCCCTCAGTATTTTCTTTTTTCGCGGAGACAATTCCATTGGTCTCTCCCTTTAGCACTCTCGCACGAAGAGTGCTAAAGTTACTTTACCACCCCCACAAGAAAATGTCAAGCGCAATGGTAAAATTATTGTGGAAAATTATTCTTTATTTCCCTTGTAAAAGAATATAGGGATGTGGTATATTATACCCATGCTGGCCGTTTGGAGGGTCGCGATGGTTCGGGAGGATAAACTCTATTTACGCGTGACACGCTCACTGGAGGATAACATTTTAGCGGGCAACATCAGGGAGGGCGACCCCGTGCCATCCTCCAATCAGTATGCCTCTTTTTATCATATCAACCCCGCAACGGCGGCAAAGGGCGTCGGTTTGCTGGCCGCCCGGGGGATATTGCACAAAAAACGGGGCCTGGGCATGTTTGTGGAAGCCGGCGCGCGGGAAAAGCTGATCGAGGCCAGGAAGGCTTCTTTCCGCGAGGAGTACATAGACCCCTTGTTGGCAGAGGCCGGCCTGTTGGGCGTTTCCCGTCAAGATTTGATTGCCATGCTTATCTCCGCCGGGAAATAGTACAATAGCACAATAGTGCAATGGTGCAATAGTACCTTGCGGGCCGGGAAATAGTTGTTGAAGGGATCAAACACAAGGATGATAACCAAGCATTACAGTGGCCGCCGCAGCCCTTTCCCCACCATCGGGAAGGTAATTTTCACCTTTTTGGGCATACTCGTCTTGCTGTCTGTGTGCCTTCTTTTATTCGCGCTCATCACGGAATACAGGCCCGAGGACACCACAAGGCTGGATGTGACCGATTCCGCCGGCCCGCAAATGATCCGCGTGGGGCAGACGTTGAGCCTGTTGTCGTTCAACATCGGGTTTTGCGGCATGGACGCCGCGCAAGATATTTACACAGAGGACGGACAGCGATCGCGCGCGGGGAGCCGCGCCGACGTGGAGGCCAACCTGGCCGCGGTGTCGGATTTTTTGCGCGAGTGCAAGCCCTCCTTCCTGTTTTTGCAAGAGGTCGATGTCAATAGCAACCGCAGCCATGGCGTCGATCAGAGGGCGGCGCTGGAAGGGCTTTTCCCCGCCTACTCGGCTTCCTTTGCCTTGGATTATAAGTCGCCCTATGTTTTGCTTCCCCTCTCCTCCCCGACGGGGAACATGGAGAGTGGCTTGCTCAGCCTGCTTTCGGTGTCGGTGCGCGAGGGCACGCGCGTCAGTTTTCAGGGCGACCGCTCATTTTTCACGCGCTTGTTCTCCCCCAACGAATGCTTCCTGGTGACGCGCATGGCGGTGGAGGCCGGCGGTGAGCTGGTGCTCATCAACGCACGCTTCGCCGACACCTCCGATGGCGGCGCCCTCCGGGCAGGCCAGCTGGAGCAAATGAGGGTTTTTTTGGAAGAGGAAGCGGAAAAAGGCAATTATGTCATTTTGGGCGGGGACTTTGCGGGCCAGCTGCCGGGTACGGATTCCCGCGTCTTCGGCCACCGCCGGTACGCGCCCGATTGGTGCGAGCCCCTGCCCGAGGACTATCTCCCCGCCGGTTATCGTTGGGCGTCGGATTATGATATCCCCACCCGCCGCGCCGGCGATATCCCCTATGTGATGGGCGAGAGTTACACAGCGGTCATGGACGGGTTTTTGGTTTCCAGCAATATCGAAATCTCTTCCGTGAACGCCTTCGACTTGGGTTTCCGCAACGCCGCCCACAATCCCGTACAGCTGGTTTTTTCGCTCGTCGGCGCCTGATTCTAGGATTTGAGATTTGAGATTCTAAAGGGGGTTTCCATGAAATGATAAGGCATATCATGGCGGATAATATTACCGAACATGTGGCCTCCCTCTGTGTGGAGGCCAATATTATACAGGGCGAAGATATCCGCCGCCGGATGGCCGACAGCCTCGCGGCGGAGAGGGAAACTCTTGCCAGGAACACTCTGAAGATCCTTCTCAAAAATGCCGATATATCCAAGGAGGAACAAATCCCGATTTGCCAAGATACCGGTATGGTTGTCGTTTTCGTGGAACTGGGGCAGGATGTCCATATTGCGGGGGGATCCCTCGCCCAAGCGATCCATGACGGGGTGGCCCTAGGGTATCGGCGCGGTTTCTTGCGCGCCTCGGTGGTCGCCGATCCCATCGAGCGGAAGAATACCGGGGACAACACGCCGGCTGTCATCCACTATGACATCGTGCCGGGAGGGAACCTGACCATTACCGTCGCGCCCAAGGGCTTTGGCAGCGAGAACAAGAGCGGTGTCAAAATGCTCACGCCCGCCGACGGCATCGACGGCATCGAGGGTTTCGTGCTGGACACCGTCAAAGCGGCCGGCCCCGACCCGTGCCCCCCGCTGGTGGTGGGCGTGGGGGTCGGCGGCACCATGGAAAAGGCCGCGCTGATGGCCAAGTTTGCGCTCACGCGCCCCCTGGACAGATCCCACCCCGACCCCTTTTGGGCAGCCGAGGAGGCGCGGTTGTTGGACGCTATCAACGGGCTTGACATCGGGCCGGCCGGTTTCGGCGGACGCACGACCGCGTTGGGCCTCAACATCGAGACCTATCCGACCCATATTGCGGGATTGCCTGTGGCCGTAAACATAGGATGCCATGTTACACGACATGGGACCGTAGTATTATAACAAAGTATAGGGACGGGGAGGTGGACATGTGGACATACATCTGCGCACGCCGCTGGGGGATTCCGATATCCGCGCTTTGTCCGTAGGCGATAGCGTTTACTTGTCCGGCGTGGTCTACACCGCCAGGGACGCCGCGCACAAACGGATCTACGAGCTACTCAAAGCCAAGGGCGGCGAGGACGGTGAGGGCAGCGAGGGCGGCGAGGGCGCCCCCTTCCCCTTTGCCGGACAAGTGGTGTATTATGCCGGCCCTTGCCCGGCGGGGCCAGGCCGGGTCATCGGATCCATTGGGCCTACCACCAGCGGGCGCATGGATCGGTACGCGCCGACCCTGATGGCTCATGGCCTGCGTTGCATGATCGGCAAAGGGCGGCGGAGCGACGCCGTACTGTCCTCCATCGTCCGGTTTGGCGGGGTGTACTTCATCGCCGTGGGAGGGGCGGCGGCCCTGATGAGCCGCTGTGTCACCGGGGCGGAGGTGGTGGCCTTTCCCGAATTGGGCACGGAAGCCGTACGTGCGCTGACCGTGGTAGATTTTCCCCTCGTCGTCGGCATAGACGCGCAGGGGCGGGACATTTACAAGCGGGGCATCGATCAGCAGGGCATCGATCAGCGGGACATTTATCAGCGGGATATTGACAAAAAAGTGTAATTGAGGTGATTTTACGGATACCCATAAGACAAAGATTGTATGCACCATTGGGCCGGCGTCCGAGTCCCCCGATATCGTGAGGCGTTTGATCCAAGGCGGCATGGATGTGGCGCGGATCAACTTTTCCCATGGTTCCCCTCAGCAAAATCTGGAAAAAGCGGAAACAATCAAGAGGGTCAGAGAGGAACTGGGGCGCCCTGTCGCGCTCCTTTTGGATACCAAGGGCCCGGAAATACGCATCACGACACTGGAGCGCAAATCCGAGGAGCTTTTCGCCGGCCAGTTGTTTACGCTGACCGTCAGGCAGGTCGCAGGGACGAATGAAATGGTATCGGTCACGTTTGACGGTTTGCCCTCGCGCGTGGAGGTGGGGACAAGGATCCTCCTCGACGATGGGCTCATCGAGCTGGAGGTGGAGCAGGTCACCCAGACCGACATTGTTTGCCGCGTCTTGAACGGCGGGGTTTTGGGAGAGCGGAAAAGCGTCAACCTGCCTGGAATCGTCACCAATATGTGCTATATGGATGATAAAGATCGCGCGGATATCAAGTTTGCCTTCGACCATGACTTTGACTATATCGCGTTATCCTTCGTCCGATCGGCGAGTGACGTGGCGATGGTCAAGAATTATCTGTCGGAGCTGGGCAATAGCCGCCTCGGGCTGATTGCCAAGATAGAAAACGCCGAGGGCGTGCGCAACGCGGACGAGATCCTCCGCGAGGTCGACGGCATCATGGTGGCCAGGGGGGATTTGGGCGTCGAGATTCCCTTTGAGGACATCCCGATCGTACAAAAAAGCCTCATCAACAGATGTTGCTCAGCCGGGAAAAAGGTCATCACCGCGACCCAGATGCTGGAGTCCATGATCCGCAACCCGCGGCCGACCCGGGCCGAGGTCACCGACATCGCCAACGCCATTTACGACGGCACCAGCGCGATTATGCTATCCGGGGAGACAGCCACGGGCAAGTATCCTGTGGAAAGCCTCGAAACCATGGTGAGGATCGCGAAGAAAACCGAGGCGTCCATCCGCTATAAAAAACAGTTAGATAACTGTACAGGCGATTTTGGAAAGAATATCACCACCGCCATCTGCCACGCCACCTGCACCTCCGCCCACGATTTGGGCGCCGTGGCGATTGTCGCCGTTACGTTAAACGGTGTTACCGCCAACATGGTGTCGCGTTTCCGGCCGAATGTGCAGATAGCCGCCGTCACGCCCCTCGTGAAAACCTACATGCAACTGGCGTTGTGCTGGGGCGTCACGCCGTTGCTCACAGAATACAAAGAATCCCCGGAAGAACTGTTCCGGGACGCGGCAGCCAAGGTATCGCAAGCCGGCATTGCCGGCGACGGCGATCTGATCGTCATCACGGGCAGTTCCCATACCCACACCGGCTTTACCAACGCGCTACAGGTGCATATCCTGGGAAACGTCTTGGCTTCCGGCAAAGGGGAAGGCGCGTCGTCTGTTTCCGCCCGCGCATGTGTCTTTGGCAACGGCGATGCGTACCCACAGTTTTCCGACGGCGATATCCTCGTCATCGACAGGACGACCAACGACATCCTCCGGATCCTCAAGCGGGTCAGCGGCCTCGTTACCGAGGAGGAACCCTCCGCCTCGGGGGCCGTCGCGGCGGCCATCGCGCTGGACATCCCGGTCATCGCGTCGGTGGAGGAGGCCGTGAAACGCATCCCCAACGGGAGCAGCATCCTGCTGGATCCAACAAGGGGCTTGATTTACAACAACGATACCTTTGATAATAGTTAATTCAAACCCTCAAAGCCCGGCCGCCTCCAACGCCGCCGTATCCCCCAGCAAATCCATCCCCCTGTCGGCGACGAGCTTGCCTTCTTGCAAAAGCAACACGCGCGAGCAGGTTGCTTCTACGAAGGCCAAGTCGTGGGTGGCGATGAGCTTGATCTGGGGCAGGCTAGCGAAGACGCCGGTTAAGCTCCGCCTCGCGCGGGGATCCAGGAAGGCAGTGGGTTCGTCAAAGAGCAAAATCTCCGGCTTGTGCGCCAGCACCGCCGCGATGGCGCACAAGCGTTTTTCCCCGTCCGACAGCTTGAGCGGCGATCGATCGCGCAGATGCCCGATGCCCAGCTGCCCCAACGCTTCCTCCACCCGCGCGTCCGTTTCCTCCGCGCTGTAGCCGAAGCGGCGCGGCCCGAAAGCGATATCCTCATAGACGCTTGTCGAGAACAACTGGTCGTCGGGGTTTTGGAACACGAGGCCGACCTTGGCGCGTAGGGCACGCAACGTGTTTTTGCGGAGCAAGACGCCTCCGGCGAACACGCTGCCGGATTTCTTCGGCAAGACGCCGACGATCGCCAGGAAAAGGGTGGTCTTGCCGGCGCCGTTGGCGCCGATGAGCGCGGCGGTTTCCCCGGGACGCAATGTAAATCCAACGCCCTCAACGGCAACCTTCCCGTCAGGGTACGCCACGGTTAAATCCTTCACCATAAGCATAAAGATATATCTCCTACCACACAAATACTATATTGTTACCACACAAACCGTAAAACGGCGGCCGGGATGCAGACGGCCGCCGTAAAAAGCGCGTCGGCCGGCGCAAAGGGATGCCGCGCGGGCGGCGGTCGGTGCAACGAATAGCCGCGGCAGCGCATCGCGGCATGCACGCGCCGGGCCCTATCGAACCCACGCAGCAGGAGCTGGCCGACAAAGGCGCCCATATGCCGCATGAGCAACGCCTTTTTGCCGCCCCCGCGCAGTTTATAGGCCGTTGTCATGGATCGTGCCTCTTCCAGCACAACGCCCACATAGCGGTAGGCGGTCTCGAATACCAACACGATGGACAACGGCACGCGTAGCCGCCGCAACTGCGCCATCAGCTCGGGGAAAGGCGTGGTGGCCACCAGGAGCAGGGCCGACATCACGCACAGATATGCCTTGATCAGTATCGTCGCCAGCGACAACACGCCCAAGCTGACCGTGACGCCGCCCACCGCAAAGGCCGCCCCGCGATCGAAAATCACGTTGGAAAGCCCCGCGAACAGGCAGAAGGGCAAGGCCGCCGCGAGGCGCGTCAGGATCAATTTGTACGGGAGTTCGGCCACCGCCATCATGACAAAGGGGTAGAACAGGTAGGGGGCCAACCTAAGGAAATCATACCGCCCGTAGGATGCGGTGAGTACGATAAAAACAAGCGCGGTGAGCATTTTGGCGAAGGGATGCAGGCGGTGGATCGCCGTGCGCCCCGCCGCGAGTGTCTCCAACGCCCGCAATTCGCGGACGCGCGAAGCCATGCCCGCCACCTAGGGACCAGCGTCCGAGACTGATTTTTTCCGATACTTGACGAGCGGGATCATCACAAGGCCGACGGCGCACGACGCCGCGAAGACGGCCAGCGTCCCCACGAGCCCGGACACAACGACGCCGGCCTCGTTTTCGGGATCCGCCGCAAATACGTAGCCGGGGAGGAAGGCGGTGCTGTCGCGCAGGGCGGCGGCATCGTCGTGCAGGCCGCTGTTGTTGTTGCCCTGCGCCACAAGTTCGGTTCCCTCGCCTTCGCCCTCGCCCTGCGCCTGCCCATCCGCCTCGCCCTGCACCTCGCCCTGCCCATCCGCCTGCCCTTGCCCCTGTGCCCGCTCCGCGGTCTTGCCCACGGCCCACTCCAATCCGTCCGGATGGGTGGAGGCGAACAGCGACAGCGCACAGCCGGAGGCGATAGCCAACACGGCCAGGCTTATCAGCACCTTCTTGGCGGATCGACCCTCCCTCCGCCTGCCGGATAGGGGGGCGGAGGCGTCTATGAGTTCGGGGCGCATCCTGTGGACAAAAACCAGGATGGCTGCCGTGACGACGCCCTCGACCAGCCCGATAACCAGGTGAATCGGTAGCATGAGCGAGGCGAAGGCGGCAAAAGGAAGCCCGGCGATGCCGGAAAGAAAGGTGAGCAACGTGACAGCCAGCGCCGCTAGTTCCAAGCTGAGCACAGACGAGACGACCGAGGCGGCCGACAAACGCCGGTTGCTGACGCCGCCCCGGAGCAGGGGTCGGAACACCAGGGGGCAGACGACGAGACATGGGATGACGCCCATATTGAAGATGTTACAGCCCAAAGCCAGCAAGCCTCCGTCGGCGAAAAAGAGGCATTGGATGGTCAACACCGCCGTCATCGCCAAGAAGGCCGGGCCGCCGCCTATCAGCGCGGACAGCAGCACGCTCCCCACGATGTGGCCGGAGGATCCCGTGGCGGGAATCGTAAAGTTTACCATCTGGCCCGCGAATACCAACGCCCCGGCAACGCCCATGAGAGGGATCTTCCCCTCGGAAAAATCATCCCTCTTGCCCATTGCCGCCGTCACGCCGACAGCCGCTGCGCTGACCGCGCCCATGCCCAAACCAACGGCAGGGGAGAGCAGCGCGTCCGCCATGTGCATCAAACGTTCCTCCATCACGTGAAATCTTGATATTTTGAAATCTTGATATACCGATATATTGACAAATCCAAACGAACTCCTTATCATTATACCTGAAGGAGTGCCCGGGCGCAAGCCCGGTGCAAAAAGGAGAGACGATGAAGATGACAAACCAGACAAACCAGGCAAACCAGGCAAACCTGACAAAAGACGCCGGTATCATGAAAATTGCGGAGGAAATCCGCGAAAAAGCCGCCCAGGGGCGCTATCGCGTCTCGGACGCGGTGCTGCGCGACCATGGGCGGGAGTACCAGTTTACCGACTTGGTGATGGAGGGCGGCGGTACGCTGGGCATCGCGCTGGTCGGCTATATCCACGCCTTGGAGCAGGCGGATGTGCGCTTCCTCGGCATGGGAGGCAGCTCGGTAGGGGCGATCGTGGCGCTTTTGGCCTACGGTTGCGGCGATCGCATGGAAGCCAAAGGCGAAAAGCTCGCGGACATTATCGCCGATATGGATCTGGGCGGCATGGTGGATGGCCGCTGGACGGCGCGGAGGCTGTCGCGGCTGATGGGCAATAAGGACGCGCGGCTGCGTATGCCGCGCATTTTCTTAGCCGCGTTGTTCTCCTTATGCCCAATCTTTTCCAAACTGGGGCTCAACCCCGGCGACAAGCTGTATACGTGGATATCCGACAGGCTGAAGGACAACGGGATCGAGACGCTGGCCGACCTGCGGCGGCTGACGGACACGTTGCCCCCCGGCCTCGTTCACCGCGAAACGGGGGAGGCGATCACGCAATACGACGCCAGCCTGAAGATTGTCGCGGCGGACATCACCACCAGCACAAAGGTGATATTCCCCCATATGGCCCCGATGTATTGGGCGTCGCCGGACGGAATCAACCCGGCTTGCTTCGCGCGTGCGTCGGCCTCGATCCCCATCTTTTTCCAGCCCTTTGTCGTCGAGGGTGTCTCCGAACTGATAAAGAGCGGGGAAAATTGGAAGAAACTGGGTAGCTTTACGGGGGAACTGCCCAACACCGTGTCCTTCGCGGACGGCGGGCTGTTGTCCAACTTCCCCATCGATCTGTTCTTTACCCCCGGCGTGCCACGCGCCCCCACGCTGGGCGCCCGGCTGGGCGGCAGCCGGCGTACGGTCAAGGACGCCAAAACCGTCGGCCAATACGCGAGCCACCTGTTTGGCGCTATGCGCCACTACGCCGACTACGACTTTATCCTGAGGAATCCTCTGTACAGGCAACTCATCGCGCACATCCCCACCGACAATTACAATTGGCTTGACTTTGCCATGACCCCGGAGGACAAGCTCGGCCTATTCCGGGAGGGCATGCAGGCGGGGCAGGCGTTTTTAGAGGGCTTCAACTGGGATGAACACAAACGGCTCAGGAGGTTGTCGTAGGGGACGCGCCCCCGCGCGTGTCCCCGATGCCCCGATGCCCCGATGCCCCACCGCCCCCGCACCCGCACCCGTAAAATCCCGTCGTCGTTGTAGGGGACGCGCCCCCGCGCGTCCCGCCGCCCCCACCGTCCCCGTTACACCGCCACCCCCGCCGTCCCGCCGTACCCGCCGTCCCCGCCCGTCCCCCGCGCACCCCCGCCGTCCTCGCCCGTGTCCCCACGCGCCCCCGCGCACCCCCGCCCGTACAACAATACCGTCTGAAAGGAATGGTCATAAAAATGAAACGATTCTTATGCGGTACTCTGCTTTTCTTCATGGTGCTTGGAATGACCGGATACGCACAAGAAGAACCTCGTGACTACAACGATTTTAGTTATCAATCGATAGCGGAACTTTGGCGTGGTTTGCACATCGATATAACGCCTGATGTCCTGGAAATAATCGAAGGACAAATGGATATTGGCGCAGACAACGGAGCGTTTAGGCGGTTTTGTGATGAAAGAAAGACGCAAAGAACACTTTATGTCCCCTACTACCAAGGAAAGCAAATAGAGTTTCGTAATAGGGAAGGGTTTTCCAATATTGCGATATTCCCTGTCGAAACGTGCAATAAGCCTTGGATTTGGTATTTCGGAATAATTGGCGATGTCGATATCACAATAAGGACAATGTATATAGACAAGAGCGTTGTAGACGAAGCGAATCAGAGAGGCGCTTCATGGTTAATTGCCCAGATCGCGCCTAATATGCCGAACATCGACAATTCTACAGGACAGACAGGAAACATTGGAGCTGTTTATGAAACGCTTATTCAGTTAGCCGACCGTGCTGTCAAAGCATTGGTAGTTGAATACAATGACGGAAGCTATGCCTATGATTCCATATATTTTATCTACGATGATATTATGGTCAGGGTAAACGCAGATTTCGTGTTTGTAAAATCTCTTTTTTCCGACATATCCTTCTCAAAGATCCCCGTTGGCGCAAACAAGTTCAAGGATGTCTCGGAAAACGCATGGTTCTTTGACGACTTAAACTACGTATACGCGAGGGGACTTATGAATGGCACAGCGACGGACAAATTCAGCCCCAGCGCATCATTGACGCGCGGCATGGCGGCTACCGTTCTGTACTATATGGCGGGCAAGCCGGATGTGGACGATCTGCCTAATCCATTTCACGATGTGCCAGAGGGGAGATTTTACACCAACGCTGTGAAATGGGCGGCGGGAAATAACATTGTGTTGGGCTATCCGAATGGCAAGTTTGGCCCCAACGACAATATGTCGCGCCAAGACATGGCTGTCATTCTACATCGTTTCGCCACATTTTCCGGAATGACGCTACCCGTACGAACGGCGTATCCAGGGTTTGCGGACGACACGCGCATCGGCGGCTATGCAAAAGAGGCTGTCGAGAAATTTGTCCGTGCGGGTGTGATCAACGGGAAACCAGGCAACAGGTTTGACCCGGGAGGCACGGCGACGAGGGCTGATTGCGCAGCAATCGTGCATAGATTTCTGGAAGCAGTTGACACGCCCCATGGCTAGTCACTTCAATGGCAGGGGAAATATGGTAGTTCATTTGAACTGACAAATCTCCGGCGGATGATGCGTTTTGCCGAGAGATTCACCGATTACGAAATTGTGGCGACACTGTCGCCACAATTAAGCTGGTCGCATATTATCTTCGATGATTCGCAATTATCGACGACAGTGTATTCAATAAGTGTCAAGGAACACGGTCGGCAATGTGCATCAGAATCGTCCGGCGCGTCAATACCGGCGGTGAAACCCTTGTGAGGGACTACCTACTGACTACTCTGAAGTTCCTCCAACATGAGTTTCTTTATCCGCATGGCGTCAGGTTGCGTAGGTGTGAAACGAACGCCATGTTGCAATAGTGAGATAACTTTGCGAGCAGTCTTCTCAAGGTCGATTATCACCTTCGGATCGGCGATCCGAACGGCTTGCCCACCCCGGACATAGGGCTCTTGTATGTATCGCTCCAATGCCGGGAACATGTCCTGAAACAGCAATGCGGTCATTTTATCTTGAACCTTGAGGATGCGAATACCATCCGAAGGCTTCCCACGTTCCTTCCGTTTGCTAACGATGCACTCGAATTTCTCCACTCGCGCACTACATGGGACAAGCCAATACAGAGATGTCGCCAAGTCCTTGAACGCGAAATAGTGCGGCCGCTTCGTGGAATCGTAGTTTATTTTGAGATAAGGGTCGCCGACTGCTCGGAAAAACTCGTCCGACACAAAATACATATGGCCCGTAACTATTTCCATACCCATTCACCTGATAGGCAAGTTCCCCCGACAAGCGGGGGAACTTGAACACTTATTCACGGCATACTTATGATTCGCGTTGCCGGAAGCGAAAAACGATTGCACGGCATACTTATGATTCGCGTTGCCGGAAGCGAACTACTTATCCAACGGTCTCCCGTCACTGTAATTATACCCGATTGGCATGCAGATTGTCAAGTCTGATGAACTTATTTTGTGATGAACTTATTCCCCTCGATCCACAATCTCCCCGTCCGCCCACAGGTGTTCCAGCCCATAAAACGCACGGGTTTCGGGCATGAACACGTGGGCTACCACGCTACCGAAGTCCAACAACAACCAGTTGCCCGATTCGCGCCCTTCGATACCGCGCGGCGAGACGCCCATCTGCTCGAGCCGGTGTTCCATTTCCTCGGCCAGCGTTTTGATATGGGTGGAGGAAGATCCCGAACAGATGACGAAATAGTCGGACAGGACGGTCAAGGAATCGATCTTCAATACTTTAATGTCTACCGCTTTCTTATCTTCGGCGGCGCCAGCCAAAGCAAGGGCCAGTTCCAAAGGACGCAAAATAGATGAACTCCTCTCCTATATTATCCCTCTCCAAGAGTATCCTTCAAATCAGATCAACTAATCATCCCTCAAACGGCTGTAGTTGACGTTATCCTCCGTAATGGGCGTGGTAAAGGGGTTGATGGTTTCGTTGATAAGGGCGAGCGCCTTGTCGGGGAAAACGAGCCAATAGGCTTGCTTCTTATACATGGCGTAATCGCCCGGCAACGTGTGAAATACGATATTGTCATTGTCCAAATTCATCAAATGCTCGCCCAGTTCTATGAGGGCCGTCAGGGAAAGGTCCGTCTTTACGTTTTCGCGGACGATCTTGGCCAATGCCGGGACCCGAACAAGGTTGTTGACGTTTAATGTCTGTTTTACGGTCTCTTTGAGGAAATTCTGTGTCACCTCGACCCGCTTGATATCGCCCTCGCGGTAGCGACGGAAACGGACGAGCTGGATCGCCTGATCGCCATACAGCTTTTGCGGCCCCTTTTGCAGGTGAATGAATAATCCTTGTTCCGGATCCTCGTAGTTCATGTTTTGCGGCACATCGAAATCTACGCCGCCGATTTCATCGACAAGCGCCACAAAGCCATCCAAATCAATTACAACATAATAATCCGGAATAAACCCGATAACGGTGCTCAGTTCATCCCTGAGCTGATCGATTTCGCCGAAGAGCCACGCGCTATTGACCTTTTTGGTGCTTCGCGCCACCGGCACCTGGGTGTCGCGGGGGATGCTCATGATATTGAGGGTCTTATTGTCTGCATCCAACGCTGCCACCATCAACACGTCGGTATGGTAACCATGTTTGTCTGTCCCGGCTAAAATGAACGTGTACACGCCTTCGCGATGTTCGTCGTCGACCCTTCCGGGAAGCGGCGAGCCTCCCCCTTCGCCGTTTTCGGGATCGTCATCACCATTGTTTTTCTTGCTATTTTGCTCAAGGCCAATGCAGGATCCGGAATCCAGCAGGAGATGAACGCCCGCGATGGCGAAAAGGATGACGCCCACACCCAGAAGGCAGATAAAGATAATCTTTTTTTTACTCATACGTAACCTTTCCCTCCCTTTGAATCGAAGTCTATGCGTTTCGTAAGGGGCTCCCTCGGTTGGTCAGCAAAGCGTTGCGGGCCTCCAATGTGGCGGGGCATATGAGGCGGCCGGTGGCAATCTGCCGTTCGATGGACAGATCAAACCCCATAAGCAACGCCGCCTCTAAATTTGTGTAACACAACTGACGCAGGACGTGTACCTTGTGAAACCTCCTGGTGCTGTCCACATAATCGGCTAAATAGATGATTTTTTCCAGTAGGGACATCCCGGCGCGGCCGGTGGTATGCCAGCGCACCGCCCGCACGACGGCGGGAGGCGCCGAGAATTCATGTTCGGCGACAGCCGCCCCTGTGAGGGCATGCAAGAGCTTTCCCATTTCCCACTGCGAGGCTACTATATCATATTCTTTACATAATTTCAACTGCGCCTCGTCAGAAAGTCCCTTGGTTACGTCGTGCAACAGCGCCGCCGCCCGCGCATCTTCCCGGCAAGCGTTCCATCGCCACGCGAGGGCGTCGGCTTCCCGCTCCACGCACAGCGTGTGCGCCAAACGTTTGGCGGGCACACGATGGGAGACGGCCTGCCGCAGGGCATCCAAGTCTAACATCAAATAAGCACCTCGAAAACCTCCGATGATTTATGCTACCGCAAAAAATTTACATTACCGCAATATATTTTTCACACTTTCACGCAAAAAAAATAATCATTGCGACGCCAAGGGCGCGGGATATAACCCGTTCACCAAGGGCGCGGGATATAACCCGTTCACCAAGGGCGCCTGTATAACCCGTTCACCAAGGGCGCCTGTATAACCCGTTCGCGACGATGTATTCATATACTGCGGCCGGCAAGTGATCCCGCCCGCCGCCGGTTCCGAGCGCGGCGCGAAGCTGGGTGGAGGATATCACCACCGGCGTGTGTACGACGCAGTCGACGTCCGTGCCGTAGCGTTCTGACAAAAAGGAGGCGTAATGGCGCACATGCCCCCCCTGCAAAGCGTCGCGAAGCAACACGGCCACCCGGGTAACCGGGAGAAACTCATCGGTGCGTTTCCATTCATGCAACGTGAGAAACATGTCGGACCCCACGACGAGTACCGGGATCCCGCCGCCGGCCCTCAGATGCGCCAGCGTGTCCACCGTATAGGTGGGCGCCGCGCGGCGTATCTCCCAGTCCGAGACCTCACATCGGGGCAAGTGTTCAAATGCCAGACGGGCCATGGCCAGGCGATGCTCCGGCGGCGGTGAGCCGGGCGGTAGTTGTTTATGGGGCGCCTCCCGCGCCGTCATGACGACCAGCTTGTCAAGCCCCAGCGCGTCGATGGCGCGAAGCGCGGCGGACACATGCCCGTTATGGGGCGGATTGAAGCTTCCGCCGAAAAAACCAACGAGGCTCTGGGGTGGTTTGCCTACATGGCTTTCGGGTGTTTTCCCTATATTCCCTACATGGCCTTCGGGTGGTTTGCCCGCTTGGCTTCCATTTGTCTTGCTCATTTTTTGCATCAACGACGCCACGGCTTTTGCCCTGTGCGAAATACGGTTTTTTTCCCCGTCCGACAGCTCGGCCATGGCGCGGCCCAGCGAAGGCACATAGAACACCGGGTCGTAGCCAAATCCGCCGCTGCCGCGCGGGGACATGAGAATCTCGCCCCGGCATGTACCCTCGGCGACGACCTCCCGCCCGTCGGGGAAGAGGCAACAGAGCACGCACACAAAGCGCGCGGCGCGGTTTTCCTTGCCTTCCATCTCCCGCAACAGCAGGGCGTTGCGCCCCGCCGGGGACAAATCGCCGCCGTAGCGGGCCGAAAAGACGCCCGGCGCACCGCCCAACGCATCTACTTCCAATCCCGAATCGTCGGCCAGCGACGGCAGGCCGGTCAATGCCAGGGCGGCTTTGGCTTTGATCCGCGCGTTGTCCAAAAACTTAGCACCGGTTTCTTCCGGCGCGAAATCCACGCCGGAATCGAAATCGGAAGGCAACCGCAACGTCACGCCCCAAGGGGCCAGCAACGCCTCCATCTCGCGCCGCTTGCCTGCATTGTTGGTGGCCAAGACGAACGCCGGTGCGTCACGCATTGAAAATCGCCTCCACGAACGCCCTGGGATCAAACGGCATGAGATCGTCTATGCTCTCGCCCACGCCCACGTATTTGACGGGCAGTTTGAGGGTATCGGCCACGGCTATCACGATGCCGCCCCTCGCCGTGCCGTCCAGTTTGGTGAGGACCAGCCCGGTGAGCCCGGCGGCGTCGGCGAATTCCCTTGCCTGCAACAGGCCGTTTTGCCCGGTTGTGGCGTCCAGGACCAGCAGGTTCTCCCGATCGGCGCCCGGTAGCTCCCGATCGATGACGCGGTTGATTTTGCGCAACTCGTTCATCAGGTTCATCTTGTTGTGGAGCCGGCCGGCCGTGTCGCAGATCACCACGTCGCTCCCGCGCGCGCGGGCCGCCGCCAAGGCGTCGAACACGACGGCGGCCGGATCGGCGCCCTCGCTCTGCCGGATGATGTCCACGCCGGCCCTGTCGGCCCAGATGCTCAATTGGTCGGCGGCGGCGGCGCGGAAAGTATCCCCGGCGCACAGCAAGACCCGCTTCCCGCCGTCCGTCAGCTGGGCGGCCAGCTTCCCGATGGTGGTGGTCTTGCCCACGCCGTTGACCCCGACGACCAGGATGACGGAGGGGGCCGTGTCCAGCTTGAGGGATGGGTCGCCCACGCCAAGGAGGCCGGTCAAAATGTCGATGAGCGCATCGCGCACCGATTCCCGATCCTTGAGCTTGCGGTCGCGGCAAGTCCCCCGCAACGTCTCTACGGCGCGGGTGGCGGCGTCCACCCCCAGATCGGCCAAAATGAGCGCTTCCTCGAGTTCCTCGAAGAAAGCCTCGTCTATGCGCGAAAAGGCCGCAAACACGCCGCCGATGGCGCCCCCTACGGTCTGCCGCGTCTTGCTGAGGCCCTTTTTCAGCTTGTCAAAAATCCCCATATAACCAATTCCACCTCCCTATAGTCACCCTAAAGTCACCCCATAGTCACCCTATTCCAGCCCCTATTCCAGTGTCATCCCCAGCGACTTTTCGGCATCCTGCAACTTGAGCGATATGATCTTGGACACGCCCTCCTCTTGGGTGGTGACGCCGTAGAGCATATCGGCCGCCTCCATGGCGCCGCGCCGATGCGTGACCACCACGAACTGAATGTCCTCGGAGAGCCGCCGGAGATAAGCCGCAAACCGCGCCACGTTGATATCGTCTAAATCGTGGTCTACCTCGTCCAGGACACAAAAGGGCGCCGGGCGTACCTTGAAGATGGCAAAGTAGAGCGCGATGGCCACCAACGATTTCTCCCCGCCGGACAACAGCGTGATCGAACGCATCTTCTTGCCGGGCGGCTGTGCCCTGATCTCCACGCCGCAGTGCAACGGATCCTCGGGATCCTCCAATTCCAGGCGGGCGTCGCCGCCGCTGAAGATTTCGCGGAATGTCTGCCCGAATTTTTCGCCTATCAAGGCAAACTGTTCCAGGAAAATCTCCTTCATGCGTCCGGTGAGGTCGTCAATGATTTGCAGGAGTTCGGATCTAGCCAGCGCGGCGTCGTCGCGTTGCGTGGTCAGGTATTCATACCGCCCGGATATCCGATCGTATTCGTCGATGGCGCCGATGTTGGGCGATCCCAACGCCTTGATAGCCGCCTTGAGTTCGCCCGCGCGCCGGTTGGCTTTGTGTACGCTATCCATTTGCGTGCGTTGCTCCAACGCCGCCGAATGGGTCAACCCGTAGTTGTCCCACAACTTTTCCATGATGGCCTTTTCCTCGGCCTCGCCGGATGCCTTTTGCCCTTCCAAACGGGCGCATTCACGCTCCAGCCTGAGGTTTTCCTCGTTGAACTCGCGGGCGGCGCGGTCGGCGGCGACGCGTCGCCCCTCCAAGTCGCCCTGCCGCTCGGACAAGGCCAGGAGCTGGGTGCGCAATTCGGCGGCCCGCGCGGATTTTTCGGCCTGATTCTCCGTTTTGGCGTGGATTTCCCCCGCGATGCCCTTGATCTTTTGCTCGTAGGACGCGATAGCCAGATTGCGTTTGTCCAGATCGCCAACCAATTGCGCCCGCAACTCTTCCAAATCCGCCACGGATTTTTCCGCCGCGTTCTTCTCGGCACCGAGGGCGGCGCCTTGGGCGCGCAATTCGGCGATTGTTTCGGCCAGGCGGGTGCTCTCGGTATACAAATCGGCCTGCCCCTCAGACAACGCGGCAATCTGCTCGGCGAGATCGCCGGCCTCCGCCGCGCGGCGCTCGATGTCCGCCTGCTGTTCCCGTTGTGTCGTCGCGCTATCGGCCAGGCGGGCCACGAGATCGTCCCGCTCGGCTTGCAATGCTTTGTGCGCTTCCCGCAACCCGTCATACCAAACGCCCTTGTGCGTCCGTTCGGAGCGAAGGGACAAGGCTTCATCCTCGGCCACCCGCCGCTCGGACTGCGCCACATCCAAATCGTATTGGGCGGCCGACAGCTCGCGTTCGGCGTTCTCCCTCTCGCGGGCAAGCGCCCCCGCCTGCGCCGTTTTGTCAGACAGCTTGGTTTCCAAGCGTTCCAGCTCGTTTTTCCTGGAAAGGGCGCCCACGCTTTTGCTCGCGCTACCGCCGGTCATCGCGCCGCCCCGCGCGATAACCTGCCCGTCCAGCGTGACGATGCGGAACCGGTGGCCCCTCCGCCGCGCCAGGCCGACGGCGTCGTCCAGCGACTCGGTCACCACGGTGCGCCCCAACAGGTTGCGCACAATATCCCCATATTCGGGGGAGAACGATACCAGCGTGTCGGCCAAGCCCACGAAGCCTGGTTCGTTTTCCAACCCCCGTTCCTCCAGCGACAGACCCCGGATGGCAGTCAGCGGGAGGAAGGTAGCCCGCCCGGCGTCCTGCCGCCGCAACAACCCGATGGCCGCCTTGGCGTCCTCCTCGCGCTCGACGACAATGCTCTGCAACGAGGCGCCCAAGGCTGTCTCCACCGCGACGGCGCATCGGTCGTCCGCCCGCAGGAGCGAGGACAGTGTCCCGCGGATCCCACGCAAGGCGCCCCGCCCGCTTTCTCGCATCACCGACCGCACGGCGCGGGAATGGCCTTCGTATTCCCGTTCCATCTCGCGCAGCATTTTGACGCGGGATTCCAATACCTGCGCGTCGGCCGACAGCGCGGTGCACTTCTCGCGCAGTTTCTCTACCTTCCTTTGGCGGGAATCCCGGCGCATGGTATGGCCGTCGATCGCGTTGCGCAATTCCTCCAGGGAAACCGTGCCGTCGGCGATTTCGCCGTCGAGTTTCGCAAGTTGGCGGACAGCCTCGGCCAAGCCGGCGGCGCGGACTTCCAAATCCGCGCCTTGGATCGACAGGCGGGCTTCCCACTCCGCCGCCGCCGCCGTTTGCGAAGACAGCGAGACGCGCAGTGACGACACGGTTTCGCGCAAGGAAACTTCCCGTATGCGCATGGCGTTCAGCTTGTCAGACGCATCGCTGCCTCGGTGGCTTATCTCATCGACCTGCGCGAGCAACGCCTTCCCTTCGGATTCCAGCGCCGCCTGCCGGGCGCCCAGATCGGCGATATCCGCCCGGCGGCTTTCGATCTGGGATCGCAGGCCCCCGTCCCTGTCCTGACCGGCTTCCTGCTCCAAGAGAAGCCGCTTCCGGTTTTCCTCGTTGTGCGAAGCGTTGGCGCGCAACACGGCGATGGCGCTATCCAATTCGGCGATTTCGGCCTCGAAGGACGACAACGCGCCGCGCGTCCCCTCGGATTTCAGGACGGTATCCCGTTCTTCGCCTTGCAGACGCTCCGCTTCCGCATAGGTTTTCTCGACTTTTGCCAGGCTCTCCCCCAGCTGTTCGGAGACGGCCCAGTGGTTGTCCCGGACCTTTTCATAGGAAACACGCAGTTTATGCAACGCATCCAACCAGAGATTGATTTCCAAGCCGCGCAACTCGTCGCGCAAGCGCAGGTACCGGCGGGCGGTGTCGGCTTGCTCGCGCAACGGCCCTATCTGCAGTTCCAGTTCCTCGATCTTGTCCCCGATGCGCGTGAGATTCTCCTCGGAGGAAGCCAGCTTGCGCTCGGACTCCTCCTTGCGGTGGCGAAAACGCGAGATACCCGACGCCTCCTCGAAAACGCGACGCCGGTCGCCGCTCTTTTCGGACAGGATCTCGCTGATGCGGCCTTGCCCAATCAGGCAGTAACCGTCGCGGCCCAAGCCGGTGTCCATGAACAGGTCGAGCACGTCGCGCAGGCGCACGGCGACCCGGTTGATATAATACTCGCTCTCGCCCGAACGATACAACCTCCGGGTTATCGAGACTTCGTTTTGCTCCAACGGAAACAGCCCTCCACTGTTGTCCAGCATCAGGCTGACCTCCGCAAAGCCCGTCGGGCCGCGGTGCGCGGCGCCATGGAAAATCAGCTCTTCCATGCGCTTTTCGCACCGCAGCGCGCGGGGGTTCTGTTCGCCCAACACCCAGCGCACCGCCTCGGCAATGTTGGACTTGCCGCTGCCGTTGGGCCCGACCACAGCACACACGCCGTGGTCGAACGGCATGACGGTTTTATCGGGGAAGGATTTAAAACCCTGGATTTCAAAGGACTTCAAGTACAACGCATTATCCTCTTGACGATTTGACTTTTAGCGGGGGATATGGTATAGTGTCCGAATTATAGAGACAATGAAAAGGCTATAGGGACAGGCTTTGCACCAGCTGGTCAAAGGCTTCGCGGAGATCCAAGGCGAATTCCTCGACAGCAGTGCCGGTGACCGTGACAAGCTGCTTTCCGGCGGGGATGATAACCACGTAATAGGCATAGCCTTCAAACACATACGTGGCTTCCAGCTCTATGCCGGTGCAGTTGAACCCGGCGAGCTCGATGGTCTTCGACCCGCTCACGGTCCCTGAGACGACCCTGTCCAGAAAGAGGGCCTCCAGCTGGTCGCCCCATGCCTGCCCCGCTTCGCGCAGTTGCTCTTCGGTGGCGGGATCGTTGTATATCTGGAGGGTAATATTTTCGTCGTAATACGAGGCGATGTTCACGGCTTCGTGCACATCTTTCTCCAGGTCTCCAATATCTGGATAGTTGAGCGGCGCGGTGGTCTCCCGCACGGGCGCGGACGAGGGCGCCGACGAGGGATCTACGGGGGGCGCGTCGGAGTTCTCGGGGTCGTTTGAGACGGGGGGCGCGTCGGAGTTCTCGCCGTTGCCGGTGTCGGTGGGCTGATCGGGCGTATTGGTCTCGCCGTCGCCGTCGCCGTCGCAACCAGCCAGCAGGAATAGCGCGGATAGCGCGAATAGGGCGGATAGCAGGATGGCGATCCATTGGGTCCTTCGTTTGCATCGTTTGTTGTTCATTTATTTTCCCTCCGATTTGGTTTTTTTTCTCCTAACAATCTGTATAGCGTGGACAATCCGATGCCCAATTCTTTGGCGGCTATGCGTTTCCCCTCCACCGTGTTCCCGTGCAACGCCAGCGCCTCTTCGATGCGGCGCCTGGTGAAGCCTTGCCGTTGCTCATGAAGGTCAAGTTTCGCGCCGGCGGTGCCAACGGGCAGGTGTTCCGGCAAAATCACATCCCCGGTACACTGGGAAAGGGCCGACACAACAGCGTCTTCCAGTTCCTTGACATTGCCCGGCCAAGTGTGGGACATGAGGATCCGGCAGCTCTCCTTGGAAAAATCCGCGGACGGCGCGTCGGACAACGTGGCGTACCGCGTGAGAAAGCACCGTGCCGCCGGCAGGATATCTTCGGGGCGGTCCCTGAGCGGCGGGATACGCGCCGGCATGACCGATAGCCGCGCGTAGAGGCCGGGGTCGAAGCGTCCGCTTGCGGCCATGTTTTCGAGATCGGGCGGCCCCGAGGCCGAAAGGCGTACCAAAAAAGGCATGCCGTCCGGGAAGATCCTGCTCTGCAGAAGGGCCAGCAGGCGGCGTTGAAAGGGCAGTGGCAACTCCTCGATCCCGCTCAGGAACACAGTCCCTTTGAGGGCGCGTAAGACGCCGGGATGCGGGATGTCGCCGAACAGCTCCCGTTCCAGTTCGCTTTGCTCTTTGGTGCGGCAGGCGACCGGCGAGAAGGGGTCGCCCGGCAGGGAAATCTCGTGGAGCATCCTGGCAAAGGAGGCGCGTCCGGTACCCGGCTCGCCCAGGAACAACGCCGGCACACCGATGGCGCTCAGCCGTGACAGCTTGGCGCGCAGGGACAAAATGGCTTCGCTCACATAGGGCAGGCTGTCGTATCCCTCCGAGGAGCCCACCTCGGGCCGCAGGAGGAGCAACACGCCCAACAGGTGGCCGTCCACCCGCACCGGATACGCTTCGGCAAATCCCGAGAGCCTGTCCGCCGGGGCATCCTGGCCAGGGTCGGGCAGGGCGCGCAACTCCGCCCAGCCGGCATGGGGGGCGCCGTCACGTAGGCAGTCGCGCACCTGCGCCACCGCGCTTACCTCGTAGGAGGGTAGCTTGCAGAGTTCCCCTTTGGGGTTCATATAGGCCGGCTGCCCCTCCCTGTTGAGCAGGGCGGCGGGACAGGGTAGCGCATCCAGTACGCCGAACAGCAGATCCTGCTCCGCCTGATGATAATCCTCCATGTATCCACGCCCTTTTGTGAAAAAATCCGGAGGTGTCCCATGAGGGAAAAACTACGCGCGCTGGCTATCGCGTTGGCCGCCCCGGCCATTTACCTGGCGATACAGCGGCTCGTGCGGTATGCGGTGCCACAGGAAATCGGCTGGCATGTTCGCGTGTTGTTTCTTGCCGCGCCTTTGGGGTTGTGCCTCGCAATCTTCCTGATCTTTCAGACGCCCCCGCCCACTAGGGCCGGGCTTCTTGCCCCTGTCGATGCGGCATCGGTTGTGTTTTTGATCATCCTGGGGATCTCTTTGCAAGTGGCAGTCGGGTTCGCACTTACGTTCATACCCTTCCCCGACAACGTCTTGCGGGATTATAGCCAATTGATGCGAACGGTGGGCGGCCAGGAAACGGTCGTGGGATTCGTGGCGGCCTGCCTGGTCGTGCCGGTGGTTGAGGAGGCGTTGTTCCGAGGTGTGTGCCAACGCGCCCTACAGGGTCCTTTTCGAGCCTCGACGGCTGTGATCTTACAGGCGTTGCTTTTTGCCGCGTTCCATGGGAACTTGGTGCAGTTTGTGGGCGTGTTGCCCGTGGCCGTTATCTTGGGATTATCCTTTTCGTGGAGCCAAACGCTCGTGGCGCCGATCCTGCTACATATCGCCTTTAACAGCGCGAACATGGTGCTGGCCTCACAGCCGGGCATCGGCGTAGAGATGGTTGTGCTGTCGGCAATCGGCGTCGCCGGGTCGATGATAATGCTCCGCAAACGCCTGAAAACAAGGAAAAGTGAAGATGAAAAAAGATGAAAGGCAAGTCAGGCTCCCGCAACTTGACGGCTTCCGGGCTTGGCAATGGGGATGCCTTGGGCGCACAGCGCACAGGATTCGGGCGGCCATGAGGGGAGATCCACTTGCAGGCAAGCCCGGAAGGGAACGCCGAAATGGGTCTGCCCGCCGCTGCGATCCACAATGGCGCCCACACCGGCCGCCACCGCGCCCACCGCGGTCACCAACGCGATGACCTCTTTGACCGTGCCTCCGGTGGACACGGCATCCTCAACCACCAGGACCCTGTCCCCCGGCGAAAGGGAAAAGCCGCGCCGCAACTTCATGACGCCCTCCTCGCGCTCGGTGAAAAGGTTGCGGCAACCCAAGTGGCGGCTGACCGCGAAGGCCATCTGCACAGCCCCCACCGCCGGACCCACCACCACGTCGATCCCATCGTTTTGAAAATCGTCGGCCAGCTTCATGCAGAGGACGTCGGCTTTGTCGGCGTATTCAAACAGCCGGGCGCATTGCATATAGCGATCGGAATGCCGCCCCGAGGTCA
>Ga0123353_10001715_pt1 | contig 26940 bp, 14 predicted proteins | sample TergutLab28metaG_3_FD_92763 | JGI IMG/M metagenome (GOLD analysis project Ga0123353, IMG submission 92763) | Labiotermes labralis P3 segment gut microbial communities from Petit-Saut dam, French Guiana - Lab288 P3 | ecosystem: Host-associated > Arthropoda: Insects > Digestive system > Gut ...
CGGTCAGCATAACCTGCATGACCTATACCTAATGCTGTGTGCATAGTGCTAGACTCCTGACGATGGACAGAGAAACTGTCCGAAACATGCAGAGTTCTTTTCCAAAAACAAAATTTGAGAAATTAGTGCATCTAGTTGGTTTTATTATAAGAACAATACACTGGGGCATACTAATTTTCGAAAAATCTAGGCACCATCTAGAAATTTCGAGCGTCACGTGGGTTACATGGAGCAAGTTCCACAATGAGGACGCATACATATTAGGTGGCAAGGAACGAAATTTAGACCCTCGGGATTTGTTCATCCCTATATAACGCCATGATTAATTTTTAGACAGGTCATCCCCGTTGTGTTCAAGTTATACTTCCATAGATAAAAGAGGCAGGATTACAGACTATACACAAAAAATGGTTGTTTATAGCCTGTAATCCTACTGCTTTTCTTTTTACACGTATACCGTGATTAAATGGGCTGCATGTTGCGAGATGTGTAGGTGGAAGTTGTGTTTACTTTAAATGTCGACTTTTGCGGTATTGATTGTGCTCATTTTCAGCCTGTGTTGCTGGGATGTTTGCAAGAGAGGCAGCGCAGTATTGTGTCAAGTGCCGTTCTGATATCGGCATTTCTGCATACGTATATCCCATTACGTACCTTCATTTAAGCGAGCATCGCGAAATGACGGGCATGTCGACAACAATAATTTCTGAGTACTGTACATACGGACTCTTAAAGCGACTTGTGGATATTACCGCTAACTGACAGAACATGGGGGTGAAGGTTTCTTCTCCTTTGGCAACGACGATTGGAATTTTCGCTGGCCCGGATTTAGAAATAGTCGTGCGTAGATGGCTGTGGACAGGAGGAGGATCATCGTGTATGTACAGTCTTAACTTCGTCTTCGTTTCCATCGATTTGTAGCCACTTCCAGTTCCGAGATTTTGCGCGCCAGTCGACGTGGGCATGGCTTATACACTACAGAATTAAAGCTAGGTAACACAGATTTGGATTTGTTTTATTCTCGCTTCGAGGTAGCAGCTTCTTTTCGTTATTTACCTCTGGGTTTTCTATTATAGCCTGCGTCGTCGAAAGGCGAATGACTTGTAGGTAAAGGTAAAGCAGTCCCGCTACAGGCCTGGACAGGATCAGAGGGTTTCAGGAAGTTAAGGCTCCCAGATTTCGTAACAACTGCACAGGATGGTGGTAGGTTGTCAGCCTTACGCACCGGCCGCCTTTACCCCCAGGAAATACTCCTGGTACTCATTTCTGTTAGAGGCTGAGTCGACTCCAGAGCCATAGTGCGATCGGAAGGATTTTATGTCAATGAAAAATCCACTGACACTAGCTGGGATCGAACCAGCAACCTTCCGATTTGTCGAAAGGCGAATGACGTGTAGGTGAGGACCTGAAATATAACAGTATTGATATATTTTAAATTACTATTCCTTGCTTCCCTGGAAAGGTTTAATAAGGTTTATACTGACTCCTGCGTGGGCCGGAATTGCGTAGTCGATATAGCGACTCGCCACGGACTGGACCGTCTGTGGCGCGAATCCCGGTGAGGGCGAGATATTCCGTACCTGTCCAGACCGTCTCTGAGGCCCACCCAGCCTCCTACACAATGGGTACCGGATCTTTCCCGGGGGTAAAGCGGCCGGGTCGTGGCGTTGACCACACACCCCTATCTAGCGCCGAGATTAAAGAGAGAGTAGAGCTATACTTCTACTCTCCCTTTGGGCCTTCGTGGCCTGTTCTGAGGTGAACTTTATCTTTTATACTGACCGCTGCCTTGAAAGCCTCTATCCTGTCGTCTTGAATACTAGTGAGACCCGCAGAGTATTGGCCTTTTCACATCGATTTAAATAACTCCATGACGAGATGTATTTGCGCCTAGGCACATATTGATTCAGATACCCTCTATGTCGTTTCGATGCTGATCGCAGTTTGCCGGTAGTGTGGTGCGGTTGGCTGCAGACAGGTTTGCAAATGTGTTCGTAGCGGAATAGCTGTTTCATTAAGGGTCTAAAGCTGTGATTTGTTAATGGCGTAATTAAAATGTAGGTTTGGCTTTGCCAGAGGTTGGTGTCTTGCACGATTCTGCACAACTCCTGCGATAGATGAGCATTAATATAAGGATACCCATTTTTCATATATCCCGTGTTTATTCGTTGTCTGGCATACGGTTCCGTCATTTACACAGCCGTATTCTGTTATTTATGAACAGGTGTTAACGAAGACGTATGTTGGTTTCCTTTCTTTGTAATTGTAAAGGATCTTGAAGCTTTTTTTCCTTTCAGGCATGCCGCTGTGCAAGACACGTATTTGGTTCATTAAGAACACCGGAATTGTACATTCTTGTTCTATTAGGTATTTGTCGGACTCAAGGCATATTGAGTTTGGCTCTTTCTCCAGCAATCCCCCAAAGATGCAAGAAACGTGCTGGTGTTGTGGGAGCTCCTTGCACAAGACGGCACTGTTCCGTTACCGTCCGTAATTGGAGGTGATATTCATAACGTTGGCGTGGTGGCGTTTGCTGTCGGATATCTTAATACAGGTCCTTGGTGTATCAAAGTTCGATGTGCGCCAGTGCTTTGAGAACTTCGCCAATAGATGTAAGTGGGATTTAGTTAGGAAATTTCCTACGGTCAGTTGATGTACTTTCCTCGTTTGAAGCTTTCCCGTCTCTGTAAATGAAGTTTTAATGTCATACTGTCCGTAAACTTGTAACAACTCGATAACCGTTGAACGGATCTTCACGAAGTTTCTTATTGGAGAATTTTACAGAAAGCTGTTGGGCCATTTCACTTACAGTTGGAATCGTGCAACAGTAACTGGCACTTCACGTGTAGATTTATGTGACTTCCTATCCCTGTCTGTAACTTAACTCCGTAAATATTGATCGGAGTGAAAATGCTTAGAACGCACGTTGTGGAGTGTCAGTACGCTTGGTTTTAGGTCACACGGGTTCCCGTATATTTGAAAATGGGTTGTGTGTGTGTCTGTCCGATTTCTGAAATTCGACAGTTCGGTGTTGGTTCCACATGCGAAAATCGAAAGTTTTGATTACGTTGGATTTCGTACATTTTATTGTTGCAATGAAGTTTGCAATTAAGATACGATTTTGAAGCATATGTTGTCATGCTTGTTATATATATATATATTTATACACACACACACACACATACATTCATACACACTGTATTTTAACCCTTTGGCCCTGGAGTTGAACATTGACAGTTTGGCACATCGTTTATGTAAAATGTGAATATTTTATGAACCAAGAAGGTTAACATTAGGAAATACACGACGTTTTGTGGGGGAATAAAACGAAGATGGTGAGAGAAAGTCTAAAAAAATAATTAGATATATTTGTTGACTAAATATATAAAGAGTGTACTCTGGGGAGTAACGGTACGTCTGTCCTGTATATAGGATGCATGGTGCCTAAAGGTTAATATCTCTCTCTCACTCTCACACACACACACACACACACACACACACACACACTAATAACAGTGTAGAAAGAAGGTCGAATGTTGGTTGCGTGTTCATTTACAACATAGTATGGACTTCTCACCCGTCTAAATATCTGCTAACAGTCCATAGTTTATGAGTGGAACGGTTCACCTTAAGTATCCAACTGTTCGTAGTTCAGGTGATTTCAGCATTGCTGTGTTTGGTTTGCAAAAACAAATTAAAACTCACATTCTTATCACTCGCATTTATCTCTATTTGAAGTAATGAATTTTACGCTGCATATAAGAAGCTCCAGGTGTCAGCATCCAGGAATTAAAAATCAAAAAGCGAAAGAACCATAACTGTGACATTGTGCGTGCATTTCCCTGTTCTGTTTTTGCTGCTGTTGTCGTCGGTAGTAGTAGTATGTATCAGAAGATGGTTTGTGGACAAAGGTGAATGCGAGCAATTCGAATTAGATGGAGTAATGAGTCACTGAAGGGTTTTTTTAATTTCGGTGCGTCTGCGTAGAATTTGTCAGGAAACTTAGTATTGAGGCTAGTACTGTGATGTTGCGATCTTTTGGGTTATGACCGTGTGTGTGTGTGTGTGTGTGTAGCCCCGTAGATTGCTACCAGCGTTTCGAGCGAACAGCCTATTGCCGACGACGTTGGCAATGGCTATATTTCTTCTGATGAGGATTTTTACAGGATTATGGCAAAATTCTAAATTTAATACCAGTAGCGTAATTAAATTTTGGGTACACGAGTTGCGTTATTAATTTCTATAATTTTCCGTGAGTGGTGTTTATGCAGCCACGAACAACAACGCGGACGAAATGCTTTGACCTGGAGCTCCAATTTTTTGTTCATGTAACCAGAGATGTTGTCGATGAGAATCAGCTTCACGCTAATGGTCTGCGCTGTTTGTTATTTTTGACCCCGGTTTGCGGCGTTGTGATACACTAGGTAGATCGATCCTTATAATAAAACCAACTAGATGCACCAATTTCTCAAATTTATTTTGGAATGAAACTCTACATGTTTCGGACAGTTCCTCTGTCCATCATGAGTTTTTCACTGTACACACAGCAATGGTATATGTCATACAGGTTTGTAGACAGCGTGCCAGCGGGATTAGGATGTTCCACCCTGATCCTGCTGGCAAGCTGTCTACAAACCTGTTTGACGTGTAACATTGCTGTGTGTACAAGTGAAAAACTCCGGATGATGGACAGAGGAACTGTCCGAAACATGTAGAGTTTCATTATCAAAAAAATTTGAGAAATTATTGTGTCTAGTTGGTTTTGTTATAAGGGTTTGTGACGATGTACGGTCACATGGACGTAACAAATAGGTAAATCCGAGTTTAGAATTTCATTAACTGTCGCTCGAACCTGAAAGATGTTTTTAAGCACGTGTTGCAGTACCCTGCGATCATGACTTTATTCCTGCTTGACTTCTAGTTTCAAGGTGGAAATGTACTGAGTTTATGTGATTTGCAGTAAATATGCTGACAAGTTTCCTGGTTCTACTGTAACCACCGTAAACAACGACGCTTGATCATGTTTATTCGAATGTAATTTTAGTGCCTTCGTCTCCTGATTTTGTTTCTGCTGAGTGGGTGGATTGCATTTGCATCGGCTGCCCCTTCGGTGACAGAAGGTTGAGAATTGTTTTGTTTTTGGTACAGTTCTGCGCATACTGCATCAAACTTCTGTAAAACCTTGACTTCGATCTAGATCCTTAAATTGATGCGCGTGATTTGTACCTGAAATATAATCGACTTAGCATGCTTTCGTATTGGTGGCACACGGCTTTTTATCGGAGTTGTAATGACAGGCTTTGTACCTATAACATAATATTGAAGCGCTTACATGAAACCATTGTTGCAGTGGAAAAGCAATAAGTATTACATATTCTGAGTGTGTGTTTGTAGCATGCAAAGCGCATGCCCCGTATTATATTGTCGTCTGTAGCCTGCCCTCTCTACCATATTTTGCCACATGATCTCATAAACGGCACGATTGTTTAAAGAAAAATTATTGGCCACAAATGTGGACGTCTTTTGTCTGAAACATGGCTCATTCTAAGAATAAATGAGATGTTATAAAATTGTATTAAGGTCTTCATGTAAAGTACCCACCATTCTTTGCGTTTTAGTGTTCTATTCTACCGTTGCCGGCACACGTCGAACTTGTTGGAGATAGCCTTTCCGCCTGACTGATATTACTGGTCCTCGGCAAGTCGTTATGATCGCTGCAAAACATTAGAACCTTTCACTTATGCATTTAATAGAAGGGGGATGCTTTTGGAATTTACTTTTTCTCAGTTTGTTAACCCCATTGTAATTATCATATAGTGCCACCCTTTATCTCGTCAGTGTAGCCCTGGAGTTGGGATATATAAGTGAACATTCCAAGTGGTATACACACAACATCAAGATGTGTCATCTACAGATTCCGTGTGCTGGATGATTTGTCCAGGCTGAGGGCTCTTTCCCCGCAGATAGAGTTGTTGAAGCTTTAAGTTAGAAGCTCACTTCCCTGTCTTTCCATAAACTGACTACGAACACAAGAAACGGCCGGCATGGCAATTGTGTCGGACGGTGGTGTGTGAAGTTCGGTGTCTGTATTTCGAAAGCCGTGCTTAAAGATTAGAAAAGATTGAGATAGGAACTTAATAAATATCTGGGCCCCGACCTTGTCACCATGTCGGTGCATGCTGCTTGTTTTACCCGTAGACATAATTGATCACCCTAACACTTTCTGGCGAGGAGTGAAGAGCTCCATGTTGTGTTCGTGCAGTCCCATCGTGCCACTTCCCATGATGTGCAAATATTTTTAGTGAGGACTTTGTAAGTTCGGAACCAAACTCACTCTGTACTTAACAGATCAGGATTCGTACCCATATGAAACGGTGGAGCGTAGCATGATTTGTGAATTTTTAGTAGTTGCAATTTGAGACTATGGCAGAAGGATGGAACGATTTTGAAGTGAAAGGTAGAAAGGATTCTTCGAATTTGGTTCTATGATCAAGATTATTTGACGATCTAGCCGGAATATAAAACACCTTCCTCAGTTGTAAGCTCTCACTCGTCGACCGGCCTTCGTTTATGTCCTGGAATGTACAGTTTGTTATTTCTCTCCCTGCCATTTTTGTATCAAGAAACATCTTCTGTTTTCAAAGGATATTACATCGGATCGTAGAGGTGTAGATCGGGATCGTAGATTTGTAGATCGTCAGTTTAGTTTCCGTTTTAAAACATAACACCACAGTTAATTTTCTTGAGGATGTTAGCTTACGTTCAAGTCAGTTGCTCTGCGGTAGATCATGCACTGCGAGTTGTTTTATTCGTGTGTAAGTTGTGCTAAATTTAAGAAATTGACATATTTCTCGTAAGTTTGGTCAGATTGTATAGTAAGTACCGCCATAGCATTCATATGCATCAGGCATTGTCAACCTACATGCTTCTTTTAAATGTTGAGTAAAGTCTCTGTTGGTTGAATTTTGGTCTTCTGTCACTACAGGAGGAGAGGCCTAATTTATGAGTAGCACATTTACGCTGGTTTGGTTTGCTGACAGAAAACCTGTATGACATATACCATTGCTGTGTGTACAGTGAAAAACTCCTGATGGTGGACAGAGGAACTGTCCGAAACATGTAGAGTTTTATTCCAAAGATGAATTTGATAAATTAGTGCATCTAGTTGGTTTTATTACAAGAATGGGGTTCATTGTTGTTACGTTAGGTTCACGTTTTTGAAGTGCTGCATCCTGTTTCTGGGTACATTAAGTAAAATAGAAGTTGTTATGTCTAGTAGGTAGTTATGCAAGTGTTCAGTACGTATTTCGGCTTCCATGAGTCATCATCAGATGGGACAATGCAAGGAACTTAGATGGACCGCTGATTGTATGACAGAGAACAACTCGTGGTAGTTTAATCCATCACCAGTCTGTTGGCTAGTGATAGTTTAATCCATTACCAGTCTGTTAGCTCCATCTACAGCGTATCGCAGATGGAGATCCCACTTCACATTTACTACGTGTGAACTCCTCCACTTCAGCCCATACACAGCACATTAATTATTCGTGCAGTATATCATCTGGATACAACCACGCTGGTACTACGAACGTTGAAGATTGGAAACCCGGTCTTCCCCACGTACAGCATTCTTCCACCTAGTATTGGTCGGCCTACCGGCATTTAGACTGATTAGGATTTTAAACTTTATACTTCCCAGTACCATAATATGCATTTACCCAGTTGTTTTTTCGTAATACGTTAATATTACGGCTCTAATATTAATTTTAACAGACTACTAATCCAGCACTAAGTGGTTTTCACTTTTGTCATTGGCAATAGATCGTGCTTTCTTGTGTTATCGCTTAGAGCAGACGCAACATGCAATGATAACCTGTCAGTACCGGTTCCCTATAATAAAACGTCTAGTTTGTTAGGCTTTGTTTACATTCACGATTTATGGGAAGTAACCGTGCATGGGCTGTGCCATTGAGGTGGGGGTCTACTCGTCTTTCGCCGTTAGCACGTTATTTGTACAAACTATGTTAAATTGTCGTATAAAAATCGTGCCTGTCTGCCCACTTGCTTCATCTATCAGCCCCTTGTGGCATGTCATTGGATTTACACTAAACTATCCGAGCGCAATTTAACGCTACGGCATTCCGCGCACTAGAGTGACTGTACACTATTTAACCCAACTAACTGCTCGTGTAACGACAAATAACTACTTGTTATTGTGAATGTCATGTTTCGGCCTCTGTAGGCCCTTGTTACGGGCATTTCAGGGTCATGTCGTGATATGTACCGATGATTCAGGTTCAAACCCTGAACGGGCTCCATGTAGATAGATCTTGTTGGTTGTAAATGATGTAATAAAGGAAACCGTAATACGACATGTGACTGCCGTTGTGGCATTGAGATACTTGAGCCTGGGCAAAACATTCATCAACTGTCTAGTTGGTAGAAGTTACGGGAGTAGTCAGTTGGAACGTAAGGAGAAGAGGCAACGCGAGGAGATACTCTCTTTTGGACCGCTGGAGTCGCAAGCTTGCAAATTTCGGTGCTCCGTTAAAAACTTACATAGTTTTGGCAATAATTAATTGTAAGTGGTATTATACAAATAGATAAAGTTTGTTTATTAAAAGTGCCGTGGCCATTCATATCAACCGTTATATCTTATACTAGTTTATTATACTATACTAAACAAAATCATACTTCAGTTTTCTAAATGGCTGTACCATTGAACAAATAAATTTAAAGAAAGAAACCTGAATTGCGTGTGAATTAGTGTGTCAGCCAGTCGTAGCCGATCGTGGTTCTTTCAGAGACTTTCCCACCTGTTAACCTGTAATCAAGACCTCCAAGCTTGCTGAGCAGACGGGAAGCTACACGCCTAACCCAACACGGGAAGAGTACGGTAGCACTCTCTTCATTTATTTACAAAGGATTAAACGTTTAATAAAGTTGTTACAAATGTATTCGTTGATAAAACATACATGCTTATCTTTGATAGAGCGTGTTATTGGTATATATACACACATATCAACACACACACACTTGCAAGTGACCAACCCCCCCCCCCCCCCTTGAAGATGGCCTTTTGGGGCCGAAACATATAGGCGGTATATCACAGTGGCATTTATGGTTACGTGAGCATTTAGTTGGATTAACTACTATATTTGTATTGTCAGCTTAATTTTATTTTGGTTCCAATCACGATCGTACATTCCTCAGTTGTAAGGCAAATGCCAGGGTAAAACCCACACAGACGGGGCACGGCCCGCACTCTTCCCAAATTTTTTTGTTCTTTGTATTGTTTGTTTTGTGTCGTTCTGTGTATTGTGTGTGGGTGTGTGTAAATGTGTGTTGTACTACTGCCACATCTGAAATGTGATGGCACACGGTGAAGCACGGGTTGGGGGGGGGAAGTGAAGGGGGAAACTGGCGAATGGCGTGGGTAGCCAGTACCCTTCACACTACCTCGGAACATGGTGTATCCAGCAATACTACCGCTGATGCGCACACCTCGGCTGCCAGTAGTTGACTGAACTGACGCCCCCGCCGATTGAAATAGACTCGTCCGTTTAGCCGAAAGACGTAATCTGGTTTCTGCGCGTGTAACATCACGTTTCAGCTGGGCTTTACAGACCGAAGTCCGTTTGTGTTCAATGGTCGTGTGAATTTAGGTGGCTGTAACCGTGCCTGTGTAATGGGCGTTGCCTTTGTGATTAAAGTAGTTCGTTTAAGTTTGCAAAGATAAATGTCCCTGAGGTGTGTGTTGTTAGAAGCTGTCGTTGACAGTGTGGTTAACTCACAATGTTGCGGTAATGTAATGAGTTCCCGAAGGCCGAAGCTTAAAACTCTGATGGACCGTTCGTGTTTCTGTCTAAATTCGATTCACCAGTTACTTGAGCAGAAGGCATTATGAACGGATTAAGTAATTTTTTTTTCGAGTCCGTCATTCAACTAACTAGATAAATTGTGTATTTTCTTTTTCACTGACGGTAAGTGGTGCGTTCGGAGTATTCGACCGAAGCACTTGAGATTGTTACTGGTACAGACAGGTTCATTCGTTGTAACTGTGCAAGTGTTCGGCTTGATACGAACTTCCGGTGCAGGTACTTTTGTTACGAGAACCAGAGGTTGCTGAACTCAATGGTGGGAACAGTTGCTTCCTTTCTTATGTTGTAATTTCTCTTCTTATTGTCAGCATTTGCTTTGAGAATGCCTTGGTGTAAGAAACCGTCTTTTGTTGTCGTTGTTGAAGTCTCAGATCGTCGGCTGGGAAAATGGCGTGTAATTGATTCCTTTCTCAACTTTCCATTTTTAGTCTGTTTCTGTGAAGAATTTTCGATTGCCTTACATTGTTACGTTGTTGTACGTTTATTTGTTTTGGGAAATTTATTTTACTTAGAAGTTTGTGGTTAGGAAGCGGGGAGATATACCGAGTATGCACTGCGGCGGGACGTTGTTCAAATTCTAAGCGATTTCAGTACATTTCCTTTTGTGCTGTTGGGGACATTTCCTGAAGGCGGGAGATCGTTTTCCGTGTTCCTTTCAAGCAGATGGTTTCGTAGTCAGGACTTACCGCTTTGGCGTAACGTCCCATGCACAGTCTTGGCACAGTCGACAGAACATCTCGTCGTTAAAGACTTTTATGTAGACTTTGTAACGTTTACATATGGCCATTGTTTCGTAAAAGGGACCGAACTGCCACTTCGAGCTAATTTTAGTTATGTGCAGCAACTCATTCAATTAATGGTGTTCCGTGATATGCAGAAAGGTGACAACTGCATATTCAAGAATATCCTTTCAAAGCATCTATAATATAAAACACGGAGCCTTCATCTTGCTTTTCTTGTGAAACTGATGGTTTGTGGCTTGCTCCCTTTTTTACAAAACTGGGGCGATATAACTGCAGCTTCATTTTGTGACTGAGAATGTATATTTCTTTCTTGGATTTAGTATTAAAATTTCCAGTAAGCTCTTTAGTTTCGAGTACGTTTTTTACTGTAGTATGAATGCCACCTCTAACGAAATGACGATCTTGCATTTTGTTGCCCTAATGGTATTCTCGTACCGTCCAGACTGAAGCTTATAATGATTCAAACGAACTGTTTTGCTACGAAGTGAAGGAAAACTTGAAACATGTAATGGACTTCCCACGTAATTGATATCAAAGTTCTTTGTTGTTGCACCTTCTTTCACTGGCTAAATATTGCTTGTTACTTGTAGCTAATTTTGCTGGAACGTATACGCATGCGATACCTCTCGGACACAGTCCTGACATGCGTTTATGGGTCTGATGTCACAGTTATGTTCGGCTCGGTTCGTCTTTGGCTTAAACTGGGATTTAAATTCATTGCAGTTCCTTAGCCCCAGAGCTCTCGGTTAATGATTTTGAGCGATATACTTGACGTTTCCAATTAACGGTGAATGTTGTTTGCATGTATACTTTGTAAAAAGCTGGGTGTGGCATGGCTAATAATATAGAATTTGTTTGTATTGATTGGCACAGGTAAACAGGAACAAGGATGCCAGGGATGGAATTTTCATTATTTCAGCGAGCGTGTGTTGTTTGTTGATGAGGCTAGTCAACAGCCTTTCAGACTGAAAAGTACTGAAAATTGTCATTATAATTTTGAGGTGTAGTGATATTCTTGTTTCGTTTGTTACAGGTAAGCTGATGTTGAAGACACGCTACTTGTGACGTGAGTATTTTGTTCTTTTGTGTGTTAATGATTAATGACACGTGCAACTCGAAATTTTGCACCATGTGCCTTGTCGATACCTAAGAGGATTGTTTTAAAAAAATACGGCCATAGTCAATTTGTGGAAACTGTAACGGTTTGCTTTTATCGTCACATTTCAGATCTTGCAGTACAATATAGACGTCCAAATTGGTGAGCGTATTAGTAGTATAGTGAAAGAAGGTCAAGGTAATGTCCCTGTGGGTCCTGAAGGCTTTGGGGGCGTATAGGGCTAGCTCCACTTTTGATATCGGTCATTTATTTGCCTGTGGAAGAGCTCCCGGTACCTATCAGTAGTGTAACGTAAATGAAGCTGAAACTAAACCTCTCTCTTCCTCAGGAAGACCTCATTAGGTCACTTGAGGCTCGACACATGTATGGTCATTGCCTAGGCGAGGTTGGGTAGTGGTCTTTGCTTTCTGCGCCATTACTTCTTGATACCATGCTCCCCGCGTCTATCGCATATCAGGTTTGGTCCCAGACCCATTCTTGACATAGTGATGGGATGAATGACTACTTGGAGCGGAGTCTTTACTGTAAAGTTAACTGGTCCTCAGTTAAGAACCCCGCATTCTATAGATCCCGATGGTTCATTAACGCATTCACAAGCGCCCGCCACCCGTCCCTGCCCTAGCCAAATCAAGAAGGGGAGAAGTTTTACCTTTGTTAATGCCAATGACGTGTATTCAAGCCTTCCGGTCAGTACTTACGAACAGGTTGTAAGCTTAGGGTGATGCACGCTGCAGTACCATGTAGTTCCTTGCCGCTTACGGACAGATTCTAGCAAAGCCTCGAACTTTTAATCTCCCCCCCCCCCGCACGTGCAGAATTTTCGAAGTTATATTGTCGTTCATCCGCGTGCTGTTGTTCGGCAAGATATATTTGTGTTTTGCTAGTATCAGAATTACTTTTTATTTGTTGTCGATACCCCGTCCACAACCACTGAACTGCAGCTTGCAAAAACTGATGATCGTACCTTCGTATATGTGGCAGTTGTAACACAAGGCACCCCTTGTCGCTAGACAACCGTCGACTGAAAACCTATTTTTATTTCCTGCGAGAACATTGTGGGGTTTGTTTTTAGATTATGAATAGCAGGTCATGGCTACTGCTTGGGGATATTTCAGTCACTGTATAAAGTCGTAGTGTTTCGCCGACACTATTGTTTATTTTTATAGAATTCTGTTGGGCGTTAGTTGCGAAGGGGATGTAACTGTGACTTTTGAACAAATGTGTTTAACGTTTATATTCGTCAGTGTCAGTTCTGTAATATACAGGAGCATCTTACATGAAAGGAAGCCTCCGCTCGCAGTAAAAAGACGTGATATATAATTATGCATTCTTGAACAGTGTGTTACAGGCTTGTAGCCTCCGTCACTGTTAAAATTTGTGGACGTCCGTCTACCATATATCAAATTTGATGGTGTGTAAAAATATGTCTTGAGTTGGTTTTTCATGTAGCGCATAGCGTAGACGATGTTATTAATGTGTTTAGATATTCTGGGGAGGTTGTTGCGAGTAGCAGGTGACAGACATTGCAGAGTGAATTAGGTTTGAGGCCAGGCTCTTCAAAACTGACCTAATTGTACAAATTCGACTTCCTGTGAACTTCGTTCGGGTCTTGTGGGGGGAGTGCAAAAATTTACACTGTAATAATTTTATAGAATAGACAACGTTTAATTTCTGTACAGCTCTGACTTAGGTCTTTTGAATTGCTGAAACCAACCGCACTGATAGTTTTCAGATGTCGGTTATTTTAACGCAGCGAAGACGCGGGGACAGGACTGGGTCTAATGGAGCAGTAAACGATATCTGTTCACTTGGTGCTGCAAAATTTGAATGAATGTAATATTCTTAATAGTTACTCACAGAATTAGTTAAAAGTAATAATGCACTCGTTGACGAAGGATGTATGAATTTACAGGAAAGCAGTGGCCCGTGGAATGACTTTAAAACGTTTAACAGTCCTTCCATATTTACGTCGCGCCAGTATGTTCCAGTTGAAGATATTTCAGGAAAAATAATGCCATTTTTAAGTCTTGGTGTGTACGTAACTTAGGTCGGTATCACTGATACGGGATGTGCGGGACATTATTATTATTATTGTGCACTTTACGGTATTATTTTATGCGTTACGTTATTTTTCTTCAAATAATATCCTGCCAGATCTCAAGTTACCGACGCGACGCAGTCGAGGTCTTCGCCCATCTTGGTCGTTACACATCCGAAGTTGGTAGAGGGTTACCGACGTTTCGGGACCTCCTGTCCCTTGAATGTGGGAACTGTAGGCTGCCCCGAAACGTCTGTATAAAATCAACACGTTCCGTAACGTCCCGGAAGAACTCAGGTCTTAATAATGCGCAGGCGTATGAAACCGTTTCGAAATTGTTAACAGACTTGTTACGGTGTAAACCCGTTGCCCCGTTCCGTAGCCTAAGCTACCATTCCTGTTTAGTAATTAATTTTATGTCTGTGGGCCGTCCGCAGTCCCAACCTGATGTACTTGAACATATCGTACGTTTGATTTCGTTCTTTCATTTCCAGCTCATTTTGAGAGGCGCGTTCCTGAGGGTTGTTTCGAGTTTGATAAGTCTGAGGATCAGCTGAACCACAAATGTGTGATCGTGCTGGATTTCAGAAGCATCATTTGGATTGCGACATAATTGCTTCAGGCCGGAAATGTGACACAGAAGACAAAGAATAATATTACAAAGCAGACCGTAGCTACTAAACGCACGTATTTTAAGAACAGCAGCGTGCACTTCACTAATTATCACGTCCGCAACGTGTGAACTCTTTCGTAGGTAGGCATGCAATGCTGTCCTTGTATTTCATTTTCACTTTTTTGTATCTGTGTGTGTGTGTGTTGCAAGTGTTTTAGTGCCGGAGTGAAACGTTTTAAGGGGCAAAGAACGGAAGATCGTTCTTCCCGGTGGAGTAAAGAGATATACGCTCACTGTGCGCTTGTAGAGAGAGTTTTGTTCTGTGTAAATCATGTGGCTATGACGGTTTTTTTTGGGGGGGGGGGGATTACTCCCAGTTTCACGCTCACAATTTTAAGAACGTTTTCAGGCAGTAATTTAAGCATTTGATTGGAAATATATTTAAAAATTGGATAATACTCGGTGTCGTGTGTCATTCATGCCTAATTTTTATGTGAACGTATTTCTCATTCTTAAATTTCCCAGAATTATCGTCTTCATGTCGTATTTAGTGCCTGTTGGGCTTTAATTTTCCTGAGCGTGATAAGGAAGAAATGCAGTGGGTAAGGGTGTGTTAATGAATTCTCTCACCAGAGCACTTTGGAAGTACCGAACAGGCTTATTGTTCGATAAATTGGGCTGTTTTGGTGCCTCGTAGTTTGTAAGCATACGAATGTATTGTTCATTATGTACTGCCACCTTGTAAGATTGTGTGTAACCTGTATACTCATCACCATGGAAACTTTAATTTACTTATTGTGTTGCATTACTCATAGCATGTGACATTTTTACGAGTTATATTTCACGCTGAGAGAATTTAGTGCACGGATGGATGTGCCGTTTCCTTTTTTGGAGCTAAAGGATCTTCCTTTGACGTTGACGGTTAGTTAAAGAGGTCAAGTAATTTTCTACATTTATGATGTTACGAAGTTCAGTCTGTGTTCGCAAAAGCTTTCCCTTGGAGTCTGTGTAGCTGTAGTCCGTGACGACAAATATATGAACGTCAGCTTTCTGTACACAGTTATTGGCCTCAGGTTTTGTGCATAAGGGAGCTTGCCACACTCAGAGCTACATAGCTGCAGTACCATGTCGCTTCGACTCTTTGATACCGTTTGTTTACATTATTACTAGCCATCTTGATTTCGGCTTCTCGTTTTGCAACCTGAGACCACACCATTTCATGTCAGTACTATTAGAAGAGACTTTGTAAATATTCTAGGAATTCTGGGTATCAGGCCTGAACACTGGGTGGGCATTACTATTTCGTCCATTATTAAAAAAAAAAACTCTCTTGTTACAAATGCATGGTGTCACTATGTAATTTTACAGTTAAAACATTGTGTATTTAACATGATTGATGTACGGTCTCCTTGATGATGATCTTTGAAAGAACGTAACATATTGATGTTGCAGTTTTTCAATTGTAGTATTACACGTTGGCATTGCGCATTTAGGTAGTTATAGTAAGGTAGTTTACTGGGCAGGTAAATGAAGCGTTTTGAGCTGTTATTTGAGGGGTCCATACCCCAGCGCCAAGCTAGTACTGCAGCAATCGCCGTACTTGTGTGAGGAGTTAGGGCATCATACTTCAGCACTAAGCTGGTAATAGCAGCGATCTGCACGTTGACTTGAGTTCAGGACATCATACTTCAGCACTATGCTGATAATAGCAGCGATCTGCACGTTGACTTTAGTTCAGGGCATCATACTTCAGCACTAAGCTTGTAATAGCAGTGATCTGTACGTTGGCTTGAGTTCAGGACTTCATATTTCAGCACTATGCTGATAATAGTAGCGATCTGCACGTTGACTTTATTTCAGGGCATCATACTTCAGCACTAAGCTGATAATAGTAGCGATCTGCACGTTGACTTTAGTTCAGGGCATCATACTTCGGCACTAAGCTTGTAATAGCAGTGATCTGTACGTTGGCTTGAGTTCAGGACATCATACTTCAGCACTATGCTGATAATAGCAGCGATCTGCATGTTGGCTTGAGTTCAGGACATCACACTTCAACACTAAGCTGATAACAGCGATCTGCACGTTGACTTCATTTCAAGACATCATACTTCAGCACTAAGTTTGTAATAGCAGTGATCTGTACGTTGGCTTGAGTTCAGGACATCATACTTCAGCACTATGCTGATAATAGCAGCGATCTGCATGTTGGCTTGAGTTCAGGACATCAAACTTCAGCATTATGCTGATAATAGCTGCGATCTGCACGTGGACTTCAGTTCAAGACATCATACTTCAGCACTAAGCTGGTAATAGCAGCGATGTGCACGTTGGCTTGAGTTCAGGACATCATACTTCAGCACTAAGCTGATAACAGCAGCGATCTGCACGCTTCAGTTACGTTGATTTGTGTGTTTTATATTGTTGTCTTTGTAAGCAGAATTTTATGTTGTATCACGCTTTATACAGCGTAATTCTAAGTTAGCACACCGGTGGGTTTGTAATATGTGGAAGACTGTAATTAATAGTAAGAAAATTCACAGTAAATTTTCCCAGTGCTTTTGAATGCACAGAGCCCGTGCGCGAGCGTGGCTGTAAGCCCTCTCCCTTTTTTGAGCTAACAGCTGTTGTCATTTATGTGGGGGCGTGGGCGTTACTGTAGGCTGAATATAACATATGAAGACGCGGTTGATAGCCTGGGAAATTTTCTGTGCATTTATTCGCTATGAAGTCTTTAAAAACCTGCATTTCTGAAATCCCTCACAGCCCTCGAGGATGCTGCCGTATGCTTATTTGTATGGAGGCGCGAAATTTGTGTCGTCTGCACAGTTGCGCTTGTTTGTATTGACCTGTAAATTCGAATTAATACCGTTTCGACGGAAATTATGCAGAGTTTTTTTTTTGAAACGAAAGCAGTCAGTGGTACCACAAGGTTGATTACGCTGCTCACAAAGATGCCCCACTTGTTCTTGGTGTGAGCCAGTCCATACTATCGCATTATACCCGTTGTACCTTGAACGTAATCTCATTTCCCTGTTTAACCCTTTAAACGCCGAATTAAATCCCTTCTGCCATCTACGGGCATTATTAGAATATCACCATATTCTCTACGTTAGCATGATAAGGGGCAAATAATGATGGCGGTTATTGTTAGTGCCCTATTAATTTCTTGTACGCTTAGCCTTTTCGAAGTAGAACACAAGGCCTTTGGTTGCGAGGGTTGGTATTCGTGTAATCTGTCACACCTGATTGTATGAGCACCAGCTAGCTGTTGTGGCACCGTGTTTTGACACATTGCATTTGTCACGCTGGAAATTAAAATACAGTTATTATTAAGAAGTACAATAGTTGGTTGCGTGGGGTGGCTTTTGCTTAATGAGACACGGTGACAGTATTCGTTCTATGCTGTCGCTACATTGACTGCTGTCATTTCGTCTCATTCTCACAATTCTGTCATTCCGATTCTATCAGCACAAAGCGATTCCCTGTAGGGTTTACTCCTCTGTTTTCTGTAATAAAAAACACCGCAGTGCAAATTAAATTAGGGGGGGAAGGGGGATGATTTGTAATAATGTGATCCGTGGGGAAGGGCAATCAAATCAGTGTTGTATTATGAAGGGCGGTCTGACAAAGAGAGTGCACGGGAGGCCGTGTTGTGCTGCGCTGGACAAGTACAGTGTGAACGGCCGCTGAAGAGTGGAGACCGATTTACATCCAGGCATCCAGATTGGAATTTCATAACGCGTGGTTAGAGTGTAAAATGCAGTGACAATATTCCTTTCAGGCACAAAAGTAAGCGTGGATTTGCCACGAGGTTTATGGATACTCGTGAAATTTAGATTGACTTAAATTGTGAATGGGGTGGTATGGGCTGTTAAAAGTATTCTGCTGGCATTCTTGCACAGAGATTTGAATGTGCATTGTCGCTTGAATGCATGACAAAGGCAATTTGCGAACTGGATTAGTACCTGTGCGGGTTGGTGTAGCAGAGGCTGTTTATACATTTATGTATGGGGGGGGGGGGCAGTGTTTGGTTTATTGTCTGCCCTGTTTTAGGTTCGTCTCAGTCATTGAAGTGTCTCCACGCTAAGGCTGGTATCTTGAAATTGGTCGCAACCGCCTCCATGTTTAAAGGAAGAAGAGAGGGACGAGAGTGAAAATCGATTGAAAGAGAATATGAGGAGGGGGGATGGGACAGTTGAAGGCTGTGTTTGTCCTCGTATCTTGTTACCCGTTTGTTAAATTGTCCGAAATTATTCCATGCACCGGGATTGAACATGTCCCCCTTCAGTCGAAGACAGATGCACTTTGCCTTTACACTTGTTAATGGTCCAGGATTGTTAACAGTTAACGTACTGCACTGAGCAGTGTCTTTCTTTAAACGGTAGTAGTTCAATTGCTTACCGAGAAATTCCTCGGTTTTTGACGGAACGTTAAAGTTCGTTACCATCTTCACAAGTGCCCGCCACTCTTCCCACCCTTTTATCAGACGAATCCACTGCGCGCCCTCCCTCACATGTATTGAAGGCCGGTTTTTGTATTATACCCCGAATGCGTAGATCTTCCAAGTTGTCTGTTTCCTTAAGGTTAACTCATTAAAATCATGTATATGCGCTATCTTTTTTTTTTTTTTCACTTGTACAATTTACCTTGCCCATTTCGTTATCCGAATAGTATTTGGCGACACAAAAATTATGAACCTCTTGGTTAGGCAGCTTTCTCCAGATCCGTGTTACTTTCTCCCTCTTAAGCACAAAATATCTCCCATAGCATTCTGTTCAATGGACACCCTCAGTCGAAGTTCAAGTGAGAGGCCAAGTTTCACACCCGTATAAGACAACTGACAGAATTGTGTATGTTTAGTCTTCGTGTCTTTAGATAGTAAACTGGCTGACGAAAGATTCTGGACCTAATGGTAGCAGGCATTCCCCTTATTTAATGTTTTAATCTCTTCAGGCGCGCAGTTGTGGTTTGTTAGTGTCCCTTCCAAACATATGAACTTTACCACGGTTTTAGAGGATCATTAACCGTGATGTTGTGACTGGTACTGCGACCCGTTGACGAGACGTGAGTATGTATTTGGTTTCCACACGATTTACTTCTAGACTAATCTCCTTAGAACGCATCTGTGGTTTTCTTTATAGAAATGCATGTTTTCGCGCAGTGATTTAACATCAGCGTAGACATGAAGCTAATATGTTCCATTCAGTTGCAATCCTTCCCGGTTTCCTCACATCTTTCCAGTGTCATGTTATCAAGGAAAGTTGAAAAGCACTGGCATTGAAGCTTCTTGTTGTGGGCAATTCTGAATAGGAAATGTATCAAACAAGATTGTTAAGAAATACGCATTTTATTTATGCCATGTGTCTATTGATGTTCCGATTGTTAGAAGCATATAAATTATTAATACGATTTTTTAATGGACCATTTCTCAGAAAACCTGGACCTAAGCTTTGCCACACGCTTCATAGCGGTACAAAATTGAGCCATTTCACAAGTACAACTGCGTAGCTGAATTGCGTGTCATTCGTGGTTAGTTTCGTACGTTCAGCGGTTCCCAAAACGGGACTCGAACCAAACCTTAATGTGAAAACCTCAGGTCTCGCACGAGTAATGTTTTGTTTGTGTACCTCGTCGCTTTGGCAGAGAACACTTAATATAAAACTACTGTTTATGTAACTTTTCATCCTTGCTGCTGCGTCTCCCAAGTCCGAGTATTATCAGTCGAAAGACGGTAGTTGACAAACGTTAACGGCTTTGTCATTCCTGGATGTAATGGTCTCCATAACCTTGATTTCCAGAGAAAGCAATGTGTCCTGTAATTTGACACCCTTGCGGCCTGCTCTGAACGGTATCAGATGTGTGCAGTATCTAATATGTTGATATGGAAAAATGGTGAATTAAAATTAACGACCGGGTTGGGCTGTCAACTGTTGGTTATGCACCCGGTTAATCCTCGCATCTTTTTTTTTTCTGTCATTCGACCACCCTTGTGTGATGGAGCAGTCTCTTTTGAATGAATTTCCAAAGACGGCTCTCGTGCCTTCCAGCCAGACGATACTTGACAGTCGAGTGTGGATAAGGGCAGATCGTTTATGTAGGATTGTGTGTGGTTATACGAAGGTCTGCATCTCCTAGCAATTTCCTTGCTTGTTCCCCCTTTCTTCCTTCCTCATTAAGTGTCGTGGTTTAGAGTTGGTAAGGTAAAGACCGACTCGTAGGTTTAGAGTTGGTAAGGTAAAGACCGATTCGTAACGTGTCATGAAGACACTGAAGTGTGGGATAGAGGTATCGCTATAATCGTTCCTAAACTCGGCGCAGGATGGGGGTGGATGTACAAAGGCACGCCCTGGCCGTTTTACCCCCTCGAAGGAATCGCGGGTCAGTCTGCGATTAGAAACTTGTTTACATGGCCGTGGTGTTCACTTCCAACACTTGCTGTCTCCGTGACTTTCCTACTTACAGGTGCGTAGTGACTTCTCGCTCACCCTGTTCGTTTCGTGAACAATCCCGCCAATACGTGTCAGACTATGCAGTACGTGTTAATGAGATGTGGCTGTATCGTTGGCAGTTGCAAACACTTTTATTCAATACTGACTCGCGATTGCCGAAACCGTTTAATTTTCTGGCGTTAGACGTTGAATGCCTGATTTTACCGTATGGCAGAGTTCAGTGGTCCGGGTGTGGAAGGCGTTAAATGACATGAGGACTGAGTTTGCACGGGTGTACTTTCTGGTTAATGTACATAGTCTCGACCTTTGGTACCAGAGGGGAAGGGGGGAGGGGAGGCGCCCGCGTAATGTTCCCCATGTCAACTAGGAAAATGGGTAATCTATCACGAAATCTTCCCGGGGCGGAGTCTCAGGGTGACTGTATCTGCTGGGCCCTTCATATCGCGTGCGATCGATCAGCTAAAGTGTGTTTTGAAAAGAATCCTACGGCTGACTTAGGTAATTTCACATCATGCCAGTGGTCAGCTTCTTGAAAAGTATTCGGATAGTTATGAGATTGTTGCGAGTGTTCTCATAGTACAGTCCGTATCAGCATAGGCTTCATGTCAAAGATTACATTACTTTGTAAAGCGGCTGGGGACAGCGATTCTGTCCGTTGTGGCATGCTCGTCCGTACAGCAGAGTTGTTATGGGCGTGACAAGTGTTTTACAGTGGGCCGCATCGGTTGTTACACATATTCTTGGCAAACGATGCTCAGGCCCAATTTCCGATCGGCGCAGATCTTTCCAGAACTCCGACGACCCCGAAATGTGCTTCAAGCAGTGTTTTTGTCTCGACGTGTTGTTGGGGTTATAACTCACGGTGTGATCATTTTGGCACTTCGAACATTCTGGATTGACAGATGTTCTCAAATCCCCTACTCCTTCTATCCACTGTAATTTACATTTAGAATGCCGCACGGTGCTGAGACGAAAGAGTATATTAATTTTATTTTCGGACGTGGTAGTATGTTTTGACGTGGGTCTACTGGTAACCAGGGATACTGTGCCGTATTCTGACTGCAGCCTGGACGCCATTTGGACGTGAGGTGAAAATGGTGAGGACGAGGTAATAACGGTGGACAGGTTGGGACTAATACGCGACACCTTCCACTGTTGCGGTGCGCGAGCAGTTGTGTTCGTAACTCATGGTTTGTTAATTTTAAATGGTCAGTAACCGCTCAGTGAGCAGTTAGATAGTGTAGTAAAACCATAAACTGCACAGACGTGTGTGGAAGTATATTATACACATATTGTACTGTATAATATACTGTACTGTGTACCAGGTCAGGCCAACAACCGCTGTCTGTTATCCCAGTATGTTTCACTAATACAATTTAACATACGTAATACGGTAGTTCTACAGAACGTAATATGTCATCTTCATTAGCAGAGAAAATGTTTAGAAACTGTAACTGATAACTTATAAGACAACACTCAATAAGCCAGCCATTCTTTGTATTTATTTTGTCGCGTTTAGAGCGGCCTACTTCCTTGCCATTCAGCCGTACATTTAGTGTAACTTCTTGTATGTTAGTAACGGCCTTTTAGTTACTTAAATTCCCCTACCCTTTCTAGGTATGTACGTGCGGTCGTGATGTGAGTCCTTAACGAACTGTATGACCCTCTGTGGGTTGAAGTTGGCCAGCCCTGCTTTGTACTATACATTACTATACTATACTGGTACACTGTGTTTGTAATACACTTTCATACACGTATGTGCATTTGTTGCTTCGTACGTATGTAAGTATTCGGCTGTGGTAGATTTCAGGCGCTAAATAAAATTAAAATATTCTTGTGTGTGGTGAAGTGGAAAGGAATGCGAAGGAATCGGTAGCGGTCGTTGTCCATGTACTGTACTATATTTTTATGTTTGTTGTACCGGGAAATTTCGCGTGCGCCGCTCCTGGATCGAGATTCGATTCGCTTTTTCCATTCGCACGTTGACGGTGAAATACCAGGGAGAAGGTATGGCGTACTTAATGCAGAGATGTTATCTTCAGATGTTAAAAAAGTACGGTATGGCTGATGAAATTACAGTGTAACAAATCATTCGGATATTAGTGTTGGAAGGTAGTTATTGCAGATAAAATTACGATGTGCATGTTCAGGTTTATATCGGGAAATTAGGTTTTACGAATCCTGCGTGGTCCTCCTTTATGCTAGCGTAGGACACATAAAAATGGAAGGAAAGTGTGCTTTTAGGGCCAGACGGGAGTCTCGTCACGTAGAGTGCTTGTAGCGTCACACAGGTAGATGTGGAAGAGAGAATAAAAATTATCGTCTCCTGCAAGAAAAACAATAGGAGAACATTTAAGCAAAATGACAGAATAAGAATAAACAAGGAGTCGCATCCAATAGGCATGAAGTGTACGTGCAGATGTCAGTATTTTACGCTCATGCAAGCGAAAAGCGTCTCCGTTTTGCGTGTTCTCTGGAACGCGAGGTGCTACAGCTCGAAGAGTGATCGTCTGTCCGGATGAGCATGTTCTGTGACTGGGGGAAAAAAGTGGACAGCAAATTCACATTGTCATATTCAAAATAGACGTTCCCAAGTCAGTGGGGGAAAATTATAGACTGATAAAAGCCCTTGAGTTTGTACCTTCAGTTTATCAAGACTTCTGTTTAAACCGGAAATGTACAGATGCATGTTAGGATACGACGGCAGTGGTAGTATGTTATTGTTCATAGAATGATTAGGTTTCACAGTGCAGTAGACGGTTCATTGATGCTGTTGTATTGCAAATGACGGTGAACCTACCTTGCTATCGCTGTTCACATAACACTTGTGAAATAGTAGGGGATGCGGCGTATGTTTTTCCTTATATTAGTTTTCTGTTATTTATCTTTTTGATTGGCATGCTTCACAGTTACTCAGGTAAGACATATTGGCGTCATTATTATGCTGAGTCAAAGCAAAGTCACCGTTTTGACTAATTTCCCTTACACCTCTTATTCTTCTGGCCTACTTACTTACTTACTCACTCCATGGTGCAGAGTCCTTCTTGAGAAGCTAACTGGTTTGCAGATACTCAAGAAATTCCCCGCATTTCGCGGAACCCGAAGGTTCATAACCGCATTGACAAGCGTCCGCCACCTGTCTCTATCCTGGGCCAGCCCAATCCAGTCCATATACCCACATCCCACCTCCTGGAGATCCTTCCTAATATTATCCACACTTCTACGCCTAGGTCTCCCCATTGGTCTCCTTCACTACGGTTTCCCCACCAAGACCCTATACACCCCCCTTTCCTCACCCATATGCGCCACATGCCCAGCTCATCTCATTCTGGCCTACAGCTATAAGAATTTCCATTATTTGTTTGTAGCAGTGTGCAGGTTATGCCCGGCTTACTTTTGTAGAATCCAGTGAAATTGTTTTCATTATTCAGCGGTAGTAGATGTCACAGGTTTTATTTGTTGTAGGATCACCTTGGAGAAACGAGAAACAGATGTAAGTGCTGAGGAACTTGGAATCAGTGATCTTCAGTACGGTTAGGACTTCCTTTTGCATTCCAGTTCAGGGCAGTGCATAGTTTGTGCTTGTGCAGCCAACCGATTCGTATTGCATTGCGATTTTATTTAAAACCCATCATGATTTTGTAACACACAGCCTTCGTATTCGTAGGCAGCCAGTTTCTAGTAAGCTTGTTGTCTGCCCATTAGTCATTTCACGTATTTTTCATCAGGGGGACTTTTATACCCGACCATTCTTCAATTTACCCGTCGCAGTACAAGGCGGTGAACATTTAAAATTTTAACTCACTGAAGCGTCGAGTCTTCTTCCCCTCTTGAGGGGTTGAAGAGCACAAGGAGCAGCTGGCCTTTATAGCCTGGTGGTTAAGCGCAAGGGAGTTTTGTGTGATGTTATTACTTTGGAGAACTGGATGGATATACTGAAAGTGCTCGAAATGGACTAGAATTAACTTGTTTCTGTGTAAAAGTTTTTGTTTGTAAATTTAAAGACAGTTTAACCTTTGAAAAGCTAGTGGGTTTAAAATTCAGGCATTCTAAATGTTGGTCGCATTGCGTTTATGTGGTTTGTATGGATCTCAGGAAGACAGCGACTTTCGACTTATATAATATTAACGAACTGATTTTGTATAACCGAATTTGAGAGAGTTTGCTGCGCGTTACGCACTGAGTCCTTACATGAAACACGTTTGGCCTTTAAAAGGTTAATGCGATGTAATACATTGCATAATACAATAGAAATTACGTATTTGCTACGAAGTGGACCAGAAGTACATGCTTCTCTGTGAATTTATATTTGTAAGGGTGAACACTTTAACCCCCTCCTCCACCAAGGCGCATATCCCATCTCATGTTCCCTTTCCAGTTGATCGTCGTGCTTCGTCTCCGCTTGTCTCTCGTCTTTACGTTTACGTGTTTGTGTGTTTTCAATATCGATTTATATCCATTAACTTGCACAATGGGACAATGTTGCCTCAATATGTATATGTTTTCTCTTATGTTAAATTAGCATTTTATGGGTTAGGAGAATTTTTGCTGCCACCAATTTATAGAAGGAACCTCCCTTTAAATGCCTGTCAACCACCTGTTCAAGATTACGGTCGCTGGGGAAGTTATGCCGTGATTTAGGATATACGGGTAGCAGGTTTTGCGAGGGTGCTGCTTCCTGCATGTGCGTTAGGTCCTGTACGATATCGGTCCTGACTTCATTGAGGACTGCTTCCGGCTGGGATGTGACGCTGCGTCACGGGGTATTCTTATTAATTAATTTATTTATTTATTTACGTGCAAATTTGAACGGCATGCTTGCACCGTGCAAAGTTATCCGCTGTATCCGATTCGTGACGGAATGTCTTGGAGGGTAGAAACTGGTGTAGGTGTGGTTTTGTGAGGGACGAGTTTATTGTTTCTTGATTTCATTCTCCAATTCAGTACCATTGCATTGTATTGTACATGATTCCTTTAAACTATTGCGTATTTCAAAGTATGATTTAGAGCCAAGTCAAAGTCCTTTACTTGGAAAGTTGACATTTGGTGTAGCCAAGGGCGTAATATTACATTATCAGGCCTATAGAAGGGAAGTATGGGGTTTGAGCATTTGAATGCCGAGGTTTCGTCCGATCCCGCCTTAACACGTGTGGCACCTAGCGGCTTGTTTGTGGGTGCATTGCCTTTGTCCGAGTACCGGTATGGATTCTTGGAGTGTGACTCAGTCACAAGGGAAATCTCTTGAAGTTACGGGGCATTTGGGGTTTTGCAAATTTATTACGTGGTCTTTGTCCGTACGGTATATTCCCTTTGTATATGAACTGAAGTCAAATTGTTATTTTTTTTAAGAAACGTTTATTGGACTTTAAAACACGTTCAAAATAAATATGTGCATTAATAAATGTAGGTGTCACTAGCCCTGCCTGCAACATTCAGCTCCACAATATTTTGATAATTCTAGCTGTAAGTACAATAACACTATTTGCAACATTCATGTGAGGAATTTTTCCGATATTGGAAATTTTTGACGAAATTCAATAAGCACATTATTACCCGTATGCGGATGCGTGTTTGTGAGTGTGTGGTGAGGAGTACTTTTCTAGTTAGGTTAGCAGATTCTTCGGCGTTGTTGGGTTCATTGCTTTCATGTGTTTTCGTAAAGCAGTGCAGCGTCTTTTGCTCCACAGTGCTGATGCAGCAACCAGCACATTGTACACGTGCCCTTTACAATGAATGCTGTGTAAATAAAAAACGTTAAACATCTCCTTATGCCCCTTAATGGAAATATACGAGGCTTATTCCAGAAAGTAAATACCGTTTCGCTGTGAAAAAAATCGAGTAAGGTTTCGTATAAAATTTATTTTTATCAGATTCTACATTCGTCAAACTATTTTTCCACATATTCGCCGCCAGTATTGAGGCACTTATCGTAGCGGGGCACAAGTTTTTGTATACCCTCCTCATAGAATGCGGCCGCCGATAACCCAAATAACTACTAACAGTGTCGTAGAGTAGAGTCCTTGAAATCTGAGGAATGTGCAGGGACAGATCAGAAATTGTGAAACGTCTGTCTTCACGCACTCTTTCGTTGACCTTACG
>Ga0123353_10001716_pt1 | contig 26931 bp, 25 predicted proteins | sample TergutLab28metaG_3_FD_92763 | JGI IMG/M metagenome (GOLD analysis project Ga0123353, IMG submission 92763) | Labiotermes labralis P3 segment gut microbial communities from Petit-Saut dam, French Guiana - Lab288 P3 | ecosystem: Host-associated > Arthropoda: Insects > Digestive system > Gut ...
CCCACCGGATGCTTCGTCACTCGCAGGCTCGTTCCTCCAGCATGGATTTATGACCATGATCAAGTCCATCCTGGAGGGAGCGTAGCGACCGAAGGATCTGGTGGCGAGGGGTAATCATCCACCACCCCACCGGATGCTTCGTCACTCGCAGGCTCGTTCCTCCAGCATGGATTTATGACCATGATCAAGTCCATCCTGGAGGGAGCGTAGCGACCGAAGGATCTGGTGGCGGGGTGAGTAACCATCCACCACCCCACCGGATGCTCCGTCACTCGCAGGCTCGTTCCTCCAGCATGGATTTACGCTCCTCCGTGATTGCGGGTCAAGCCCGCACATTCTAAGACGATGGATGATTACAGGGTGGAGTATGTTTTTTTGTTAATGGCGCACTTGACGCCTGATTATCGTCACCACAATTACGATGATAGCAACAGGAACGATACTGGCAAAAATAACACTCAGTATCTGCGCCAGTAAAGAAGCATAATTCGGTCCCAAGTCTTCCATGCGATTAAAATACTATACTTCTCCCCCGCTGTAAAGTGCCTGCATGTTAATCTGCCTGGCCGGCTTCCGCTGTTCGGTTGTCGCACCGGTTCGGCAGGGGGCTTTGTCTTTAGATTATTCCTGTAAAAAACAAGATGGCAATAATGAACAGGCAGGATGAGGATATGATTTTTTTCGTTTTATGGGATGCTTTTATAATCCCGACGGCATAGTATCCGACAATTAACATAACGAGGTGTCCCAAGGATACCGCAAAAGGTATTAACAACAGCTCTCCGTGAGAAATGGTCAGCGCTATCGTGGCCACGACACATTCGAAAGCCATAATTAAACTGGCCGCGATAATCGTGCCTATATTCAGGTTCGTTTTATTTTTGCCTTCGTCTTTTGATACTAGAGTTACGATGCCAAGCAAAACAAAAGCGCCGCCAAGAAGCCAGGATACTTCGAAGTCGATGAATCGGATCAATACTCGCGATGCGAAAAAGGCGATGAGGCTCATGGCTATCAAAAAGCCGGAAATCATGAAGCTGTAAACCAGCCGGAACCCCTTCTGCAGCTTTAATGACATGCCTACAAAGAGGGCTTCAAGGGAAACCAGTACGGTCGTGGTAAAAATTGATGCGTACACTTCAGATGTTTCCTTACAAACGGGGTGCGGAACAAGTTATATTCTGCCGACCAAGCAATCCAAAAATTCAAGAGGACTCTTAATGTAATGGCGGAGAGGGTGGGATTCGAACCCACGGTCGGATTACTCCGACTCACGCTCTCCAGGCGTGCCTGTTAGGCCACTCCAGCACCTCTCCGCACGATGAGAGATTATTATAGCGTTTTGAGAGAAAAGATTAAAATTACTGCCCTAATTATGCCAGGTGAGTTCCGTGCAAACGGGCATGCGGACGTTTTTCTGGACTTGTTAGATGTGTATTCCCCAACTCCGCCTATACTCTACGGGACTCATAGCCCCCGCAATGACATCTTAATGCGTTTCTCATTATACCATCTGAGATAGTTATCGAGTTCTTCAATGAAATGCTTGATTGATACACCTCGCCATGACCTATGGTAGAACATTTCGTTTTTAAGCGTACCTAAGAATCCTTCGCAAACAGCGTTATCGGGGGAGCATCCTTTCTTGGACATAGACCTCGTTAATCCAACTTTCTCCATTCGGGCAATCCACCCGGGCCAACGATAGTGTCCCCCTCTATCAGAATGAACTATTGATTCCTCACTATCCCCTATGAATACATCGGACTACCTCCTGACTTATTTTAAGCCCAGGTTTTTGTCCGCATACCCAACTTCAGTCATAATAAACTACTGGTCAGCCATTGGCATTTCGCGCAGTGCTTGGAATAGGGCTGCAACTTTTGCCTCATCTTTTACCCCGGGGCTGAGTTCAAGTCCAGTCATGATGTCAATGGCCTCAGCTTTAGACATAAGGACAATGTTTGTCACGTTTTCCGGAGTGATACCTCCTGCTAGAATGATGGGGATGATTGCTGCTATTTGCAGACTGCGGAAAAGTGAGAGGTCGGCGATGCCGCCGGTAATAGCGTTATTCGGTGTGCGGGCATCAAAAAGCAGAGAGTGGATACCTGTCTTGCAGAAATCTGTTGCCGTTTTTTCCAAATCAGGTGTATCTGGGAAAACAGCCTTGATAATTTTTACGCCGAATTCCCCAAGTTTTCCGACAAGATAGCCAACATCGGCAAGGGTCTCGCTGGCATGCAACTGAATATAGTCTGGCTTGAGTTCCTTTGCCAGCCTGATGGTATTCTCTGGCGAACCGCCAGTAACGACACAGGTTTTTGCTCTTCCTGATACGGAGGACATCAACTCTTTGGCTGCGGCAGGGTTAAGGTTCCACGGGACTGGAATCGGATAGTCAACGACAAACCCTAAGATGTCCGCTCCATAAATGAGGCACATAGCTACGTCCTCTGCGCGCATGAGCCCGCAGATTTTTACCACCGGTCGCATGCTTCGCTCCTCTCGACCCTTAACGACCGATATGCTGCCTCCATATCGCGCGCTTGCCACAGGGCTGTGCCGGCAAGAATAGCGTTTGCCCCTGAGGAGGCTGCCTGCCTTGCCTCGTCAGGAGTAGTAATACCGCTCTCGCTAACCAACAATGCATTGAAGGGAGCTCCTGTGGCGAGTGCAGCAGTTAGACTCGGCCCGCCGCCATCGCGCTCAAATGTCGTAATATCACGGTTATTGATGCCAATTAGGCGTGCCCCCAGCTTGCAGGCAAACTCCATCTCGGTGGCATTATGAACTTCTACCAGAGGTTCAAGGCTGAGCGATAAGGCTTTTTCGTAAAGCCTCCGGAGATTTCCCTCGTCGGTTATAGCACAAATCAGTAATACGGCTGCAGCGCCAAGCTCTACTGTCTCCGTAAGCATATTGGAGTGAGTAATGAAGTCCTTTCGCAATACAGGTAATCCTGTGCTCTTGACAATATTTCGCAGAAGTTTGGGACTTCCACCAAAATACTCGCGCTCGGTAACGACTGACAACACGGGGGCGCCGTATCCTCTAAGTTGTCTTGATATTTCCACCGGATCGCGCCCCTTAAGCAGATCACCTTCTTTGGGAGAAACGCACTTAATATCAGGAATGAGGGCGACATAACCGCGCGCATTCTCTGAGGCGATTGCGGCGGAAAATGGTCTCATGCCTTTTTCCCAAAGATATTGGACATCTCCCTGAGTGCCTGTAGCTTCTTAGCGGCAGCTCCGCTGTCTATGAGCTCAGTCGCCAAGGCAATCCCTGTCTGAAAACTGTCGGCTTTGCCGCCGACAATAAGTGCGCCTGCAGCATTTAAGACAACGGCATCGCGCCTTGGGCCGGTGATTGTGCCGGCAAAAACACCTTTGATAGTGGTGGCGTTGGTCTCCGGGGTACCAGTCGCAATGTCTGCAAGAGAACACCGCGACAGTCCAAAATCCTCCGGAGCAATTTCCGTTGAGGTAACTTCGCCGTTTTTCAGGTGATTGATGCGCGTTTTCCCGAGCAGGGAAAGCTCATCCAGCCCATCAAGACCATGTACAAACATGGCATTGGTATATCCTAACTCCTTGGCCACGTAGGTAACAATATCCAGCAGTTCCAGTTTGTAGACACCCAGCAGATGTCTGGGTGCAAAAGCCGGATTAATCAGCGGTCCGATAATGGAATAAAAGATGGTTTTGATACCCAGATCCTGCTCCGGCGGGAGAACTTTTCCCATCACCGGATGAAAGAGTGGCGCGTAAAGAAAGGCTAGCCCGATTTCTTCGATCATCATCTCCACTTCGCGTGGCTGCAAATTGATATTGACGCCTAAAGCCTCCAATACGTCGGCGCTTCCGGAGAGGCTGGCGATGGAGCGGCTACCATGTTTGGCAACAGGAATACCTGCAGCTGCGGCAACAACCGCCGTGGCGGTAGAAATGTTGAAGGTAGAAAGACCTCCGCCTGTGCCGCAGGTATCCATGGTTTCCTCGGCTACCTTCGGTCTTAAGGGAACGCAATTGTTGCGCATGGCTTTGGCAATATACGCAGTCTCCTGAAGAGAAGCTCCCTTCATCAGCAGTGCCACTTGGAAACCTGCAATTTGGACATCGCTGATGGTGCCCTCATTGATGGCTGAAATCAATTCTGAAATCTCTGCCTCCGTCAGTTCATGGTGGGTGGTTATTTTGCCTAAAATTTCCTTATACATGTCCTTTTTTCTCCTGTTTTTTGATTATATGTCGGTAATTGCTTGTTTAATCTCTTCTGCAAATTGCGATACCGGAGCAACACAGTCCTGTCCGTACTCGCCAACCAATCGTACAATGGCGCTCCCGACGATTACGCCATCGGCAAACTCTGCTACTTTGCGCGCTTGGGCAGCAGTGGAAATCCCAAAGCCGACTGCACAAGGGATATCGGTTACCAGCCTAACTTGCGCTACCATGTGTCTGGCACTTTCATCCAGTGCATGACGCTCGCCGGTAACCCCTATAGATGACACGCAATAGATAAAACCATCTGAGTTTTGTGCGATGGTCTCAATTCTGTCCTTGGAGGTCGGTGCAATGAGAGAGATAAGCTTTAGTCCTTGCGCAATGCACGGCTCGAGAAGCTCATCCCTTTCCTCAAATGGCAGGTCGGGGACGATGATTCCGTCAATGCCGCTTTCTGCACAGCATTTGGTAAACTTTGAAGTACCGTAGACAAAAATTGGGTTATAGTAAGTCATAAACAGCAGAGGAATATTGATGTCGGCGCGTACGCGCGATACAAGGTCAAAAAGTTTTTCCACCGTACACCCTGCCCTCAACGCACGCTCGTCAGCCGCTTCAATGACCGGGCCTTCGGCGATTGGATCAGAAAAAGGGATGCCGATTTCGATAAGGTCTGCCCCGGCCTCATAAAGGGCATACAGCAGTTTTTCCGTTGTCTTGATGTCCGGATCCCCGCCTGTAATAAAGGGAATGAAGGCTTTTCCTGCGGAGAATGCCTGGCTAATCTTACTCACTGACGGATACCCCCTTATATCTTGCGATGGCTGCCACATCTTTATCTCCCCGCCCGGACAGAGTAACGACTATTGTTTTATCCCTGCCCAACATAGGCGCATATTTTAGGGCGTAGGCAACGGCGTGGGCACTTTCAATGGCTGGGATAATGCCCTCGGTCTTGGCCAGATATTCAAATGCTGCCACGGCTTCCGTATCTGTAATTGGAGCATACCGTGCGCGTTTTTGCTCAAACAAGCTTGCGTGCTCCGGACCGATGCCGGGGTAATCCAAGCCTGCGGAGATAGAGTACACCGGCGCTATTTGCCCGAACTCATCTTGGCAAAAATAGGTCTTCATACCGTGAAAGACTCCGACGGAGCCATTGGTGATGGTAGCTGCGTTCTCCGGAGTATCCACGCCTTTTCCCGCTGCCTCGCATCCAACCAGTTCCACACTTTCATTCTCTATAAACTCATAGAAAGAGCCGATGGCATTGCTGCCACCGCCAACGCAGGCGATTATGGTATCGGGCAAACGGCCCTCAACGGCATAGATCTGTTCTTTGATCTCGCGCCCAATGACTGCCTGAAAATCGCGTACGATAGTAGGAAATGGATGCGGTCCCACGACCGAACCAAGGCAATAGTGCGTATCTGTCATTCGACCCGCCCACTCACGCATTGTTGCGTTTACGGCGTCTTTGAGAGTGGCTGTGCCGGTTGTAACTGGATTGACCTTAGCTCCTAAAAGCTCCATGCGGTAAACGTTAAGCGCCTGCCGCTCCATATCCTCCTGGCCCATGTAGACCTCACATTCCATATCCATTAGTGCGGCAGCGGTGGCAACAGCAACGCCGTGTTGTCCCGCTCCAGTTTCTGCAATAAGGCGGCACTTGCCCATTTTTTTCGCTAGGAGTGCTTGTCCTAAAACATTGTTGATTTTATGAGAACCAGTATGGTTTAAGTCCTCGCGCTTTAGGTATATCTTGGCCCCTCCAAGACTCGCCGTCATTTTGCGGGCGAAGTACAAAAGCGAAGGTCTGCCTGCGTACCGCGCGAGCAGGTCATTAAGTTCGTCGGTAAAGCCCTGATTAGCAGACCAATACATGTATGCTTGTTCCAGTTCCAGAATTGCGCTCATCAGAGTTTCAGGAACGTATTGCCCTCCAAAAATCCCAAATTTGCCTTTGCCCATAACGCCTCCTCTAAAATTACTCTCAAAAATAAAAAGTCCCTGACAAAGCTAAATGCCTTGTCAGGGACGAAATTCAATATTCGCGGTGCCACCCTGATTCACGATTGCCCGTGCGCTTATGGGGTACCAACATACCCCCGGCAACTAACGTATGCCTTACGTCATGGAGTACTTGGCATATGCGCCTTTCACCACGCCCTCAGCGGCCCATTTGACACTCTGCCTTTCCCGCCCGGTTCTCATCTGCCCGGACTCTCTGTATGGCGCACTAATGCCGTTACTCCCGCCTCAACGGTTTAATCTAAATTACATTGTTTACGGATGCTTGTCAAATCAGGGAAAGATCGGTCGCGCTCACAGAAAACTATGTTAAACTCGGGAACGGACCTAGTGGCCGTTATAGCTGAATGCTGCCCCGTTCCCAAATTCCCACGTACCGCCGCCAGAGCCAATCTCAAAATGCAGCTTACTCCTGACAAAGATACTATTAAGGGCGAAGCGTCGAACGCTTCGCCCTTATCTCATAAATGAATGTCTTTGATAAATCTGACAAAGCCGAAACCGTCGTCAATGGGGATTAGTTTAGGGTTCGGATAAGTGCCATTTGGCGGAGAGGGTGGGATTCGAACCCACGGTCGGATTACTCCGACTCACGCTCTCCAGGCGTGCCTGTTAGACCACTCCAGCACCTCTCCGCATGATGAGAGATCATTATAGCGTTTTGAGAGAAAAGATGTAAATGGTCTGCCTGAATACGGCAGATGAACCTTGCGCGGCTTCCCTCGCCGGAAGTTACAAGCCTGCCTGTGACAAATCTCGTAGTGTCTGGAACAATGCGGCAACATTGGGAGACGGTTTTTCACGCATGTTTAACAGAATCCGCGACCTTGGATTGCAATCCAAGCGACATCACAGTGAATTGCTGTCGTCGTCGTTTTCACCCGTGTTTTTCCGGCTGATCTCGCTGGGTAATAATGCCGGTCGGCAGCGCCACGACGGCAATGCCGAAGATGGCAGAGACGATAGTGACGACGGCGCCCGAAAGCCGAAACTGGATAGATGTCTCCATGGCCGACTGTGGTCACGGAGATCGTGGCCCAGCAGACCGCATCGAGGAAGGAGTCGAACGAGTTCGGTTCGACATTGAACATAATCAGTGCTACAGCCAGAATATAGCCTATCGCCAGAGTGCCCACCGCGATAAACACATGTTGCTGTTTTTTGAAGACACTGATAATGGTGCGCAGGCTCTTTGAATAGCGGAACGATTTCAGCACGTTGAAAACACGCATGGCGCGGAATATGCGCAGCAGACGCAAAAGTTTGAGGCCGCTGTTCAGCATCGTCAGCGACGGCAGAATTGAAATCGGGTCGATAACGGCGTGGATACCTCAAGAAAGAGGCCGGGGATGATTTGTTGTATTTGAAATCAGCGGTCATCAGCTTGAGCAGCTAGTCGACGATGAATATGCTGACAGTGATGTAGCCAATGATGACAAAGACCTTGCTATCGGATTTAAAGGTCAGGGGGACTAGGCTGGCCACGATGGCCACTATCATCAGTTAATCGTGGAAGTTGCCTCACCGGTCGGTGGTGCCAGCGGATTCGATGACATGGAAAATACGTTTTCTCATATGTTGTTCTCCCATTCGTCGGCGCCACGATTTTCATGGGGCTGGTGGGGAGTGGGATTGGCACCATTATAATGTGTTCAGTTAAGACAGTGTTAAAGGGAGGGAAGCAGAATGACTCATGTGGGATTCAAGTCCATTCTTCCGTAATTGCATCAGTCAGTGCAAAGTTGCTTTGCAAAGGCGATGAATATGATTGCCAAAAAGCGGCATCCATGTTTTTGTGTGCCATGATGCTGTTTTCAGCCGCAAACAACTCATTCACTCACTCGCCTTAAAGTTATATACAGGCCGCACCCTCTCGATAATCTCAATGGTCGGCTCAATGTGCGAAACAATCTCGTCAATCGGTTTGTACGCCATCGGCGACTCATCGAGCGTGCCCCTGTTGACGCTCGTTGTAAACACGCTGCTCATTTCAGCGATATACTCATCCATCGAGAGCATTCTGAATGCCGCCGTACGACTCGTCAGCCGTCCTGCGCCATGCGGCGCAGACTGATTCCAGTCGTCGTTTCCCTTGCCAACGCAGATTAGGCTCCCGTCGCGCATATTTATTGGAATAAGCAGACGTTCGCCGCATTTTGCCGATACCGCGCCTTTGCGGAGAATCATAGTGTCAGTGTCTATGTAATTGTGTGTGGTGGTAAAGCGTTCTACCTCCGTCAAACCCATGCCTCTCAGGATAATCTCGGCCATGGCTTTCCGGTTCAGAACGGCGAACTGCTGAATAATCTTCATGTCATGGATATAGTCGTCAAACAACTCGCCGCTGACGTAAGCAAGGTCTTTGGGGATAATGTCTGTTTTGGCACTTTTCAACAGCTTGATTTTGTCGGAGATTTGGTATGCATATCCTTCTGCTTTCAGCGCGGCGATTGTATCCGTTATCTGCTTTTTTGAACCGCCGCAGAGCGAACGATATGCTTCATCCTGATACCATAGAGCTACCTCGTTTCCGATATGACGGCTGCCGGAATGAACAACAAGGTACAACTCGCCGGTTTCATTTCTAGCAACCTCAATAAAATGGTTGCCACCGCCGAGCGTCCCAATACTGCGTCTTGCGCGGACAAGGTTGACCTTTGAAAGACATCGTAAAGTGTTGAGGTTAATTTCAGCGTTCAGTGCGTGTTCAGTATCTCTTATCTCGTGTCCGCAAGGTATGTCGCGGCGAATGAGCCTGTCAAGCGTATGGAAGTCGATCTTACGCTCCGCGATTTTGATTGTTTCCATGCCGCACCCGATGTCCACACCAACCATGCCAGGGACAATTTTGTCCGTAATTGTCATAGTTGTGCCGATGGTACAACCTTTCCCTGCGTGAACGTCCGGCATTATACGAATTTTACAGTCGGCGAACTCAGAGCGATCGCAGACCATCCTGATTTGCTCTTCTGCTACGGGTTCAAGTTTACTCGTGTAGCAGATAGCTTTGTTGTATGTGCCGATAATTGCAATCATTTGATAACGATTCGCCAATCTAACAAAGTCGATCCGTAAGTCTAATTTAGCCAAGTGCTAACATAAATCAGAACTGCATTACGTTGGACAAGCAGCCTCAAGCATGCGTAGTCTTTCATTCCCGTAGGCCGCTGTATTAAATCTTCATTGTGGCAATGATTCTACTCCAAAAATATACCCTTAGCTTAACAATGCACAAAGCATGGTAAATAGGGAGCCTGCCTAATGTAATGGCGGAGAGGGTGGGATTCGAACCCACGCTCCGCTTGCGCAGAGACCGCTTTTCGAGAGCGGCACCATCAACCACTCGGACACCTCTCCGTGTCATTTTTCAAAGCGAATTTATCGTTTTCAGTTGAGCTTCGTGCCGCACCCGTGGCAATAAGCCGCTTTTTCATCAGCCAGTTGCTTGCAGTTGTGGCATCTAATCTTGATGCAATCTGCGCCCTCGTTATTAACCCCGGAGGTGTTTTTGGAGGCGTTGGTCGTGCCGATAAGGTGGAAAATCCCGGGGATCAGTGGCAGTGCGAAGAAACAACCGACTACAATCAGGATGATTGATACCGTCGTGTTGCCGGTTTGTTTTCCGTGATTATAGGCCAGCTTGCACAACCAAACCATGAAAAAAATACAGGCTACCGTAGCAACCAGTGCTATTGCTATAAATAATACGGTTGTTGATACGATTGCTGCTCCATAATCCATTGCACTATCTCCTTAATCCTGTGTTGAGTTACATGGTCAAAGGCAACCGGTATTTGCCGACGGGAAAGTGCTACTGATATTCTAGCGGATAATTCTGTGGGGGTAAAGGCCGCATGGATAGAAGTTAAGGGTTGGGAGCGGGCCTCTTAGGTTAGCCGTTGGTTATTAGTCTTCAGCTTTAGCCTTCTTTGGGAAAGGGTGATCAATGTGGAATCTTCCCAAGTCCTCGCTGGAGAAAATCACTTGACTTACCTGTGGGCAAGGCTTCCATTTCGCCAAAGGGAGAAGGACTGGTCTTTACACCGCACAAATCCATCCTTCGGTCGCTACGCTCCCTCCAGCATGGATTTATTACCGCTCTGGATTGCGGTTTCCTCCCAAACGGACCGCAATGACACGATTTTTAAGGGGTCACCCGGTTTTTGTTTGACATAAAATATGGCAATGGTAAAATTTCACGAAGGAAACCGCCGCTGTTTGCCTTCTGGTTTTTATTTGGGTAAAATTGTCATTCAGCCCCTGTAGCTCAGTCGGATAGAGCGCTGGCCTCCGAAGCCGGAAGCGGGCGTTCGAGTCGCCCCAGGGGCAGTTCATTATATTGGGAGGTGTTATCATAGACAGCGATATTATCGCCGTAAGGTTGCACGGGCGCGGCGGACAGGGGGCGGTAACCTCTGCCGAACTTGTAGCCCAGGCGGCCATAGCCGAAGGCCGGTACGCGCAGGCCTTCCCCAGTTTTGGGCCGGAGCGCCGGGGTGCCCCTGTGTTGTCGTTTATTCGTATAAGCGACAAACCCATCCGAATCCGTGCCGAGGTGACCCAGCCGGACATCGTGGTGGTTCTCGATCCGTCACTGCTTACTATTGTGAAAGTGACCGCCGGACTCAAGCCGAATGGCTTGGTGGTGGTCAACGCAAAGTCGGCGGAAGCCGTGCCGGCGGAAATCCGTGGGCAGTATCGCATCGCGGTTATAGATGCCAGCCGCATCGCAAAGGAAACTCTTGGTGTTCCCATCGTCAACACCACCATGCTGGGCGCGCTTGTCAAGGCTTCGGGGATAATCAATCTTGAATCCGTCGCTGAGCCTTTGAAGTATCGTTTCGGGAAGCTGGCGGAAAAGAATTTGAACGCGATGAAACGTGCTTACGAAGAGACTATATCTGAGGAGGCGGCCAATGTCTAATCCCAAACCAGATAATGAATTGACCTCAAGAGATTTGGAGATTGGCTGTATTGCCACCACCCCCGGCAGCGCCTCCGTCAATCGCACCGGCGACTGGCGCTCCCAGCGGCCTGAGTTCGCCACGCTACGCTGCATAAAATGCGGCTTGTGCGCGCTGTACTGCCCCGAGGGGTGCATCGTGGAGAATGCGGGCGGTGCGTTTGAAGCTAATCTGTATTACTGCAAGGGCTGCGGTATTTGTTCCAGGGAATGCCCTATACTGGCGGTTACTATGAAGGAGGAGTCCTGATGACCAAGCGTGTCGGAATGGAGGTTTCCGTCGCCATCGGCGAGATGGTCAAGATGGCCGACGTTGATGTGGTGGCGGCTTACCCGATTACCCCACAAACCCACATTGTAGAGCACATCGCCGAGTTGGTGGCAGACGGCGAATTAAATGCCGAGTATGTGCCGGTCGAGTCCGAGCACTCCGCAATGTCGGCCTGCCTCGGGTCAGCTGCTGTGGGTGCGCGTACATTTACGGCTACCGCAGGGCAGGGGCTTGAGCTTATGCACGAGGTTTTGTATGTCGCATCCGGTATGCGGCTGCCTATTGTGATGACTGTCGCGAATCGCTCCTTGGCGGCGCCACTCTCCGTCTGGGGTGACCACTCCGATGTTATGGCGGTGCGTGACACTGGCTGGATACAGATTTTCTGTGAAAACGGCCAGGATGTGGTGGATAACGTCATCTGCGCTTTCCGCATCGCCGAAGACAATAAAGTGCTGCTGCCTGTGATGGTGCATCTCGACGGGTTCCATCTTTCTCATGTTATTGAGCCGATGCTTTTCCCCGAACCAGAAGAGGTTAAAGATTTTCTTCCGCCCAACAAATACCCCCTTCCGTTGAATCCTGCGAAACCCGTGGCAATGGGCGATTTTGCCCCTCCTTTCATCTATACCGAGGCCCGGTGGGCGCATGAAACCGCGCTGCGGCAATCGAAACAGACGATTCTGAAGGTGTGGGATGAGTTTGCCGGCAAGTTCGGCAGGCAGTATAAGCCGGTTGAGAGCTACAGGGCAGATGATGCCAAAACGCTGCTGTTTACCATTGGCAGCTTCAGCGAAACAGCCATGACGGCGGTTGATGCTTTGCGGGAAGAGGGGTTGGATATCGGCCTTGTACGCCTGCGGCTGTGGCGACCATTTCCGTTTGAGGAACTGCGCGCCGTGGTAAAAGGCGCGGAAACGCTTATCGTACTGGATCGCGCGTTGTCAGTCGGTGGCCCCGGCGGTCCGGTTTGTTCAGAGATCCGTTCGGCGCTTTACGATGCCAATCCCAGGCCTAAAATCGTCAGCTTCGTGGGTGGACTGGGCGGACGTGACATAACGGTTGATGGTTTTAGTGCCATTGTCAAACGCGGTATTGAGCTGGCGAAAACCGGCAGTGACCGGGAGTTCCAGATGTTTGGTGTGAGGGAATAACCATGCAGAATCTGAATATTTACGCTTCAAAACTGGTTGAAAAAGAAGAATCTTTCTCGCCGGGACACCGCGCGTGCATCGGCTGTGGGGAGGTTCTGGCGGTAAGGCTGGCAGTCAAGGCTGCGGGCAAAAATGTCGTGGTGGTTAACGCCACCGGCTGTATGGAGATCATTGCCTCGCAGGTTCCTAACACCTCGTGGAATGTGCCGTGGATACATACCCTTTTCGAGAATACCGCTGCGGTCTCCTCAGGCATTGAATCCGGACTCAAGGCCATGATGCGCAAGGGGCTTATCCCCCAGTCCGATACCAATGTTGTGGCCATTGCCGGTGATGGCGCCACTCTGGATATTGGCTTTCAGTCGCTTTCCGGAGCTATGGAGCGCGGGCACAAGCTGCTGTATATCTGTTTCGACAACGAAGCTTATATGAACACTGGGGTACAGCGCTCCTCGGCCACGCCTTTTGGTGCCTCGACCACCACTTCGCCCGCCGGCAAAAAGAGTACAGGGCAGACGTCCTGGAAGAAAGACATGCCTGCGCTTGCCGTGGCTCACGGTATTCCCTATGTGGCTACCGCCAATCCGAGCTACCCATTCGACCTGATGGAGAAGGTCAAAAAGGCGCTCAATGTCGACGGCCCGTCGTATATTCAGGTAATGTCAGTGTGTCCTACCGGTTGGCGCTGCGCCGGCGATTTGACCATACGCCTCGGACGCCTCTCGGCTGAAACTGGCGTTTTCCCGCTCTACGAGGTCGAGAATGGCAAGTATAAAATGAGCCTTGATTTTCCTAGGCTCAGACCACTCACGGACTACACTTCGCTTCAGGGGCGTTTTCGCCACCTGACGCCCGAGATGCTGGGTGACATCCAGCAGAAAGTGGTTGAGAAGTATAACGAAATCAAGGCCAAGGCCGGTTGCGGCTGATTGTTGGCGAAGAGACGTTTTATGCCGGTTGCAAAACTGATAAAGGGACGGGTTTGAAAAAATGGTTAAACTGAAGAGCGACAAAGAAGAATGCATTTTATGCCGGATGTGCGTGCGCGCCTGCCAGGATAAAGTGGGCGTGGGCGCCATAACCTTCCTCAATGCAGAAGGGGAGCAAAAGGCATCTGTAGTCTGGGATAAGGAAAAGTGCATCGCCTGCGGTGCCTGCGCCTATATCTGCCCGACACAGGCGGTCACATTGAGCGACGAGCCGGATAAAAGAGTTATCAATATCCCCGGCGGTAAACTGGAATTTACGCTCAAGACTTGCGCCAAATGCGGGAGTGCATATGCTCCCGAGAAACAGTTGGCTTACATGGCCAAACAGGGCAGGTTGCCAATTGAAAGGTTTGCACAGTGCCCTGATTGCCGCACGGAGCAATCGACCACCTACGTTATTCTGGATACCTGCAAGTGTTGCGGGGCGTGTGTGGCGGCTTGCCCCCAAAATGCTATTACGCTTGAAGCGGGGAGTCAGCCGGCGGTGCTTGATCTGGCCAAATGCGTCAGGTGTGGGCGCTGCTATGAAGCCTGCAGCTTCAACGCCATTACGGTAAAATAACGCCGTATCTGGCAGTTGGGCCGTATAGGTTACCATGGTGGTGCGGGGTGTAGCGCAGCTGGCTAGCGCGCAGCGTTTGGGACGCTGAGGTCGGAGGTTCGAATCCTCTCACCCCGATTTTTCGTGTCTATGGCTCGGGGAATGGATTTATTTTTACAGTAGGGTCCGTATGGTTGCCAAGGTTTCTGATGTTTTAAAAAACAAGAAGAGGACGCTTTCGTTCGAAGCGTTCCACCCGAAAACTCCCAAGGGCGTTGAGAACCTGTATGTTGTCAGCGATGCGCTCAATGAGTTGAAACCGGACTGGTTTTCGGTGACCTACGGCGCGGGTGGGTCCACCCGTGAGCTTACCATGGATTTGGTGTCCGAGCTGCAGAAACGGCTTGGCGTTCCCACAATGCATCACCTGACTTGCGTTGGGCACAAGCGTGCTGAACTGGAAAAGATACTGACCGATATGAGGTCCAGAGATATCTGTAATATACTGGCGCTGCGCGGCGATCCTCCCCAGTTGAAAGAAGGTGAAACTCCGGTCGAAGGCGATTTGGAGTATTGCTCCGAGTTAGTCGAGATGATTCGCAGGCACGGCGACTATTTCAGTGTCGGCGTGGCTGGGTTTCCAGAGGGGCATATCATGGCTCCCGACCGCGATGCGGACGCCAAGTACCTCAAGCTCAAGGTCGATGCCGGCGGAGACTTTGTAATCACACAGCTGTTTTTCAATAACGCTGATTATTTTGAGTATGTGGAGCGTTTGCGCGTCCTTGGCGTAATGGTGCCCATCCTGCCTGGCATCCTTCCGATTACCAGCTACCAGAAAACACTGGATTTTGCTGCGCGCTGTGGCGCCAACATCCCGCAGCGCGTGCATGACATCTTCAAGCCTCTTGTGGACGATGAGCATGAAATCTACAAGGCCGGGTTGGATTACGCCGTTGAACAGTGCAAAGAGCTGCTCGCGGGAGGGGCGCCAGGCTTGCATTTCTACAGCCTGAACAAGATTAATCCGACTCGTGAGTTGGTCGATAGGCTTGGCATATAGTTTTACGGCCGGCATGGATGCCTTGAATGCAAATTATTCTTGACAATGCCGTCTTTCAGCCTTAGAATAGCTCTTGGTTCATGCGGGAGTAACTCAGCGGTAGAGTGTCTGCCTTCCAAGCAGGTTGTCGCGGGTTCGAATCCCGTCTCCCGCTCCACCAAGTGTAAAGCAATCGCTTTGAATAAGATATGGTGACGATGTGCGTGTGAAATCTGATTAGAACTGGACATAAGTTAAGCAGGGTGAAGGCGCTGTCAGGGGTGTCGCAAAAATTGGAAGGAGTTTAGTTGTGAAAAAAGTATTGCTTGTTGGTCTTGCTGCGCTTGTGCTGATGTGCGGAAGTGTGCTCGCCGGGTGTTCAACAACAGTCACCACGACTGTTCCCATTACCGTTAACGAAACTACTACCGCAACTACTACAACAACCGTTTCAACCACTATCCCTACAACGGTATCTACCACCGTCACCTCTACAACAACGGCACCTCCAGTTACCGTCACTACAACAGTTGATAATTCAGTTGACAACTTTCTTGCATATTACGCAGCCATGACCAATGCGGCATTTCCTATGATGTTTGGCTCAGAGCTGCGTGTGGATGGTTGCGAGGTGCTTCCTGGCAGAACTCTCCAATATACCTATACGCTGATGACCTATACAAGAGACGCTATCTCCGCTGACGAGCTTGCGCTACTAAGGACTCTGTTCTACTTGATGATGCTGAACGAGATTCAGAACAGTAATGAGTTTGAAGTTTTCAATGGCATGGCAGTAACTTATGAGTACGTGTTCAAAAGCAGTGACTCGTTTGAATTGTTTACGGTGACAATCACCCCACAGGACTATCGATAGTTTGCCTGGGGGCTCGTAGCTCAGTGGCCCAGAGCTGTCGGCTCATAACCGATTGGTCGCAGGTTCGAATCCTGCCGAGCCCACCAACTTGTCATCAAAGAACCTCAAACCGGACAGGCAGAAGTACTGGCTTTTCCATCTAAATTTGCGATGACATAATGGAGCTAAATTGGGTGTCAGATGGTCTTCGTCATTGTACTTCTGCTACTCATCCTTGTACTTGTACTAGCGCTGGTTGTCATTGGCAGTCCCATGTAAACAGTTGCAGAGTATGCTCCCAATGGCCTTGATAGAACCAGCCGTTATTATGTCATGTTAGCTGCCCTTCGCGCCTGTAATGCTACATAATATATATTGTGCGAACCAAGATTCGGGGGCAAAAATACCCCAGAAATGGGCGCAAAAACGCCAGACGGATCTTACCAATCCCAGGGCGCAAAAACACCCCCAACACACCGCTGCTACACCTGCCACCGGCGCAACTGGTGGCGCCGCACAGATGATCGCTGGGTATGCGGTATCTGCCACCTCCCCGCGGCATGGGGTGGCAGATGACCACAGCTCCAGATATCACATTCCAGGAGGCCGCTAAATACGCCCGCGCCGAAAATTGGTTATGGGGCAGAGCATACCTCTACCAGAGGCACAGAGCGGGGGAGATCGATACAGATCACTACCTCTACATTGAGCAGGAAATGGAGGCCTTTGATCGCGGCGGAGCGTCCGAGGGGCAATATTATCAGCTGCTACGCGAGGTGTTATCGTACCGCAAACCCACATACGCCGAATCTATAACATGGGGTGCCGTATGAGTGCTAAAGCCAAACAACAACCTATATCTCTCCCTTATATCTGCGTCCCCACTACGCTGCCAGCCCGTTATGTCACACAAACCAAGGCGGCAGGGCTGGGGAATCTGGTTGACACTACTCTGCCACATGGCAGCACATGGTCACCACACTATCCCCGCCGCCGCCGCCACCATCACCATCATTGCCCAAATGAGTGGTGCAACGCGCAAACAGGTTAGCGCCGCTCTGGCCGTGGCGGGGTAGTACAGGTGTTGACAATATGCGCAAAGATTGTGTATAATGAGGTTAGGATGAAACGCCGAGATTTGATAAAGTTACTACTGGACAATGGATGGTGGAAAGCCCGCGATTGCGGCGATCATACCGTTTATACTAACGGCAAGGCGTTGGAACCAATTGCTAGGCATTCAGAAATTAACGAAATCCTAGCGCGAAAAATCATCAAACGCAGAGGATTGAAATAGCCTTTGCGAAGGAGTTGTACATGAAAGCATACCCGATTATTTTAAGCCCAAGCGAAACCGGCTACCTCGTGTCTATCCCTGATTTAGATATAGATACACAGGGAAGTGATATAGCAGAAGCGCTGTACATGGCGCGGGATGCCATTGGTGCATGGGCAATATGTGCGCAGGATATGGGGCTGCCTGTTCCTGAGCCGTCAACCACTCTGCCTGAGACTGCTAAGGGGGAGGTTGCGATGTATGTTGACATTGACTTTGATGCCTATCGGCAGAACATAGACACTACTGCCGAAAGAACAAATGTCAGTTTGCCACGCAATCTAAAACGCAAGGCTGAAGCAGCGGGTATCAGTTTTTCGGCAGTGCTGCAGGAGGCGCTGAAGGAAAAGTTGCAGTTGACGATAGTAAAGTAATAGCAGCTCTTTATCGCCGGCGCATAGTGTCAGCCACCGTGCCCGCCCGCTCATAGGTATCATACATGCCCCACCACGGGACGAATAGCGTCGGAAGCGGTTAGCTCCTTTATGACCATGTTGAGCGTTTCCAGCAGATTTTTCAGTCCCCATTTCTTTTCTGCGGAGATTAAAACGGTATGTGGATTGTCTTCCGTCATGTGACTAAGAAATTCCATGGCGGTGCCTTCGTCCCAAGTTTGGCTGGTATCCAGCAGCGAGTCGATTTTATTTAGAGCAGTCACCCGTGGTTTATCCGTTAATCCTAGGTCTTTCAGAACCCCTTCTACCACAAGACTCTGTTCCGGCGCGTTGGAGGATGTAAGGTCGACGACATGCAGTATGACCGAAGCCTCAGCAATTTCTTCCAGTGTGGCGCGGAAGGCCTCGACCAGTCCGGTTGGCAGCTTGCGTATGAAACCCACGGTATCGGTGAGCAGCGCGGTACTCAGGTCCGGAAGAACCAGGCGGCGGGTGGTAGGATCAAGCGTGGCGAAAAGCTTGTTTTCGGCAAGGACTTCGGCCTTGCTTAATGAGTTCAGGAGGGTGCTCTTTCCGGTGTTGGTGTAGCCCACTATCGCTATAACCGGTATGCCGGTGCGGCGGCGGTTTTCGCGGTAGAGAGAGCGGTGCTTGCGTATTTCTTCAAGTTGTTTCCTGAGGCGGTTGATTTTTGTGCGGATGAGCCTGCGATCGGTTTCGAGCTGGGATTCGCCTGGGCCGCGCGTACCGATTCCGGCTCCCAGCCGCTCAAGATGTCCCCACTGGCCGGCCAACCTTGGTAGCAGGTATTGGTGCTGCGCCAGTTCCACTTGGAGTTTGCCTTCGTGTGTACGGGCGTGGCGCGCGAAGATGTCCAGAATCAGCGCCACGCGGTCAATAATCTTTATGTCAAGGGATTTTTCAAGGAATTCCTGCTGGCGCGGGGTGAGTTCGTCGTCGAACACAATCAGGTCCCAGTTGGCTCCCTGTCGTTTGTGCGCCAGTTCATCCAGTTTGCCTTTTCCAAGATATGACAGGGGATTGGGGTGACTCATTTTCTGGATGAGGCGTCCGGCAACCTGCGAGCCGGCAGTCTTGGCCAGTTGCGCTAGTTCCTCGAGGGACTCCTGCTCTGTCCAGCCGTCCCGGTTTCCCGTATCAACCCCGACCAGAAATGCCTGCTCCCGGGGGGCTTTGGTGGTATGGATAGTCCTAGGAATATTTTCCTCCTGTCAGTGTTTGGATTTGAACGGATTGCATGGATCCTGCCAGCCTGATAGCTTTGAAAGCGCTTTTACTAGAGAAGCGTCGTTAAGTGTCAGCGAAAGCCGCACATAACCTTCTCCGCTGGGACCGTAGCCAGTGCCCGGAATCACCATCACTCCAGTTTGTTCCAGCAGGTTGGCCGCGAAATCCATGGAGGTGTAATTCGGTGGTACTTTGGCCCAGACGTAGAGGCTGGCTTTGGGCGCGATAGCATTGCAGCCTATGTCGTTCAGTACGTCAACCACCAGATCACGGCGCTGCTGATAGATACGGCTGTGTTGAGCTATAGCGTCCTGTGGGCCGCTCAGAGCTTCAATGGCGGCATATTGGATAGCCTGTGGTATGCCGGAATCAAGATTGGATTTTATCCTTTTGAGGGCGTCTATCATGGTGGCGTTGCCAACCGCCATACCGACGCGCCATCCGGTCATGTTGTATGTTTTGGAAAGCGAATGGAATTCTACGCCAACTTCACGCGCTCCGTCGGCCTGAAGATAACTTACCGGTTTGTATCCGTCGTAGGCCACCTCGGAGTAAGGCCCGTCATGGCAGATAGCTAGATTGTGCTTGCGTGCAAACGCTATGGCGCGCTCGAAGAAATCCAGTCCGGCCACTGCTCCAGTGGGATTATTGGGATAATTCAACCACAAAACCTTAGCTCGTTCCAGAATATCCTCTGGAATGTTATCTAGGTCTGGCAGAAACCCGTTCTCTTCTTTTAGCGGCAGATAGTATGGCTCACCCCCGGCCAGTTGCGTGCTGATGCCGTATACCGGATAGGCGGGATCCGGCACCAGCGCTATTTCGCCTTTGTCGATAAGGCAGAATGACATGTGCCCGATGCCTTCTTTGGAGCCGATCAGCGGCAGAACTTCGGTATCAGGGTCAAGGGTTACCTCAAAGCGCTTCTGATACCATGCGGCAATGGCCTGCCGTAGCTGCGGTAAGCCTTCTGATTCGGGATAGCGGTGATTGGCCGGTTCGCGCGCGGCGCTGCAAAGTTTGTCGATGATATTAGCCGGTGTGGGCAGGTCAGGGTCTCCTATGCCGAAGCTGATAACTTCTTCGCCGCGGGCGCGTTTCTCAGCAATCTTTCGGTTGATTTCAACGAACAGATAAGGTGCGAGTTGTCCTAATCGCCGGGACAGTTTCATGCGGCATCTCCCTTCCGAAAACGTATTTTGAGCATGACGTGTTACTCCGGCCATTCGCCGGTGAAAACTGTTTCCGCCGGACCTGTCAGAAATGCCTGGCTGGTTTTATCCCAGTCCACCCGCGCCCGGCCGCCTGGCAGTATGACGTAGACGTTTGTGGTGGTGAGGCCAAGGACGTGGCCGGCTATGGCAACCGCGCAGGCGCCGCTACCGCAGGCCAGTGTTTCCCCTGCGCCGCGTTCCCAGACGCGCATTTCTATTTCATCGTCGCCTGTCACGCGGGCTATTTCAAAGTTGACTCCCTGCGGAAACAAGGGATGCATTCCTATCGCCTGACCGATGTTTTGAAGCGGAAACCCGGCAACCGGTTCGTCTGTAAAACAGACCGCATGTGGATTTCCCATGGACACAAAGTTTAGTTTGAGCGTATGCCCGGCTATCTCCAGTGGGTAATCCCCAAGCATTATGTCAATTAACCGCCCTTTTTCGGGTGTCGCTGCTACGGGGATTCTGTCTGGATTGAATTCAGGGCTTCCCATGCCAACCCGGATTTCGGTGCCGCCTTCGGGTTTGTTGATGACCTTGGCGGGGCGCACGCCGGCCATGGTTTCGATCGTACATGTTGCATTTTCTATCAAGCGTTGCTCATAAAGGTAGCGTACAAAACAGCGCAGGCCGTTGCCACAGGTCTCTGCTTCCGAGCCATCTGGGTTGAAAATGCGCATTCTGAAATCGGCCTTGTCGGATGACAGCAGTGCCAGCAATCCGTCGGCGCCTATGCCGCGATGCCGGTCGCAGACCCTGCCCGCCAACGACGACCAGTTACGGATGATGCCCCTAGCGTCAATCATGACGAAATCGTTGCCTAACCCCTGCAGTTTGGTGAATTGCATTAAATCCTCTGTTCTTTCAGAAAGCCGCTTATCAACTTGTGAATGTCCGGATACGGATCGGGTTGGATATCAAACCAGTTTATTCTATCATCTTTCCGGCTAAACCAGTTATTCTGCATACGCACCAAGCGGTGGGTTTCGGTTTTTGTTTTTTGAACAGCGTCATTAATGCTGGTTTTCCCCGTCAGGTATTCGCCGATTTGGCGGTATCCTATGCCGGACATGGCTGGAAGGTCAAGTCCGTATCCCAGCGCCATCAGGGAGCGGGTTTCATCGACCAAACCGTGGTTTATCATGGCGTCAACGCGTTCGTCAATGCGGCGGTAGAGAGTCTGCCGGTCGGTGTTCAGTCCGATTATCAGAAACGCGAAATAGGGGGCTGTTCTGGCGGGTTTTTGAACGGCGCCGCCTTTTTGTATTTCCAGCGCTCGAATGACGCGGCGGATATTGCGCGGGTCAATATGTGCTGCAGCCTCAGGGTCAGCTTCGCGAAGCTCCTCATAAAGCTTCTGTTCATCACCAGATGCTGCTCTTTCCTCAAGCTGTCTTCGCAGTTCCACATCAGGCGCTACTTTCGGTATTTGCCAGCCCTCGAGGATTGCCCACACGTACAGGCCGCTACCGCCAGTGAGCAGCGGCAGGTTTCCTCTGGAATAAATGTCGTCGATAGCGCGGCAGGCCTCTTCCTGGTATTGCGTCAGGCTGAAACACTGATCGGGTGGGGCTATATCTATCATATGATGCCGAACGTGTTTTTGCTCTTCGGGCGTAGGCTTGGCGGTGCCGATGTCCAGTCCGCAGTACAGCTGGCGGCTGTCGGCGCTGACGATCTCGCCACGGAATTCGCCTGCCAGTTTCAGCGCCAGATCGCTTTTGCCTATACCGGTAGGCCCCACGATCGCGACAAGATGCTTCATAATGGGTCTGACATTAAGGTGCGGGGTCTGAATTTGGCGGTTTGTTCTACCATGTCGATAAATTCAGCAGGCTTCAGGCTGGCTCCGCCGACAAGCGCTCCGTCGATATTGGGCTGTGAGATGAATTCAGAGATGTTGGCGGCATTGGCGCTACCGCCGTAAAGAATGCGGATGGCAGAGGCGGTGTCTGCATCGAAAATGGAAGCCAAGACATTCCTGATGAGTTTAACTGTGTATTCGGCCTGCTCCCCTGTGGCGGCATGTCCGGTGCCGATGGCCCATACGGGTTCGTAGGCTACCACAAGCATGGATGTGTCGGTGATACCTTCCAGCGATTGCTGCAAATGTGTGGTCACTACACTCTCGGTGAGGCCGGCTTCTTTTTCTTCAAGGCTCTCTCCTATACACAGTATGGGACGCAGTCCGGCGCTGATCGCCGCCCGTATTTTCTTGTTGACGGTCTGGTTGGTTTCGCCAAACAGGCTACGGCGCTCGGAGTGTCCCAGAATCACATATTTGCAATATCCCGTCAGCATGGAGAGCGATATTTCGCCGGTAAAAGCCCCCTTGTCCTCGAAGTAGACATTTTGCGCGCCAAGTTCGATATCGCTGCCGCGCAGCAATTCGGATATCAATACCAGCGAAATAAACGGCGGACATAGCAGTGTTTCCACCGAGGGAACTGCCATCAGCCCTGGCAGCAACTGTTGTACGAGAGCAACAGCTTCGGATGGGGTCGTGTTCATCTTCCAGTTAGCGGCAATCAGTGGTTTGCGCACATTAGGCTCCGTATTTTGTTAATTTGAGGGCATGCGCCATCAATTGCGGCATAAGCGAGGCGGCTGGTATTTGCCCAAGACTGCCCTGCCGGCAGGTGAACTCGCTGAACTCAGCGAGTCTGTCCGGACGGCACCATTTTGAATAGAGCAGGCAGGGAACGGGATGCCAGCTGTGCCCTGCCATTGTTGCGGGGGTGGAGTGGTCGCCTGTAATAGCCAATACATCGGGGTTAAGCTCCATGATTTGCGGCAGTATTTTGTCCACTTTTTCAATGGCTGATACTTTGCGCATGAAATCCCCGTCTTCGCCGGCGGCGTCGGCGTCCTTGACGTGCATGAAAAAGAAATCGAAATCGGCGAAATGTTTTTTCAATGTTGCCAGTTCATCTTCCAGGTTTGGTCCTGTTTCCAATATGCTCATGCCGACTACTTTAGCCAGTCCGCGGTACATCGGATAGCTGGCAATAGCGGCTGACTTCAATTTGTATATGTCGGCAAAGGAGGGAAAGACCGGTTTCTTGGAAAATCCCCGCAACAGGATCATGTTGGCGGGCGGATGCGCCGACAATCGTTCTCGTGCTTCGGAAAGAAAGCGATTGACAATGTCGGCGGTATATGTTGCTTCCGGCGCAAGAACCGGTACTTTTTTGGGCGGTGTCCCCAATTGCTGTGGGTCAGTATCGCCCAGTTCGGCGCTTAATCCGTCGCCGCGAAAGACTGCAACAAAGCGGTGCCCCGTGACGGCCTTTACGATTGTCTTGACGCCATTGAATTCCAGTCCATCAAGAAGCAGACATCGTTTCCTGTTTTCCTCCGTTGAAATTCTGCCGGCGCGACGGTCGGTAATCAGCCCGGCGGCATCTATAGTGCAAAAGTTGCCGCGGGCGGCAATGTCTCCGGGCATAAGCGGGAAATTGATGCCCAGCGCTTCCAGCACGCCGCGACCAATTCTGTAATCCAGCGGGTCATAGCCGAAGAGTCCCAAGTGCCCCGGAGCGCTACCGGGGGTTATCCCGGCGCCGGCCGTCTGGAGCAGCCCACAGATGCCTTCGGCAGCCAGTTTATCCATATTAGGGGTGTGTGCGGTTTCCAGTTCTGTTTTGCCGGAGATGTCCGGTATTCCACCAAGCCCGTCAATAACCAACAGGACAATCTTGGACGGGGTCGCTATGGATAATTCCCGCATCAATTCAAACTGCGTGTACAAGTCTTTTCTCCTGTGAAATGCGTTACGCTTTTTTGTCGAGCAATGCGGCGACACCTGGCAAAGTCTCCCCGCCGAGGAATTTGAGCGCCGCGCCGCCTCCTGTGGATACAAAAGTCATGCGTCCGTTCAGATGCATGCCAGTTACGATTTCGGCCGTTGATCCGCCTCCGATAATGGTGGTGGCATTTATACTGGATATTATCCTGGCCATGGCGCGTGTACCCTCGGAAAACTGCGGTACTTCGTAGATGCCCATAGGCCCGTTCCAGAAAACGGTTTTGCACCGTTCAAGAATACGTGTAAACCGGCTGATGGTCAATGCCCCGATGTCGCCGATGCGCTTGTCAGGTGGAATGTTTCTGATGGACACGGTTTCCCAGTTTGAATTGTCGCTCGTATCAGCAACAACAACATCTTCTGGCAGGAAGAGCTTGACGTGATTTTTTTCCGCTTTATCTATCAAATAGGAAGCAGTCTCGGTGCTTCCTTCCAGCAGGGATTTTCCAACTTCAAATCCTTTGGCTTTCAGGAATGTTGCCGCCATGCCGCCGCCAATCATGATGAAGTCCACCTTGGTGAGGATATTTTCGATTAGCGCCACTTTATCGCTGATTTTGGCGCCTCCGAGCAGTAATCCGAACGGGCGAGCCGGTTCCCGCAAAATTTTACAGAGAGAGTGGAGTTCTTTTTCAAGCAGAAGTCCTGCTGTGGACGGCAGATACTCGGCTACCCCGGCAATGGAGGCGTGGGAGCGATGGACAGTGCCGAACGCATCGTCTACGTAGAGCTGACCAAGTCTGGCCAAGGCTTTCGCAAAGGCAGGGTCATTCTTTTCTTCGCCCATGTGAAAGCGCAGATTTTCCAGAAGCAGGACATCGCCGTTTTTTAGCTGTTCCGCCATAGCTTCAATTTCCGGGCCGATGCAGTCATTGGCGAATAACACCTGTTGGCGCAGGATTCTCGACAGGCGTTCGGCGACGCTTTTGAGGCTCATGCTGGGTATTATCCTGCCCTTTGGTCTTCCCATGTGCGAACACAGTATCACTTGCGCGCCATGTTCGATGAGGTAATCTATAGTGGGAACAGCGGCTTTGATACGGCTGTCATCGGTTATTTGCCCGCTGTTTTCATCCAGAGGAACATTAAAATCTACACGCGTCAGCACGCGCTTCCCGGAGACTGCGATGTCTCTGATGGTTTTCTTCTCCATTTACTCCTGCCTGTAATATAATTTGGGCTACTGATGGCGTGGCATTATTTTAGGACGTATCAGCTCTGGGAAAAAGTCGATGATTTGCATGGTGGCGCCGTTGCTGTCCAGGCGGTATTTAGCGCGCAGGACAGACTGTGTGCCATGCTCTACGAACTCGTCATTAATGCCGATACAAAGGACCTTGACATCGTGGATGCCGGAGCGGCGCAGAGTTTCCAGAATTATCGAGCCGAACCCTCCGGTCAGGACGTTTTCTTCAATAGTGACTACGTTTTTGATATTACCGGTTACAGACACAAGAAGTCCTTTGTCAAGCGGTTTGACAAATCTGGCGTTGATTACAGACGCCTCAATGTTGTAGCAACTTAACTCTTCGGCGGCATCAAGAGCGGTCTTGACGCCGGTGCCTATGGCGAAAATAGCTAGATCGTTGCCTTCCCGTAGTGTCTCCGCCGAGCCGACAGGCAACATCCGCAGCTCCGTGTCAAGCTCCATCCCTGCCCCGCTGCCGCGTGGGTAGCGCAGCGACATGGGCCGGCCGCTGTTTACGGCAGTATACAAGAGGTGTTGAAGCTCGTTCTCATCCTTTGGAGCGGATACCGCAAGATTTGGAATAAGAGACAGATACGACAGGTCGAAAATACCCTGATGCGTCTTGCCATCGTCGCCCACGATGCCGCCGCGGTCAATAGCAAATGTGACAGGCAGTTTTTGCAGGCAGACGTCATGAATCATCTGGTCGAAGGCGCGCTGCAAAAAGGTGGAGTAGATTGCTACGATGGGTTTCATCCCTTGGGTTGCCAGCCCTGCGGCAAAGGTGACGGCATGTTCCTCACAGATGCCGACATCAAAAACCCGCGTGGGGAATTCGTTCTGCACAATCCCGAGGCTGTTGCCCTCCGGCATGGCGGCTGTTATGACAACTACTGAGGGATCACGTCGCATTATTTCAAGCGTTGCCTGCGCAAAAACCTCGCTGTAGCTGGGAGCAACTCGGGCGGGCTTGCCCTGCGGCGATATACCGTGGAAACAGACAGAGTCATCTTCTGCCGGCCTGAATCCCTTGCCTTTGGTTGTAATGAGGTGCATAAGGATCGGTCTGTGTTCATACGTGCGTGCCTGCCTTAGTGCCGACTCAATGTCTGGGATATTATGCCCGTCAATGGGTCCCATATAGGCAAATCCTAGGTCTTCCCACAGGGTGTTTGGTAGAAAGAATCCCTTAAGCCCCTGTTTGATCTGTGTTATAAATCTGGCCAGATGCTTCCCCATGGGCAGGTGCCCAATAATACGCTTGCCTTTTTCATTGGCCTGATGGTAATGGCGGTTGAAGCGAAGGCGACGTAGCATTCTGGAGATGGCTCCCACCGTCGGTGAAATCGACATGCCATTATCGTTGAGAACTACGATGAGCTTGCTTTTTGATGATGCTGCATTGTTCAACGCCTCCAGCGCCATGCCTCCGCCGATTGCTCCGTCTCCGATAATGGCAATCACATCGTATTTTCCCTCGGACAGATCGCGCGCGGTGGCAATTCCCAGCGCGGCTGATATAGAGGTGCTGGCATGTCCGGTGCCGAAAGTGTCGTGAGGGCTTTCCTCCCGCGCAGGAAAGCCGGAAATCCCCCCGTATTGGCGCAATGTGTGGAAATGCCTGCGCCGTCCGGTGAGAAGCTTATGGGCATAGGACTGATGCCC
>Ga0123353_10001717_pt1 | contig 26921 bp, 25 predicted proteins | sample TergutLab28metaG_3_FD_92763 | JGI IMG/M metagenome (GOLD analysis project Ga0123353, IMG submission 92763) | Labiotermes labralis P3 segment gut microbial communities from Petit-Saut dam, French Guiana - Lab288 P3 | ecosystem: Host-associated > Arthropoda: Insects > Digestive system > Gut ...
CAAAAAACAATTGGGAATATGCTGAAATTAAAAAATCCGAATCCTCAAAACCTTATGAACCCACAGAAAAAGAAAAGATACAAATGCAGATATGGGAATTAGAAAGTCAAATATCTAATGAACGTTTCCGTAAAGCTATACTCGGAGATAAAGAAGCGATTGAATTTATTAGAGAAATTGACAATAAAATATTAAATGTACAAACTAAATTAAAAGAGTTAGATAAATAGGACTACTTTTTATTTGTAAAAAATCTGTTTATTTTATACAATCAACAACTATATGAATATTAACCAATTGATAAAACAGGCATTAATAGAAGATGCCGCTTTCAAAGATATTACAACCAAAGAGTTTATACCCAAAGATAAACACGCTAAAGCCGTTTTAATCGCGAATACGCCCGGCATTTTATGCGGCGCGGACATTTTTGCCGCTGTATTTAAAGCTATAGATAAAAGATGCAAAGTCAAAAAAAATATGAACGACTGTTCCAAAATAAAAAAAGGCGACCATATTCTTGAGATTAACGGTCCCGCGCAGGCAATTCTTTCCGGTGAAAGAACCGCTTTAAATTTCCTTCAGCATTTATCAGGCATAGCAACCCTTACAAATGAGTTTGTGTCCGCGGTAAAAGGCACAAAAACAAAGGTTTATGATACCAGAAAGACTATTCCCGGCTACAGGGATCTTGCCAAATACGCGGTACGCTGCGGCGGGGGAACAAACCACAGAATGAACTTGTCCGCTATGGTTTTGGTAAAAGACAACCATTTAAGCCTTACCAAAGACTTAAATAAAAAAATACAAGATTTCAGAAAAAAGCATAAAAACATTCTTGTTGAAGTGGAATGTGAAAATATAAACCAGGTTTTGCACGCTTTGGAAGTTAAAGCGGATGTAATAATGCTCGACAATACAAATTACGCCAATACTAAAAAAATGCTGGCTATTATAAGAAAAAACTCCACAAAAACTTATAAACCCGAAATTGAAATTTCCGGCGGAATAAATATCAAAACCATAAAAGAATACGCGAAACTCGGCGCTGACAGAATATCAGTGGGAATGATAACCCACTCCGCACAAGCGTTAGATATAACTTTAGAAACTACTATAAAATGAACATTCCTAAAATGGACATTTTGGAACTTCTTTCCGACAAAAAATACGTTTCCGGCAAGACTCTCGGAAGCGCCTTAAACATTTCAAGAGCCGCAGTTCACAAACGCATTAACACTTTAAAAAAAAGCGGCTACACAATCGAAACATCCGTTAAAGGCTATAAACTCGTAAAAACCGGCGATATTATTAATGAATTTGAGATTCTTTCCAAAATAAATAAATCCGTAAAAATACGCGGCAGCGTTTTGCATTACGCGAAAATCGATTCCACTCAGACAAAAATAAAAGAACTTGCCGCAGAAAACGCGGCGGAAGGGACAATTGTTGCCGCTGAACAGCAATCAGGCGGCTACGGAAGAATGAAAAGGCATTGGAGCTCGGCTAAAGGCGGGTTGTGGTTTTCGCTGCTTTTAAAGCCCCGTATGCGCCCTGATGAAACGTCGAAACTCGCGCTTATAACAGCCATAGCGTTAAACAGAGTTTTGGAAAAGCAGTATAATATAAAATCATCTGTGAAATGGCCTAATGATATTTTGGTTAAAGATAAAAAAATATCAGGAATAATCGTAGAAATGTCGGCGGAACAAGATATGGTAAACTGGGTCGCAGCTGGTATAGGAATAAATGTTAATAATATTTTGCCTGGGGAACTGAAAAAAATATCGACTACAATGAAAGAAATACTGAATAAAAATATTGACAGAGCCTCGCTTTTGGGGTATTTTATCAACGAATTTGATATTCTGTATTCCGATTTTCAGAAAAACGGTTTTGAATCTTATGTTAAGGAATATAATTCCAAAACGGCTTATAACGGGGATTCTGTGACCGTTGATACAGGCTTTGAAACAGTAAAAGGCATAAACAAAGGCGTGGACAAACACGGAAAACTTATAATTGATACTAAAAACGGAATTGTACAAATTATTTCGGGGACATTAAGGAAAAATAATGGATGAAAATATATTTTGTCACCCTGTGAGTTTATCCTGCGCAAAGTCGCAGGACAGGGGCAATGAAGATAAACGTGGATTTCCGATTAAAACATTCGGGAATGACAAAAGAGTTGAATCAAAACCTGCTTTTGTCAATTTCATAGATTCTGCGATTGCTTCGCAACGCAGAATGACTATCTTAATTATTTTGTTATTCGCTGCTTTTGTTTTTTCCTCATGCGCTTCCAAGCCAAAAACCGTATTCGTATTATCTTCAGAATCCGTGCCGGCAAAAAAGACGGAAGCAATCGTGCTTCATCCCGCTCCTTTGGCTTTTGGAGACGTGCCCAGAGACATGAAAAGCGCCGGATACTGGATATCAAAAATAAAAAATCCGGACGCGGAAATTCTCGACAGAAAAGGTATAAACTCGTTAAACGCGAAAACCACTAATGTCAGTATGTTTTTAAAAGATATACGTTATTTTCCGCCAAGATATTCAGGACGCATGGCTGAGGACAAACTAAAAAAAGCTTTGAGCGCGTTTGCAAAACATTATGACGGTTCCGGGGAAGAACCCGTAGGGAAAGAATATTTTCTGGAAATTGCGGACAATGTAGATTTTGAACTATTGAGAAGCACTGTAACGGTAAGATTTGCAATGACCATAAATTTCGCGCAGCTTAGAGCCATTCCTTTTGATAAACCTCTATATTCATCTTTAGATACTTTAGACATAGACAGAGTACAATTTACTTTGCTTGATTTAGGCTCGCCGCTGGCAATTTTATACCAGACAAAAGATAAAAAATGGCTTTATGCCGTTTCCGAAATCGCGGAAGGATGGATAAGCAGAGATTCCGTGGCTTTTTGTACTCAGGATGATATAAAAAAACATAAAAGCTGGAAAAATACGGCAGTTACTATTTCCGCGAATACCGATATTTTTAAAGACAAATTTATGAAAAACTTTTTATTCAGCGTAAAAATGGGAACGCAGCTGCAATTTTATAAAATTTACGACAATTACGTTGAAATAAGAATACCCGGCGCAGACAAAAACGGCAGGCTTGAATACAAAAAAGCGGCTGTCGCAAGTTCTGACATTCATGAAGGATTTCTTAAATACACACAGCGCAACGTTTTAATACAGGCTTTTAGAAATCTTAACCAGCCTTACGGATGGGGCGGAATGAACGGCGATCAGGACTGTTCGGCATTTTTAAAACAGGTGTTTGCGTGTTTCGGCATAATCCTGCCCAGAAATTCTACCGGACAGAGCCAGGTAGGAGCCTTTTTCATGGGATTTGACGCTAATGAATCGGAAACGGCAAGAGCCGAAAGAATTATAAAACACGGCACGCCCGGCGCGACTTTCTTATATTTTCCCGGACATATAATGCTTTATATAGGACACGACAATAAAAAGCCGTATGTTATACATTCCGTACGCGGTTACGCTGAAGACGACACCAATCTTTCTAATGTCTATCTTTTAAATAAAGTAGCCGTAACAACTCTGAATATAGGCGAAGATTCAAAAAAAGGTTCTTTTTTAAAAAGAACTACTTTAATGAGGACGGTTAAATAATGGATTTTTTAATGAAAGTAAAACTCTTTTTGTATGGTTTGTCTTTTGTCCAAATATTTATTTTAGGTTATATTGGAAGGGCAGACGACGTAAATATACAAGTCGCGTATATTGTTGCCGGATTACTGCTTCTAAACATTGTCGTTTATGCTATAATTAGGTTCTTTTACAAAAGAAAAGAGAGGAAAAATAATGGAGTTAAATAAAAAAGCCGTTTTGTTCAGATATATGTTTGTCATTTCAACAGTATGCGGAATGATGGGCATTTATTGTTTATATAAAGGATTTGCCGTAATCGGATGGATTTTGGCGGGATTCTGGCTGGTTTTAGGCGCTTTGGTGAGAATTTTAATAATAAGAGACAAGAAAAATATAAAAAAATAGATGCTGTCATGTTGAGCGGAGAGACGATGTCTCGCAGTCGAAACATCTGCCTTTTAACTGCAGATCCTTCGGCTTCGCTCAGGATGACAAAACTAAGCGGCGGAGTTTTCAGCTACAGGGCGCAGGGTGACAAACTAAGTATCGATTCTTAATAAAATAAAAAAGAGGAGAAGCAGAATGGAATTATTTAAGATGGCAAAAGAAGCAATGGCAATGAGAAGCAAACTGAGCGATATGGAAAAGAAATTGAAAGCTCAGGTCATAAATACGGAATATAAAGGCATAAAAATACAGGTAAACGCGAAAAATGAATTTTTGAGTTTCGAAATGCCTGAAGAATTGCTTAAAGAAAAGAAAGACAAAATAGAAAAGCTTGTTTTGGAAGCTTTCACAGCGGCAGGCAAAAAAGCCCAGGATGTTATGGCTGAAGAAGCAAAAAAACTGACCGGCGGAATGAAAATACCGGGACTGATGTAGCATAACGGCAATTACGAATTACAAATGACGAATTACGAATCAGAGACTAAAAAGCCTTTTATCTTTGATTCGTAATTTTTTATTTTTCGGAGATCTATCAGTTGTCTCTCTGCGCGAAGTCGCAGAGTCTATGAATTTTATAGATTCGCAACGCAGACATCTTGCGTATTTAAAGGGTTTCTATTTTCGTTATCTTTTTATGTATGTAGGTGCATTTTTGGCGGTGAGTCCGCCTTTTATTTTGTGGTAGTATTCGTATGTCATTGTAGTTTCTTGGGAAAGTCTTTCCATATTTAAAACATCGCCGATAAAAACTGTATGGTCTCCTACGTCAATTTTACCGGAAATCTTTAATTCAAATATCGCGCCTGCATACTGGGTAACCGCAGGAACGCCGCTTTCAAAAGTTTTATATTCCGTGTTTGCGAATTTATCAAACGTTTTACCGGTGTGGAAACCGAATTTTCCTATAAATTCAAACGGAGCCGACATAGTAATCGCGCTTATTGAAAAACAACCTGATTTTTCAATCAATTCATAAGTCCAATTTTGTTTTGAAACCGAAACTGCGAATTTAACAGGCTGCGCACTGACCTGAACAATGCTGTTTGCCGCGAAAGCGCTTTTTTTCCCGTCAAACGCCGCTGCTATCAAATAAACGCCGTACTGTATTTTTTCTAATGCCGTTAAATCCATTTTTAACTCCGATTTTGTTTGTCATAATCGCAAATGCGAAATATACACGCTAATTTATAAAAGGCAACCCTCTCCTTTTATCCTCTCCCTCATCAGGGAGAGGTGAGCCGTCTGACGAATAAGTCAGACAAGCCTAGCGAAGGACGCGAGACGGTGAGCGTCCCGGGTCTGAATGAAATGAAGACGGTGAGGGTGACAAATAAACAGTAAAATCATTTAAAAATTCCTCCGGACTCTTTGCACCATAAAACCATGTCCATATGCGACATCGGAATTTTTATCTTTTTACAGAAGTCCATCATCTGACTTTCAATTTCTTTGTAAATTTTAGGGGTGAGTGTTTTCGGTATTTCCTTAATTGCGCCCAAAACTTTAAGATTTTTAAGTATATGCCTGTCCAAAATTGCCAAATCTTTTCCAATGCCGATATTTCTCAAAAAATGCCCGGCTTCTTTGTAGCCTATGCCTTTAATATTTTTTATAATCCACTCGCGAAGTTCGTAAATGTCGTTAAAAGACGCGAGTTTTTCTTTTATTCTCATTTTATTGCCAGCCGTAAAAAGCGCTCTTGCTCCTATTACAAAACGCGATTTATTGCTGTGGAATCGTACGCCGGAAATTGTTTTCGCTATTTCGTCCGCTGATGCCTTAAAAATCATATTTTTATCTGCAAGATTATTTACCGCAGCCCAGCATGAAACAGCTTTGCTTTGAGGCGTAAAAAGGCAAAACACAAGCTCGGCAAAAATTTCTTCTTCCGAGCCGTTTTTCCAGACATCGGCAAAATGTTTTTCTCTTTGTTCTATTAAGGGTTTAATGCTTTTCCAATACTTTTTCAAACCTTCAACAGTAGAGAAGTCATCTGTAGGAGTTTTTAAAAAATCAATTTTAATTACAGGATTCTTTTTCATAATGGTTCATTATACAATAAAAATATTTGTTTGCGACAAGCGCAAAAAAGATGTTGGGAAGGTGAGAAGATGAGAGGATGAGTATAAGAAAAGACAATGTTGTTACTCAACTTCTCAACATCTATTCATCTCATCTTCTGCAGCTATTGACACAGAATACAGATGTATGCTATAATAACACAAATTTTTAGTACAGGAGGCATCATGGAAAAACTTACGGAAAAGCAGCGCGCGGTTTTAGATTTTATTGAAAATTTTTCTATGGAAAACGGAAATTTCCCGACAATAAGAGAAATCGCGGCAAAGTTTAATATCACCATAGCGCCTGTACAAAAATATCTTAAAATACTGCAAAAAAAAGGCTATTTAAATAAAAAAGATTCTACGGCAAGAGGGCTTGAAATCCCGGACAGACAAAAATTTTCGCCTGTTCCTATTTTAGGAAATGTTCATGCCGGAACTTTTTTAGAACCGGTTGAAGACGCTCAGGATTATGTTTATATAAATACGGACGTTACAAGAAAAAGAGAATGCTTCGCGTTAAAAGTCCGCGGCGACAGCATGGAGCCGTCCGGAATAATTGAAGAAGATACGGTAGTTATATCCAGAAACAGCCAAATAGCTAATGGCGATATAGTAGTTGCAATGGTTGAGGAAGAAGCCGCAATAAAAGTTTATACAAAAAAAGACGGCAGAGTGTGCTTAATGTCAACAAATCCTTCTTATCCGCCTATATACCCCAAAAATTACAAAATTTTAGGCAAACTTATATATTTGCTGAGAGAATACAAAAACTAACAAAAATATATAATTGATATATAAATTTGTCATGCTGAACTTGTTTCAGCATCTATCATTAAGAATAACAGAAGACCCTGAAACAAGTTCAGGGTGACAACGTTTGAATAAATAACTCAAAAAACTAATGCAATAAATTTGACAACCTCTGCGTTATTATAGTGTAATAAAAACCAGCGGGGGAATATTATGAAAAAATTTTTAGTAGTTTTGATAAGCGTTTGTTTTATAGCTACATCGGGATTTGCCCAAAATAGCAACAGCCAAGGCGAGAACGGGAATGGCAACGGAAACCGGAATCAAAATAGCCAGGGTCAAAATCAGAACAGCCAAGGGCAGTCAAAAAATTCAAATACTAATACAAAAACTGAAGAAAAAACTACCGCGTCTAAACCTGCTGATAATAAAAATACCAAAAGTGAATCAACTTCTAACAGAACAACAGTAAATAATAACAGATCTTCTTCAGCAAACAGCAATACCGCAAGAAACAATAATTCCAACAGCAGCGTTACAAAAAGTAACAATAATGCCTCAAGAAATAATGCTCAGAATAGTAATGTTTCAAAGAATAATATGACTAATAACAATACCTCAAAAAATAATGTATCGAACAATACGACAAGAAACAACTCTCAAGATAACAACACTGTAAGAAATAATACTTCAAATAATAATACAAGAAACAATGTTCAGAACAACAATAATAACAACGCGTCAAGATCCGAAGTTTCCAGAAATCAGCAAAAAAATAACGCAACGCAATCTGTCAGAACAAACAATACTACTACGACAAACAACGTAAGAGTATCGCAGACAACCGTTGTAAATAACTACCAAACCGTTTCAACCGTACGTTATGCGCCGCTGCGTTACTATCCGTTATACACTCCTTATGTATTTGCAGGAATTTTCAATAGAGCCATATATACGGCAGTATACCGTAATCACCCGTATTATTACAGACAGTATTATTACTCCAGACCGGTAGTAAATATCACTTATTACAATTATAAAGATCCTTACTGGACATATTATGACTCCGTATATTATGCCAGACAGGAACGCGAATCAGCCTTAGCCGAAATAGAAAGACTTGAAAACGCCAGAGGGATGCAAAGAAATATCGCTTTAATAGAAGTATTAAACGCAAGCTTTAACAGAGTTTATTCCACTTCTGCGGCGGCAACGCGCGTAGCGGAAGTAACGGTTTTAAATAATTCGGATTTTCCTATAGCCACAATATATTTCAGAGGAAAGATTGAAACCCATATAACGAGCAGAGTTTTGATAGACGATGTATTCAGTTATGATTTGCCGCGTTATTTATATCCCGGCGAAAGCGCGACTTATAAAATACCATTGAACGCTTTTGGCAATTGGGCAAGAATGACGCCTCCGGACATGGCGATATTTACCGTAACGGTTACAGGTATAACAACATCTTTCGGCGAATCTTTAAAAAACAATATTTTCACAGCGGCAGACCAGCAGCGCCTTAACGACCTTAAATACCGCTACGGATATTAGATTTTTAAATAACTTATTTTTCTTTACAACATCTAACAACTTTCTTCTTTGTTGTTAGATGTTGTCGTATATACGCATGTATTTTGTTTGCAAATAAAATAAGTTCCTTAAAAACAGCGACGATAAAACATTTATTTTTATTAAAGCTTGACAAAAAATAAAAAAGGAGTATAATGCATAGAACATTAAACTCGGTAGGTGAGGCTACTGTGGGGATATGGGTTGATACCGCAAGAGATGGAGACATCGCATGCTGGTAATCAGAAGGCGTCGAAAACAAGGCGCAGTCTAGTTCAACTTCACCGCCCTACGAAGCTAAAACTTGAACGGTGGTTAATGGGATTAGATTGCGTTTATGCTTTTATTGCGTACGCTGTGTGAAGTGTATATCCTGTAATTCTGTTATGCATATTATTATAGAACACTTAATTTAAACCCTTGCCAAAGTTCAAAACTTTGGCAAGGGTTTTCTGCATTTTACGGAAAAGGAGGATTTTGTTTATTTAGCCGTGTTGTAAAAATTTTAGCAGTACAAGGAGATTACATGAGTAGTTATTATTCTAGAAACAGTTTTTTTTGTATTTTAGCACAAATAAATTTAAGAGGGTATCAAAATGAAAAAAATATTAGTATTGCTGCTGCTATTAAGCTGCGGCTTGGTTTATGCACAAAACGCTGCTGATAAATATGAGTCATTTAAGGAGAATTTAAAAGAAAACACTGGTTTTTCATACGAGTTAAACATATCTGTTACTGCGCAGCGTCTTCATTCAAAAAGCGATAAAACAGCTGTACGGCATTTTTACAATCCGCAAATTTCGTACACGCCTTTTGAAAACACCAAATGGGGAAGCGGATCATTTGACTATGAATCCGAGCATTCAAGATATTTCGGCGCGCAGGCTATCGCGCTTAATGAAAGCGCAGGTTTTATTTCGTCAATAAACGACACCCCCGAAAAAGAAGATTATTTCCTTATATTAACCTACACACACGCTTTGCCGGATAAAATGTCTTGGCTAAGCCTGACCGCAGGACAAATTGCGCTTTGCACCATAGACGGTACTACATACACAAGCGACCCTCACGGAATGCTTATTAATGAATCCTTTTCCGCGTCAGCTTCAGCGGCATACCCGAATGCAGGCTTTGGAGGATATATTAAAGCCGAAACAGGCGCTTTAGCAATTCGCGCAGGCATACAATCTACAGCAAACACGGAAGGCACCAGAATAGAAATAGGCAAAGCCTTTGAAGGTTATTACAATTCTTTTCTTTTTTCAGAGTACACACCTGAAATAAAAAAATTGGGAGGCGGGGTATATTCCTTTTTACTTTATTACCACAATAATGGAGAGGGGATTGACGACATTTTCGGATGGTCGTTTAACATTGAGCAAAACATAGGGACTTTTGCCATCTTTGGCAAAGCAAACGGAGTTAAAAATACGGTTTCAGAAAACGGCATAAAGCAAAGTTACGTTGCAGGCGTCGCTTATAAAGATCCGTTTGAACGCAATGAGCGCGATGTTATTTTGCTTTCTGCCGGTTATAACGAACTTGACGAGGAAGAATTAGGCTTTTCCTCTGAAAAAGTTTTTGAGTTCCAGTGGGTCTTCGCTATAACCTCTTTAATGACAATAACTCCTAATGTTCTGGTATACGACTCCGCTTTTGACGGCGGTACAATAAATGCTGCTTACGGGTTAAGAGCAGCGTTCCATTTTTAATAAGGAGGTAAAAAAATATGAAAAAAATTAAAAGAACAATAGCTTCATTTTCAATTGCCAGAAGCATTATTGAAGCAAAGAGACGTTTGCTTGAAGCCTGCGTTTTGGCAAATTCCGCGCTGTTTACTAAATATAGAAGCAGTTTTGCCGGGCATACCGACGAAACAGCAAATGCAATGCGCGATTATTACGGATCAAACGAGGTAACTCATAGCGACGGGCCGTCTTTGCTTAAACGTTTGTATACTTCATTTGTTAATCCTTTTACCGCGATATTATTTGTGCTTGCCATAATTTCCTTTTTTACTGATATTGTTTTTGCCGATGCCGCTGAAAAAGATTATAGCGCGGTATTAATAATAACGACAATGGTAATGATAAGCGGAATTTTGCGTTTTGTCCAAGAATACCGTTCCGATAAATCTGCGGAAAAACTTAAAAAAATGGTTTCGACAACCATTTCAGTCCGCCGCAACGGCATTTCTAAAGAATTTCCGATAACAGAACTTGTTGTAGGCGACATTATAAACCTTAGCGCCGGCGACATGATACCTGCGGATTGCCGCATTTTGCAGGCTAAAGATTTATTTGTAAGTCAAAGTTCTCTTACCGGTGAAAGCGAACCTATCGAAAAATTCGGCGCTGAAACAGAATGCAAAGATAAAGATCCCTTGCAGGCAAATAATCTTGTTTTTATGGGTAGTAACGTTGTAAGCGGCGCCGCATTTGCGATAGTTATTGCCGTCGGAGATACTACTGTTTTCGGTTCTATAGTCCAGCAAATAAGCGACAAACAAAAAAAAACCAGCTTTGAAAAGGGTATAAATTCCGTCTCGTGGGTGCTTATAAGGTTTATGCTTATTATGGTACCGGTGGTGCTTTTTATAAATGGCTTTACCAAAGGCGACTGGCTTGAAGCATTTATGTTTGGGCTCGCCGTGGCGGTGGGTTTAACGCCTGAAATGCTGCCAATGATAGTATCGGTCAACCTTGCAAAAGGCGCTAATGCTATGTCAAATAAAAAAGTTATTGTAAAAAGCTTAAACTCCATACAAAACCTTGGCGCTATAGACATACTTTGCACCGACAAAACAGGCACGCTGACGCAGGACAAAGTTGCGCTTGTATTTTCGTTAGACGTACACGGAAAAGAAGATGAAAGAGTATTGCGGCACGCTTTTTTAAACAGTTATCACCAGACAGGTTTAAAAAACCTTATGGATACGGCGATTATTAACCATACAAACGATATGGAATCGGCAGAAAAATGGAAAAATTATACAAAAGTAGATGAAATACCTTTTGACTTTAACCGCAGGCGTATGAGCGTTGTAGTCAGCGATAATAAAGGCAAAACACAAATGATAACAAAAGGCGCGGTTGAAGAAATGCTTTCAGTTTGCGTTTTTGTAGAGTATCAAGGCAATGTTATATCTCTTACTGAAGAATTAAAAAACGATGTCAGAAAAATAGCGCAGTCATATAACGATGACGGAATGCGCGCTTTGGTTGTGGCTGAAAAAACAAATCAGTCGACTTCCCACACATTTTCAGTAAAAGATGAGTCTGAAATGACATTACTCGGAATTCTTACATTTTTAGACCCGCCCAAAGAAAGCGCCGCTGAGGCGATAAGAGCGCTTGCCGAATACGGCGTTACAACAAAAATTTTGACCGGCGATAACGACGCCGTAACGAAATGCGTTTGTAAGCAAGTAGGAATGAAGATAGATAATATTTTGCTTGGCAGCGACATTGAAAAAATGTCAGATAAAGAGATTTGCGATAATGTTGAAAAAACAAATATTTTCGCGAAACTCTCACCGCAGCAGAAAGTGCGCGTCGTCGCGGCTTTAAGAATAAACGGACACACCGTAGGCTTTATGGGCGACGGCATTAATGACGCTGCCGCAATGAAAGAATCTGACGTCGGAATATCCGTTGACGGGGGCGTAGATATTGCCAAAGAATCGGCCAACATTATTTTACTTGAAAAGAGTTTAATGGTACTTGAGAACGGCATAATTGAAGGACGCAAAACATACGCGAACACAATTAAGTATATAAAAATGACGGCAAGTTCCAATTTCGGAAATATGTTTTCCGTTCTTGTGGCAAGCGCGTTCCTTCCGTTTCTGCCAATGTTGCCTTTGCAGATACTTATGCTTAATTTGATATATGACATTTCATGCGTGTCTATACCGTGGGATAACGTAGACAAAGAATTCTTAAAAACTCCAAAGAAATGGGATGCGGACTCAGTAGGCAAATTTATGCTTTGGATCGGGCCTACAAGTTCCGTGTTTGATATTACAACGTATTTCTTAATGTATTTGTATATCTGCCCTATGGTGTTCGGCGGACAATACCATGAACTCGGCGCGACCGCGCAAGTCAGTTTTATTGCATTGTTCCACGCAGGCTGGTTTGTCGAATCGCTTTGGTCGCAAACATTGGTTATACATATGATACGTACTCCGAAAATACCGTTTATCCAAAGCAGAGCTTCATTTGCAGTTACATCGCTTACTTGCGCCGGCATTGCAATAGGGACAATTATTCCATACACTGCGCTTGGCGCAAAGTTGCAAATGGTATCTCTGCCGTTTATATATTTTCCGTATTTAATACTGACTATTGTGCTTTATATGGCTCTTGTGACAGTACTGAAAAAAATGTTTGTTAAACGCTACGGCGAGTTGTTATAGCCAGCTTTACGGGTGCAAATGTCTATTGGCATTTGCACCCTACCCTAAAAAATATATACAATACTCCCATGCAAAAGAAAAAAATAGCCATTGCCGATATTACAGATTTGAAAAACAATTTTAAATCCCAAAATTTAAATACCGTATGCCAAAGCGCGAAATGCCCGAATATAGGGGAATGTTTTAAAAAACATACCGCTACTTTTTTGATTTTAGGCAAAAACTGCACCCGCGGCTGTTCTTTTTGCGCGGTAGATAAAAACCTGCCTGAAAATATAGACAATGAAGAACCAATCCGCGTATCTTTGGCGATAAAAGATTTGGGGCTTAAATACAGTGTAATAACTTCCGTCACAAGAGACGATTTAAAAGACGGCGGAGCAAAACATTTCGCAAAAACTATACACGAAATAAGAAATTTAAATCCCGATACAAAAATAGAAGTTCTTGTTCCTGATTTTAAAGGGGAACAAAGTTCCATAGATATATTATTAAACGCTAAACCTGACGTATTTTCGCACAATTTGGAAACAGTGCCGTCTTTATACGAAAAAGTCAGAACAGGAGCGGATTACAGCCGCTCGCTTGATGTTTTGAAATACGCCAAATCAAAAGGCTTTAAAGTTAAAACAGGAATTATGCTCGGACTAGGGGAAACAAAACCTGAAATTTTTAGCCTGATTTCAGACTTAAAAAACGCGGAAATAGATATTTTAACAATAGGACAATACCTTGCGCCAACAAAAAAACATCATCCTGTTATAAAAGAATATAATGAGGATGAATTTGAAGAAGTGCAAAAATATGCTATTGAGAAAGGAATTAGACACGCCGTTTGCGGCAGATATGTACGCAGTTCCTACCTTGCCGACGAATGTTTCACAAAAATTGACATATAGAGATAGTCTGTCATATTGAGCGAAGGGACAAAGTCCCGAAGTCGAAATATCTGCATTTAACGGCAGATCCTTCACTTCGTTCAGGATGACAATCAAAAATACTATTAATTTTCAAGCACTTTTTATTTTGACAATATGCACCATTTTTAGTAAAATTATCAAAATTTATCTCTCGCGTTCGCAATCGGGAGATTTTATTTTATAACTAAAAACCACTGGGAGTTGCTAATGTTTATCGTTAAAGAAGGGTATCCTTTTATCGGAGTTCCGCTTTTGTTGGGATTGATTTTTGTGTTGGCGCCGCTCGGAAAAATATTTTTTGCAGTCGGAATTATATGTATTTTGGTCGCGCTTTTTTGCGTATATTTTTTCAGAGATCCGATAGTTAAGATAACTCAGGGCGAAGGGCTTATTATCTCACCGTGCAACGGAACGGTTTTGGAAGTAAGCGAAAATGAAAAAGAAAAAGTCATAAGAGTATTTTTGTCGGTTTTAGACGTGCATTTGCAGCGTTCGCCTATAGCGGGAAAAGTGACAAAAGTAGAATATAAACCCGGTAAATTTTTAAAGGCGATGGAACCTGAAGCCCATATAGTAAACGAACAAAACATCATAACTATTGAAAATGAAAACGGAACATATTTGGTTAAACAGGTAGCGGGAATTCTCGCGAGAAGATGCGTTTCCTGGGTAAAACCCGGCGACGTCTTAAAAACGGGCGACAAAATAGGCGTTATAAAGTTCAGCTCTCAGGTTGATTTGCATATGCCTAAAAACATTGAAATAAAAGTAAAAAAAGACGATAAAGTTGTTTCCGGCGTTACAATTTTCGGAACGATACGTTAGAAGATGAGATGGTGAGAAGTTGGGCAACAGCTCAACACCTATTGTAAAAAAGGAAATTTTTAAATGAAAGATTTGAAAAAAGGTATTTATATTCTGCCCAGCTTATTTACAAGCGGAAATATGGCTTGCGGTATTATCTCTATGTTATTTTCAATACACGGAGATTTCTCCGCTGCCGCGTGGATGCTTGTTTTGGCAATAATGTTCGACGTTCTTGACGGAAGAGTCGCGAGAATGACAAAAACAACAAGCGAATTCGGCGTACAATTGGATTCTTTAAGCGATTTGGTATCGTTTGGCGTAGCCCCGTCTATAATGATATATCAGCTTGTTTTAAATACTATGGGGAAACTTGGTATAGCGATAGCCGTGTTATTCGTTTTGTGCAGCGCGTTAAGGCTTGCAAAGTTTAATGTTCAGGCAAAAGAGGGAATAGTTCACAATTCGTTTATAGGGCTTCCTACTCCGGCTTCGGCAGGGCTTTTAATATCGTTTGTATTGAGTTATGAGCTTTTGGCTGATTCAGGGCATGCTTTGTCTTTTAAAACAATTCCCATGCTTATGAAAACAATGCCTGCGTTTTTTAAAGCAATGCCGATAGTAATGGTCATCTTGTCGTTTTTGATGGTTTCAAATATACCTTATGCATCGTTTAAAAAATTTAAACTTTCAAAACCGAAAGTGTTTCAATTTTTAGTATTAATAATTTTTGTTTTATTTTTAATAATAGCGTTTCCGCAAAATATTATTTTTATATTATTTTCGCTCTACGCTCTTTCCGGAATAATAATGTATTTCGGCAGATACTGGACAATAATCAGAAGAATTTATAAGAAAAAAGAAGGGGCAAATGAATAGATTTTATATAGAAGAAATGTATTTCCGACTTAGTCTGCCTAACGGCAATTATCCTGCGACTTCGCGCAGGACAGGCTCAATTACGAATTACGAATTAAAAGATTAAGGAGAAATTATATGAAAAAACAAGATAAGGTATTATTTTTTGATACAACTTTGAGAGACGGAGAACAATCTCCCGGCGCAAGCATGAACCACAACGAAAAACTGCTGGTTGCAAAACAGCTGGAGGCTTTAGGGGTTGACGTTATAGAAGCGGGATTTCCTATTTCAAGCCCGGGCGATTTTGAGTCCGTAAAGGCAATAGCCCAGACAGTAAAAACTTCAATAATAACCGGTCTTGCCAGATCGTCTGAAAAAGACATAAACGCCTGCTGGGACGCGGTTAAATACGCTAAAAAGAACAGAATACATATATTTTTAGCCACCTCCGACTTGCATATTGAAAAAAAGCTGCAAAAAACGCGCGCGCAGGTTTTGGACATGGCTGTTAAAGCCGTTAAATACGGAAAAAGTTTATGCAAAGACATAGAATTTTCCGCTGAAGACGCAGGCCGTTCCGATATGGACTTTTTATGCAAAGTGGTTGAGGCTGTTATAGACGCAGGCTCTTCGACGATAAATATTCCCGACACAGTAGGTTACACAATGCCCATGGAATTCGGCGCGAAAATTGCCGAAATTAAAAGACGCGTTCCTAACATAAACAAAGCGGTTATAAGCGTTCACTGCCATAACGATTTAGGTTTGGCCGTGGCAAACTCTTTGTCCGCCATAGAAAACGGCGCAAGACAAGTTGAATGTACGGTAAACGGCATAGGAGAAAGAGCCGGTAATGCTTCGCTTGAAGAAATAGCGATGGCTTTAAAAGTGAGACCGCATTATTACAATGTCGGACACAATATAAAAACTAAAGAAATTTATAAAGCCAGCAAACTTGTTTCAAGTATGACGGGAGTTATGGTACAGGTTAACAAAGCGATTGTCGGAGCAAACGCTTTCGCGCATGAGTCCGGCATTCATCAGGACGGAATGCTGAAAGACCGTTCCACTTATGAAATTATGAGACCTGAAGACGTAGGCGTTCCCGAAACGTCTTTGGTTTTGGGCAAACATTCCGGCAGACACGCGCTGTTTACCAGAATTAAATCGTTAGGCTATAAACTTGACGATAAAGCCTCAGAGCATGTTTTTGAAAAATTTAAAGTTTTGGCTGACAAGAAAAAAGTCATTTTTGACGACGATATAATAGCTTTAATAGAAGAAGACGCCGCCTCGGAAAAAGAGATTTTGTCTTTGACATACCAAAGCACGACCGCGGGCACGGGAACAATACCAACGGCTACGGTTAAAATTATTGATAACAGCAAAAAAGGCGAAACCATTCAGGAAGCGGCATGCGGAGTAGGTCCTGTTGACGCAACATACAGAGCGATAGACAAAATAACAAAAATGGATATAAAATTGACGGACTTTTCTTTAAAGTCAGTTTCGTCGGGAGTTGACGCTCTGGGTGAAGTTTTCTTAAAAGCCCAATACAAAGGCGTTATATTTTCAGGAAAAGGGACTTCAACCGACATAGTGGAAGCCAGCGCGAAAGCGTATATACAGGCAATAAATAAAGCGAAAGCGTTTAACAAAAACAAAAGATAGATGGTGAGAAGTTGAGAGGGCGGGAAGTTGAGCAACGACTTTGTTTTGCCGTTACCCATCTTCTCAACATCCCATCTTCTCATCCTCTAAATAGGAGTTATTATGGGAAGTACTATTACCGAAAAAATACTTGCCGCTCATTGCGGAAAAAAAGTTGTTGAGGCAGGGGAATTTATCGAACCTAAAGTCGATATAGCCCTTTCAAACGACGTTACAGGACCTCTTGCGATAAAAGAATTCAGAAAATCAGGCGTTAAAAAAGTTTTTGATAAAAACAAAATCGCGCTTGTTATGGACCATTTTACGCCTAATAAAGATATTTTAAGCGCGGAACACGTTAAATTTGTCCGCGAATTCGCGAAAGAACAAAAAATTAAACACTATTATGAAGGCGGAAACGTAGGCGTAGAACACGCTTTGCTTCCCGAAAAAGGAATTGTTGTTCCGGGTGACGTTATCATAGGCGCAGACTCTCATACATGCACATACGGCGCGTTAGGCGCGTTTTCAACCGGCGTAGGTTCAACGGACGTTGCAGCTGCAATGGCTACGGGAAAAGTATGGTTTAAGGTTCCGCAGTCTATAAAATTTGTTTTAACGGGCAAACTCAACAAATGGGTAAGCGGAAAAGACATCATCCTTTACATAATAGGACTTATTGGCGTTGACGGAGCGCTTTACCAGGCTATGGAATTTACCGGACCGCTTTGCAAAAAGCTTACAATGGCTGACAGATTTACAATAGCTAATATGGCAATTGAAGCCGGCGGAAAAAGCGGAATATTCACGCCCGACGAAATTACGGAAAAATATATCGCGAAGAGAGCGCAGAGAAAATATAAATTTTATACAAGCGATAAAGACGCGAAATACCATAAAACACTGGAAATCGACTGTTCAAAAATTTATCCGCAGGTTTCTTTGCCTTTCTTACCGTCTAACACAAAAGCGGCAAAAGACGTCAAAAAAACATATATAGACCAGGTTGTTATAGGTTCCTGCACAAACGGCAGAATAGAAGATTTAAGGGTAGCGGCTGCGATAATTAAAAAAGGCAAGAAAGTGAACCCTAATGTCAGAACGCTTATAATACCCGCGACGCCGGATGTTTTTTCACAGGCATTAGCCGAAGGGTTAATGAAAATATTTATGGACGCCGGATGCATTATTTCAGCGCCTACATGCGGACCTTGCCTTGGCGGTCACATGGGGATTTTAGCGGCAGGAGAAAGATGCGTTGCCACAACCAACAGAAACTTTACAGGCAGAATGGGACACACTAAATCCGAAGTAATATTGTCAAACCCTGCGGTAGCTGCAGCAAGCGCGATAAAAGGTTATATAGCTACGCCGGATGAAATTTAAATAAATTTGTCATGCTGAACTCGTTTCAGCATCTAGTCGTTAAAAATAAAGACCCTGAAACAAGTTCAGGGTGACACACTGGGAGCAAACAGATGAGCGATATGATTTTAAAAGGAAAAGTTCATAAGTACGGTTCAAACGTAAATACAGACGAAATAATACCCGCGAGATATTTAAATACCACTGACCCTGACACGCTTGCTAAATACTGCATGGAAGATATCGACAAAGATTTCGTCAAAAGAGTAAAAAAAGGCGATATTATTGTCGCGGAAAACAATTTCGGCTGCGGATCTTCAAGAGAACACGCGCCGATAGCCATAAAAGCCGCAGGAGTTTCAGCGGTTATAGCAAACTCTTTTGCGAGAATATTTTTCAGAAACTCGATAAATATAGGCCTTCCTATTTTAGAATCTCCGGAAGCCGTCAAAGCGATTAAAAACGGCGATACAGTAGAAATAAACCTTAACAAAGGCATAATTAAAAATTTAACCAAAAAAGAAGAATATAAGTCGCAGCCTTTTCCCGAATTTATGCAGAAAATCATAAAAGCAGGCGGACTTTTAGGATACATAAAAGACAATTAATAATTACAAATTACGAATTACGATAAAGGCAATCCTCTCCTTTATCCTCTCCCTAGTCAGGGTGAGGGCAGGGTGAGGGGGACAAATAACAAGGAGCAGTATATGTCAAAAACTTACAAAATAGCGTTGCTTCCGGGCGACGGGACAGGTCCAGAAGTTTTAAAAGAAGGCTTAAAAGTTATTGAAACCGCGGCGAAAAAAAACAATTTCAAACTTGATTTTACAAGTTATGATTTAGGCGGGGAAAGATACAAAAAAACAGGCGAAATTCTTCCTGACAGCGTTGTAGAAGAATTTAAAAAGTTTGACGCAATGTTTTTGGGCGCGATCGGCCATCCCGACGTAAAACCCGGTATTCTTGAAAAAGGAATTTTGTTAAGGCTTCGTTTTGAGCTTGACCAATATATAAATCTCCGTCCTGTAAAACTTTACCCTAACGTTGAAACACCTTTAAAAGATAAAACCCCTGCTGATATTGACATGATAATAGTACGCGAAAATACAGAAGGACTTTATGTTGGCGCAGGCGGTTTTTTAAGAAAAGATACGCCAAACGAAGTTGCAGTTCAAGAATCTATCAACACTCGTTATGGCGTTGAAAGATGCGTTAAATACGCTTTTGAATTAACCCAAAAAAGAGCAAAAAACAATAAACTTACGCTTTGCGGAAAAACAAACGTTTTGACTTATGCTTCCGACTTATGGCAGAGAACTTTTAATGACGTTGCAAAAAATTACCCTTCCATAAAAGGCGATTATGTAAACGTTGACGCAGTTTGTATGTGGCTTGTAAAAAACCCGGAATGGTTTGATGTTATAGTAACCGACAACCTTTTCGGCGACATTATTACAGACTTGGCCGCTATGATTCAGGGTGGTATGGGCGTAGCAGCAGGCGGAAACATAAACCCTGAAAAAGGCGGCGTTTCGATGTTTGAACCTATGGGCGGTTCCGCACCAAAATATACAGGATTAAACGTAATAAACCCCATAGCTACAATAAACGCAGGCGCTTTGCTTCTTGAAAATATAGGCGAATACAAAGCGGCAAAAGACGTTGATAACGCGGTAGTTAAAGCTTTGGAATCCGGAAAAATAAAGAGCATGTCAGCAGGAAAGATGGGCATGGGCACAACAGAAGTCGGCGATTTAGTAGCTTCGTTGGTGTAAAAAAATACAGCAACCCACTCCTTTATCCTCTCCATCGTCAGGGAGAGGGCAGGATGAGGGTGACAAATAAATAATAAAAATGGATTCCCGACTACAAATTTCGGGAATGACAAGTTAGAGGAAGAGAAAATGAAAAAGTACAAAGTGGCAGTAGCAGGAGCAACAGGAGCGGTAGGCCGTGAGATGATTAAAATGCTTGAAAGCAGAAATTTTCCTATCGAAAGCATTAAATTTTTGGCATCGGAAAGATCAGCAGGAAAGAAATTAACTTATAACGGTAAAGAATATACCATAGAACTTCTTACAAAAGACAGCGGTAAAGGCGTTGATATAGCGTTATTTAGCGCGGGCGGAAGCATTTCTAAAGAACTTGCGCCGCATTTCGCAGCAGACGGCTGTTTTGTCGTTGACAACTCAAGCGCGTGGAGAATGGACAAGGATGTTCCGCTTGTTGTTCCCGAAGTAAACCCAGGCGATTTGAAGAAAGATAAAAAAATTATAGCTAACCCGAATTGTTCTACAATTCAGATGGTTGTGGCGTTAAAACCGCTTCATGATTACGCAAAAATTAAAAGAGTTATAGTTTCGACATATCAGTCTGTTTCGGGTGCGGGACAAAAAGGAATAACCGAACTTGAAGATCAGACAAAAGTCTGGGCAAAAGGCGAAGAAATACCTGCGGCAAGCAAATTCCAGTATCAGATTGCTTTCAATTTGATTCCGCAGATAGACGTTTTCGCAGAAGACGACTATACGAAAGAAGAATTGAAAATGACATATGAAACTAAAAAAATTATGGGCGACGATAACATTTTGGTAAGCGCTACATGCGTAAGAGTCCCTGTTTTCCGTTCACATTCGGAAACCGTATGGATTGAAACGGAAAAACAGATAAGCCCGGAAAAAGCGAAAGAACTGCTTTCCAACGCTCCCGGAATTGAAGTTATCGACGACGTGGCAAACAAAAAATACCCTATGCCGCTTTATGCCGAAGGCAAACAGAAAACTTATGTCGGCAGAATAAGAAAAGATATTTCCACAGCCGGAAACGGATTAACTTTCTGGGTAGTGTCGGACAACCTTTTAAAAGGCGCGGCATTAAACGCGGTGGAAATAGCCGAAGCGCTTATAAAGAATGAGATTGTATAAAAAACTCATTGTTAACGCCGATGATTTCGGCTACGCGCAAGATATAAACGAAGGCATCATTTACGCTCATAAAAACGGCATTGTTAAAAGTACGACTGTATTAACCGACAGAAACGCTTTCAGCGATGCCGTTGTTCTTTCAAAGGAAAATCCTGAACTAAAAACAGGGCTTCACATAGATTTAGACGACTTTTTAAACATTAAGCGTCCCGGCGGGATTATTACGGGCTATAAAGTTAAACCGACAATTCAACAGATAAACTACAAAATAAACAGCCAAATTGATAAATTCTTGAACGCAGGCTTGAAATTATCGCATATAGACGGTCATCATCACGCGCACTTATTGCCTGAAGTTTTGCCGGTTGTTATACAAAAAGCCAAAGAATTTAATGTTCCGATACGCTTTTGGGCAGGATTTTACAAAGACGCTGAAACTGCCATAAAAATGAAAAACGTTTTGGATGAACAGGGCATAAAATATCCGGCTCATTTTATAAACGGCTGGTATTGGGGAAACGTTGACGAAAGTTTTGATGCAGCTGAACTTATGGTTCATCCCGGATTTAGTGATCCGTGGAGAAAGTCTGAAACAGCTAATTGCTGTAGTCCGGATTTGATACAATATTTGAAAGAACAGAATATAGAAATTGTTTCGTTTGAAGAAATATAATCTAAGTCTGTCATTGCGAGCCGCTAAAAGCGGCGCGGCAATCTAGGAATAAAAAATGTCGTTTCTGTTAGCGTTCTGGATTGCTTCGTCATTTCATTCCTCGCAATGACGGCATAATCAGGAGGAAAATATGTCTTTTATGGGATTTGTAAGAGCTGTATCATCAATAGTTTCCGTAGCACAGCCGCATGTAGCAAAATTTATGGACCACCAAAAAGAATTGGCAGCCGCGCAGGAAGAAAACAAAAAGCTGCATGAAGAAATTAAATCTTTGAAAACAGCAGCTTTGACTTTAGGCATTTGTATGGCTGTGTTCTTTGTGTCGTCGATGGTTCTGCTTATACTGTTTTTATCTAAATAACAAAAACAGCGCTATCTAAATACGGATCTAAAAGGAAGTATTTGTTATGGATACCAAAGCAAACAAACATGTCCGGCTGATGTTGGACTCAATGCCTTTTACATGCCACTTATTTAACAAAGATTGCGAACTTTTTGATTGTAATGATGCGAATGTCACACTGTTTAAAACAAAAGATAAACAGGAATTTATACAAAACTTCTACAAATACTCACCGGAATACCAGCCTGACGGCGAACTTTCATGCGAAAAAGCGAAGAAACAAATCAAAAAAGCTTTTGACGAGGGTAAAAACGTTTTTAAATGGATGCATAATACTTTGGACGGCGGACTGATACCGTGCGAAGTAATCCTTGCGCGCGTTCCTTATGACGGTGATTATGTCGTCGCGGGATATATGCGCGACTTGCGCGAACAAAATCAAATGATTAAAGAGCTTGAAGAAAGAAGCCATCTCTTAAATGCGGTACACAGTATTGCTTCCAGACTTCTTTTTACGACTGATAAAGAAAAATTTGAGCATTCGCTTATAAAAGGCATGGAGATAATAGGCCGCAACGTGGATGTTGACCGCGTGCAAATCTGGCGTAATGAAATGATTGACGATGTTCTTCACTTTGTTCATAGCTATGAATGGGTTAGCGGTACGGGACAGCAAAGAAAGCCGGTTCCGGTAGGTTTGAAATTTCCTTACCGTGATAAACCGGAATGGGAAAAAAAATTCCTGCGCGGCGAGTATATAAATGCTCCTTTTTCAGAATTACCTCCGGATGACCAAAAATTTTTAAGCGCTTATGACATAAAATCTATTGTAATAATTCCGTTATTTTTACATCATAAGTTTATTGGATTTTTCAGCCTTGACGATTGCCGTAATGAACGCACTTTTACTAAAGACGAGATAAATATTTTGCGTTCCGCGGGTCTTTTAATCGCAAACGCGCTGCTGCGCAACGATATGCTTAGGCAATTGCAATTTACTACCGAACAAATGGAAAGCGCGCTAAAAGAAGCAACAGCGGCAAATAAAGCTAAAAGCGAGTTTCTCTCTCTTATGTCTCATGAAATCAGAACTCCTATGAACGCGATAATAGGCATGTCGGAGCTTCTGGGGCATGAAAAGCTCACAGAACGCCAGACAGAATATATACGCGGCATAAACGTATCCGCGCATTCGCTTTTGGATATTATAAACGACGTATTGGATTTTTCCAAAATTGAATCCGGAAAACTGACTCTTAATCCTGTCGATTATGATTTTAAATTGTTTATAGATCATATAATTTCAATGTTTACATATGTCGCTCAAAAAAAGAATCTTGAATTCCATTTTGAAAGCGAGGGAAAACTTCCCGACTATCTATATGGCGACGACATAAGACTCAGGCAGATACTTACCAATATTTGCGGAAATGCCGTCAAATTTACCGAAAAAGGATATGTAAGGCTGAGAATAACCGCCAACGGCGATTTCCTCAGTTTCGAAATTAAAGATACCGGCATAGGAATACGTAAAGAAGATATGCCGAACTTGTTTAAGGCTTTTGAGCAGGTTGACAAGATGAAAAGCCGCGGCGCCGTGGGAACGGGCTTAGGGCTTGCCATAAGCAAATCTTTCGCGGAAATGATGGGCGGTCAAATCTCTTTAATGAGCGAATATGAGTTTGGAAGCATTTTCACGGTTACAATACCGTTTGTCTCCGGCGATAAGAATAAAGTTAAATATAAGGAAACGAAAAAGAACCAGCATATCATTTGCGCGCCGAACGCCGATATTTTAATTGTTGACGATAATGAACTTAATCTGAAAGTCGCGAAAAATCTGTTAGGCTTATTCCAAATTAAGGCAAAAGCGGTCTCTTCCGGCAAAGAAGCCATTGAAGCTGTAAAAAACCATAATTTTGACTTGGTTTTTATGGATCATATGATGCCGGAAATGGATGGCGTTGAAACAACCCTAAAAATAAGGGCTCTCGGCGGAAAATATGAGAAACTGCCGATTATCGCTTTAACAGCAAACGTAGTTTCAGGCGCCAGAGAAATGTTTTTGGAAAACGGTTTCAGCGAATTTCTGGGAAAACCGATAAGCGTGCAGGAATTAAATAAAACTCTCAGCGAATGGCTGCCGGCTGAAAAAATAACTCAAAGTGCAGGCGCGCCGGATGTAGATGTATCTGCAGGCAATAATGAGAAAAAACCTATAGATTTTTTGGACGGTCTTAATAAAATCGGGCTGGACACAAAGCTTGCGATGAATCGTTTTGCCGATATGGAAGACTTATACCGCGAAGCTACTGAAGGATTTAACGAAAAAGTTTTAACGCAATCCGAAGATATGTCCGCTTTTATACAAAATAAAGATATCGCAAAGTTCACAATTACCGTTCATACAATTAAGTCTTCGCTCGGGACAATCGGCGCTACGGAATTGTCTGAAGAGGCTGCAAAACTGGAAAAAGCTTCAAAAGAACAAAATCTTGAATACTGCGTAAAAATGTTTCCCGGCTTTAAAGAAAAACTTTCAATTTTAAGTAAAAATTTGACGGCTGTTTTACAAAAGGGGTAAAAATGGACATGAAAAAAATAAACAGCGTACTTGTGGCAGATGACGAGGATATGAACCGTAAGATTTTGTCCGGAATTTTAAGTCCGGAATATACGGTTTACACGGCTTCAGACGGGCGTATGGCTCTTGAAATGGCTTTGGAACACAGACCAGACCTCATTTTGCTTGATATAATTATGCCGGAATTGAACGGTTTTGAAGTTCTTGCCGAATTGAAAAAGTCCGAAGTTACACAGGACATACCGGTAATTTTTATATCAGGACTCGACAGTTCCAGAGATGAAAGAAAAGGGCTGGCTTTAAAAGCCGCCGATTATATAACTAAACCGTTTAGCGTAGATATTGTGAAATTAAGAGTCAGAAACCAAATTCAAATAGTTAACCAATTGCGGACAATAGAGGCTCTGAGCAATACGGACAAGTTAACCAATATACCAAACAGGCGGTGTTTTGACAACCGGTTAAATGTAGAATGGGGGAGAGCCGTCAGGAATAAGACTTTTATAAACATTTTGCTGGTTGACATCGATAAATTTAAAATTCTTAACGATGCTTACGGGCATCTGCAGGGAGATTTGGTGCTGAAAGCAGTTGCGGAAATTTTACGGCAAGTTGTTTCCCGTTCGACCGATATTGTCGCCCGTTACGGAGGCGAAGAATTTGCAGTATTGTTGCCGGAAACAAATGTAGAAGGGGCTTTAATTGTCGCAGAAAAAATGCGCTCAAAAATAGAACAGGCGGAATTTCATTGTAAAGACGGCTCTGTTATACGCGTAACTGTCAGTATAGGAATTAATACACAAATCCCTGAAAAAGGCGCCTCGATTACTGACGCGCTGGCAAAAGCCGACAAAGCGCTTTACAACGCGAAAGAATCCGGAAGAAATAAAGTTTGCAAATACTGCGGTACATAAATAGGAAAGATGTCATTCTGCTTTGCAAAGCAATCGCAGAATCTATAAATTCCATAGACTCTGCGACCCATTCGACTTCGCTCAGGGCATGCCCCGCACAGAGTGACAACTTGATACAAAAATGAGGAACATATGCCGGACTTATTAAAAAATTTGTTAACCCGCAAACTCCTTAGCGAACTCGCCTTGGATATTCAATCAAATTATAAATCATTTAAAGCCGATGAGTTTCTAAAATCGATAATGGACAAAACCTGGGATGATTTAGAACTGAAAGACAGGATTTACAAGATAAGCGGGAACTTAGGAAAATATCTGCCGGCAGATTATAAAACAGCCATCGGCATTATTGATAAAGTGGTAATGAACTACGGTACCTGGCTGGACGGTTTTACCTGGTTCTTTCCAATTTTTGTCGAGGTTTACGGACAGGACGAAAAGAATTGGGATATATCAATAGCCGCCTTGGAGAGATATACGCCGTACGCGTCTTCGGAATTAGCGGTAAGACCTTTTATCATTAAAAATGAAAAACGTATGATGGCGCAGATGTATGCCTGGTCTAATCATAAAAATGAACTAGTCAGAAGGCTTGCCTGCGAAGGCTGCCGACCTCAGCTGCCGTGGGCACCGGCATTAAACAGTTTTAAGAAAGACCCTGCTCCTATACTGCCGATACTGGAACAGCTGAAAACTGACCCGTCTGTGCATGTAAGAAAGAGCGTTGCCAACAATCTAAACGATATTTCCAAAACACATCCTGACTTAGTTATAAAAATTGCAAAAGACTGGTACGGTAAAAATGAAGATACTGATTGGATTGTAAAGCATGGGTGCAGAACGCTGCTTAAAAAAGGTAATAGTGACGCGCTGGCTATTTTCGGACAAAATGATACTGCTTCCATAAATGCCACTGACTTTGCTTTAGGGGAAAAATCTATATCTATTGGAGACGATATTACTTTTTCATTTACGATTTCAGCAAAGAAACAAGA
>Ga0123353_10001718_pt1 | contig 26906 bp, 27 predicted proteins | sample TergutLab28metaG_3_FD_92763 | JGI IMG/M metagenome (GOLD analysis project Ga0123353, IMG submission 92763) | Labiotermes labralis P3 segment gut microbial communities from Petit-Saut dam, French Guiana - Lab288 P3 | ecosystem: Host-associated > Arthropoda: Insects > Digestive system > Gut ...
GAATAACCACAATCTGCTCTGCTGTGTAGTTTTGTCTTGCCATGTTAAGTTCCCTTTCAAAGTCAGTATATATTATTACGTTCTAACTCTGAAACTGGCCCAATTATCGGGGGCGGGGACAATGTTTCAAATTTATATTTTACCATCTTGTTTAAATTTTTGTATCATCTGTGTGCCAGAAAAACAAAAAAGCCCTAAAAATATGCCCAGTTTCAAAGAGGGGATTTTTCAAAAGGTTAGTTAATAGTTTAGGCGTGAGCCTATATTATACTAATCGTAGTTTATTGTATGTGCACAAAGCATAGTTGTCAGTCATGCCGGCGATAAAGTCGGCTACAGCACGTTTATTATGGTGTGGAGCGTGTATAAAATACTCAGCGGGGATTTCTTGCGGATGTTTTAGATAGTATTGAAAGATAGCAGCCACTATGTCCTTATAGTGGGTCTCGTTATTGTCAGAACGCATATATACTCTTTCAAACAGAAAATCGCGCAGGGCATTAGCTGCAGAGGCTACCTGTAAGCTCATATGTATATATGGTTTAACGTCCAAACCATTTTCACCAGTAGCATCCCATGAAGTATATACAATGTCTGTTACCAAAGCGTTTATTCTTTGCGAGTGGTGAGAACCCAGTACTTTTATACTTTCTTTGGGTAGTTCGTTCTCTTTAAAGATACCAGCTCGCAAAGCATCGCCTAAATCATGATTAATGTAAGCTACGGCATCGGCTATTTTACATATTTGCCCTTCTAAAGTCTTAGCATCTTGACTATGAGCCTCGGCCATATCCACTTTGCTTTTACTGTGGTGTAATATGCCGTCACGTGTTTCTAAAGTAAGGTTTAAACCTTTACCGTTTTTCTCCAGTAAATCTACCACTCGTAGACTTTGCTCATTATGGCGGAAATTTTCCTCCAGCATCTCAGAAAGGGCGCGCTCGCCTATATGGCCGAATGGAGTATGACCCAGATCATGGCCTAAAGAAATGGCTTCTGTAAGATCTTCATTTAGGTTTAAAGCTCGGGCTATAGTGCGGGCTATTTGTGAAACTTCCAAAGTATGGGTAAGGCGCGTAACAAAATGGTCACCTTCCGGGGCCATAAAGACCTGTGTCTTATGTTTTAATCTGCGAAAAGCTTTGCAATGGATGATGCGGTCGCGGTCACGCACAAAATCGGTACGTAAAGCACAGGGCTCTTCAAATACTGCTCTACCCAAAGAAAGCCTGCTCCTTTGGGCAAAAGGCGACAGGCTTTCTTCTTTAATTTCGGTTCTTTGGCGAATGTTTTTGGTGTTATCCAATCCAAAGACCTCTTATTGGTTATTTAGTTACTTCTCTAAGTTTAGCTTCGGCTTTAGCTATAATCTCGCGGGTAGTACCTATCATATCAGGTGAAACAGATACCGAAGTCACGCCCCATTTAACCAGTTTTTCGGTGAGATCTGGGTAGAAAGAGGGAGCCTGACCGCATATGCCACATGTGATGCCACGTTCTTTACATACAGTAATTAGTTTTTCCAAAGATTTCAGTACGGCCGGGTTGCGCTCGTCGAAGAGGTCGGCCAGCCTGCTGCTGTCACGGTCAATACCTAAAGTAAGCTGGGTTAAGTCGTTAGAACCGATGGAAATGCCATCAATACCTACATCAATAAATTCGTCTATAAGAATAACGTTGGCCGGAATCTCGGCCATCATCCATAGCTTGAAATTTTCACTTCTTGAGAGGCCTTTTTTCTCCAAAATAGTTTTGACGTTTTTCATTTCTACTACTGTGCGTACAAACGGAATCATAACATGTAAATTGTCGTATTTTTCGCGGCAGCGTTTGATAGCAGCAATTTCCATATCAAACGAATCGGGGTCGGCAATATAGCGAGAAGCACCGCGGTAGCCGATCATGGGGTTTTCCTCGTATTCTTCAAATTCTTTGCCGCCCAAAAGATCGCGGTATTCGTTAGTTTTGAAGTCGGTGGTGCGGTAGACTACTGGACGGGGATAAAAAGCTTTAGCAAAGCTCATTAAACCTTCTGTGAGTTTAGAAATAAACTCTTCCTGCAAGCCGTTCTTAATCATATATTTGGGATGTTTGCCAATAGCCGAGACAATAAACTCAGCCCGCATTAAGCCGATGCCGTCGACATTTTTAGCGGCTACTCTTTCAGCCAAGTCGGGTTGAGCTAGATTTACATAAACTTTAGTTTTGGTGACTAAATTAGCGCGCACCATGTCGGCCATGGCATTGCTTTGCACGTTGCGGGTGACTTTGCCGTTGTAAGCTTTACCATTGGCCCCGTCTACGGTGATAATCTGACCGTTCTTTAAAATTTTAGTAGCTTCGGTAGTGCCTACGATACAGGGGATACCCAGTTCACGAGAAACAATCGAAGCATGAGAAGTACGGCCACCCTTATCGGTCACGATAGCTGCTGCACGTTTCATAGCCGGCACAAAGTCGGGCGTGGTCATCTCGGCCACCAAAATATCTCCCTCAAATACCTTATCAATTTGGGTGGGGTCGTGAATAATTTTTACTGGACCGGTGGCTAAGCCTGGAGAGGCAGCATCGCCGTCCAAAAGTATTGGGGCATCTATTTCTTCTTCTTTTTCCACACCGCCTTCTACAATGGTGGTGACCGGTCTGGTCTGCAAAATATAGATTTCCGAGCCTTCTTTAGCCCACTCAATATCCTGAGGCTGACCATAGTGTTTTTCGATGCCTTTAACTGTCTTAATAAGCTTTTGCAGCTCGGTATCGGAAATTTTTTGTTTTTCGCGCATTGAGTTAATGACTGGAGCCCAGATATTCATTTCTTGGGCGGTTATGTCAGGATTACGGATGAGCATAGTATCCTGAAGGGCGATATTACGGGATATTACATTGCCGTCTTCTTTATTTATAATGAAAAGATCGGGTTTTACTTCGCCCGAAACCAAGCCTTCGCCCAAACCGTAAATAGCTTCAATAACTATTTGGTCGACGTTGGAAGTAATGGGCTCAACAGTAAAAGCTACCCCGGAAGCTTCAGATTGCACCATCTTTTGCACCGGTACGGCAATACCTACGCTAAAATGATCAAAATTATGCTGTTCTCTATAATAAATAGCTCTGGCCTCAAAAAGGGAAGCCCAACAGCGTTTAACAGCCGAAACGACTTCGTCCGGTCCTTCGATATTTAAATAAGTACTCTGCTGGCCGGCAAAAGAAGCTTCGGGCAAGTCTTCGGCAGTAGCTGAGGAGCGTACCGCTACTCGGCCTTGTCCCATCTCTTTGTAAGCAGCTTTAATGCTGACGGCAATATCGCTTGGCATCTCGGCTGTTAAAATCATTTTCTTAATTTCAATGGAAATATTGTTTAGAGTTTTGCTGTCGTCGGGGTCTACTACCCGCAGGAGGGAGCCCAGCTTTTCGGTGAGATTGGCTTGCTGTATAAATTCAAAATAGGTTTGGGAAGTTACAATAAAGCCGGGAGGTACAGGTATGCCGGCACGGGTCATTTCACCTAAGTTTGCACCTTTGCCGCCGGCAACGCCGATATCGTTTTTGCCGACTTCTTTGAACCAAACAATAGTTTTGGCCATCAACAGTCTCCTTCATATTTTATTTAAACGCGTGTTTGGCACGGGCATAAATAGCGAGATTATTATAACAATAAACATTAGTTTTTCCAAAAATTAATCGGCTGATGTTAAAGCTTTAATGGGCTTTGCCTTAAGAAAGATTTATCATTTTTACTTTTTGGACTAAAAATAAACTTTGCCGGTTAGTTTGTGACTAACCGGCAAAGCATTGATATTTTGGATGATTTAAGTCTACGATTCGTTTTTATTAAATCTCATAAAAGCCAGTACGCCGGCCACTGCTATGAGAATTAATGCTGGAAGACCTACTACCAGTAAGAATGCCCAAGCAGCTTTAGGTTCCCATTCTGCAAAGCTGCCGATAAAATTTTGAATAGTCAAAAGAAGCAGTACAATACCGACTATGCCGATAAGCCATTCATACCATTTAAGGCTGAAGTTCTTTTTATTTAAAAACCAAAACAATGCTCCGAAGGCACTGCCCAGTACTAAGCCGATTATTAGCCACATCATATTTTTATCTCCTACTATTACACTATCTTATTGAATACAAGCGCCGTAGCCGTTAAAGGGGTAGCTGCCCATTTTCTTTATATCCCAGAAATCTTCATGTTTCATCGGTTGGCCGTAACCAAAGAAATCATCCATAACTCTGAAGAAACCGTTGAATGCACCCGTGGTGGCCTGAGTGGCCAAGACCATTTCATGGATAGAGGCAAAGGGTTTCTTAGAAAACACGCAAGCGCCCATACAAGTTTGGCAGCCGCCTGCGGTTGAGCCGCCGGGCGTGCCGCGCCATCGTATACACCTGTCGTATCTAATGTGCCAGGAATTATTGCCGTAGCCATTCCAATTACCGGTTATTTCCCAGGTAGGCTTATCCTCAAAAGAAATGGATTCACCTGGACACATATCGGCACACTTTTTGCATGTATGACAAAAACGCCAGATACCGGCATCAATGGGAGGAGTGGGAGATAGAGGAAAATCAGTGAAAATGAAATTGGTGTATCTGACATTACTGCCGATAACCGGTGAAACCAGATAATCGTGCCTTCCCAGTTCTCCCAAGCCCCCTAGAATACCTAAGCCTGGGTTAGAGGAGAAGACACCCTGGGTTACGTTATATCCTAAGGTAGCAATAAAATTAGACAGGCGAGCTCCCATTGTTCGTTCATCGCCATAACCTAAAACTGAGCTGGCACCACCTAATAGTACTTGAGTGTGTCTGGTCATACCTGACTGAGGGATTTGAGTTACTAAAACCCATTTGTGAGAACGCGGTATAACTAACATGCCGCTGGTCTGGCCGGTCTGTAAGGGCTTGTCAAAAGTTTCGCCGATTTCATCATCCCAAACAATTTCCACACTCTGCAGGGTTTTGTAAACCAGTTTTTTCAGTTGCGGAGTCACTTCCAAAGCGCCTACTAGAGGAGCACCAAAGAAATTGGCTACTCTTCTGATCATATTAAGATTATCTTCGGGAGTGCCTTGCCAGCGAGGTATACCCAAGTCAGCCGGATATACAGGCCTAAGAACCTGCTCTGGCGTAAGGACATTATTACCGAGAGTAAGAGTAGTTCCGTCTAAAAGCCTGCCGCCGCTGGTGGTAATAGATGAACCTGTAGGACCGGCTAAACCTGTTGAAGTTGCGCTAGGACCACAGGCAGAATTAAAGGCAAGATCTCTAAGAGAAGTACCGGGAGTCTTGTTTATTAAACCTTCATATATTTTAGTTACGCGGCTTCTCACCATTTCGTCTTCTTCTTCACGCGATTGTCTAGCAATGGTGCTTTCGCCCTCTGTGGGTGGCATCGCCACCCCTCCTGGTCCTGTTGCCCATCCATGTCTAAAAACGAGGCGCTTTCTTAAATCCCAATCCACCTCAGTGGTGGGGTCATGATGAGATCTCTTTTTAATCCACCATGGTAAGTTAGCTCCTCCTTGAAGACTGGCGATGTTACTGCTGCCACCAGATCCGCCGCCATTACCACCGCCGCTTAATTCGTCTAAATCATGAAAAACCGGTGCGCTGGCAGCCATTGCTCCGACACCTGCTGCTCCGACTCCAAGAGCTTTCATAAAATCTCGTCTGGATACTGTTGAATGTTGTTTTGCCATTTGCTCTCTCCTTTTCGCGATTATGTATAGTTTATATATTAAACAAACACCGGCCAGATTCGGACTTTTCTGGCAAGCCATTTATTCCAAAGATGGATATTGTTAATACAATTATTAAACAATATTAATATATTTTATCCTCAAAACCTTGAAATAACCTTGAAATTAATAAAAAAATCAGACCAAGTGCTGTCAGCGCCGGTTTGATTTACTGTAACTTAAATGTCAATAGTGTTATATAGACATTAAAGAGAAACAAAATGTGCGGGAAACAGCATTAATAAAAAGGCATGCCCGATATGTTGACTAATACATTTAAAGCATATAAAATTGAAATGTCTTTTAGAAAAGGGAGGCCCGCGCCTAAAAATTATGAGAGAAGTAGCCATAGACAGTATTCGTGTTAGTCTGATAAATTATCAGCGCGTGGTGCTATTACGAGAAATAGACGGCGATCGTTATTTGCCCATCTGGATAGGACCTTATGAAGCTGATGCCATTGCCGTATGTTTGAAAGAAAAAACGGTGCCGCGTCCTTTAACTCACGATTTTCTTAAAGACATCATAGATAATCTAAAAGCTTCAGTTTCTTTTATAGATATATATGACCTTAAGGGCGATACTTTTTTTGCGCACTTAGCTTTAGTTAAGTCGGATGGACAGGAGATATTAATAGATTGCCGTCCTTCCGATGCTTTAGCTTTGGCGGTGCGTTCCGATGTGCCGGTATATGCTGAAGAGTCGGTTCTGGACCGCGCCGGTATTATGATGGACCGTGAGGGTGGTATGGAATCTACAGGTGCAGAGATAAGTGGCGATATAGCCGAGGGGCATGGCGGCAAATTTGTGGATGAACAAGGTCTAGCGGCTTTTGATTCTTTTATAGATACTTTAAACCTTGATGACTTTGATAACAAAAGACGCTGAATATATATCGTCGGCTTTTTACATAAAACTTCACCGGTCTAAAAAAGCCTTTCTAAACCGGGCCTTGAGATATCAGCAAACGTACAATTTGTTTGACTCAAGGCTTCTTTTTTGATAAATTGAGAAAAGGTTTTTGCCGATGGGCACTTTTTAGTGTAATTTGTCGTTTTATCTGTACAGGCGCCTTGTATTTTTATAGGTAGGTATACAAAAAGGTAAAAATAGTGAAGCCAAAATCTAAAAATAAATCTTTAATTATCGGCGTGATAATGGTGGCTCTTCTAGCCTTAACGGTAGTGGGTTTTGCTGCTGGGGCCTTGGGTGAAGTGCTGCTTTCTAACCTAGATATACCTGATTGGATGAGAGTAGAACGTCCTGAACCTCATTTACCAGGAACTGCTCTTTTCTATATAGGGCCTTTTCCTTTTACTAATACCTTTTTAGCTACTTTAATTACTATACTGGTGGTCTCTCTTATTGCTATTTTGGCTACTCGCAAAATGAAAATGATACCCGGACGCTTTCAGAGTGCTTTTGAATTGGTGATTGGCTATGTCTTAGGTCTGTGTGAAGATATTGCCGGTAAAAAACTGGGGCGGGTATTCTTTCCGGTAGTTTGTACCATTTTTCTGTTTGTAATGTTTAATGCTTTATTGGCCTTAATACCTGGTTATGGGTCTGTTGTGGTCACTACTGTTGATGGTGTGCATACTGAGCTTTTGCGCGGGGCTAATACCGATATTAACTTCCCGTTGTCTTTAGCTATTGTTGCTTTTGTGATGATCGAATACTGGGGTATTTCCAGAACCGGCTTTTTCCGTTACATGGGTAAATTTTTTGTCTTTACCGGCTTTGCTCATGCTTTTAAGGATATTTTTAGCGGCAAAATCGGCAAGGGCTTAAAAGCTTTGCCCATGGCCTTTATTGAGTTTTTTGTAGGCATTCTCGAATTCTTATCCGAACTAGTACGCTTAGTCTCGTTTACCTTCCGTCTTTTTGGCAACATGACGGGTGGCGAAATCTTATTAGTAATGATGATGTATCTCATGCCTTACGTACTGGCAATACCGTTCTATGGTCTGGAACTTTTGATGGCCTTTATTCAGGCCTTGATATTCGGCGGCCTTACTCTTACTTTTGCCTATATTGCCACTCTCCCGCCGCATGGTGCAGACGAAAAGGGAGAAGCGCATTAAGGATATTTTTGTTAAATAATTTTCCGGCAATGTTTTAGAAAGGGGAACAACTTACAATATGGAAATGGAAACTTTGGATTTATCTGCTTTGAAGTATTTGGCAGCCGGTATTGCCATCGGTCCCGGTGCCATCGGCGCTGGTATCGGTGTAGGTTTGATCGGTAAAGGTGCTGTGGAAGCTGTGGCCCGCAATCCTGAGGCCAGAGGTGCTATCTTCACCAACATGATTTTGACGGTGGCTCTTTCCGAGGCCGTGGCTATTTATGCTTTGGTGGTGGCTATTATTTTGTTATTTGTTGTCTAGAAAAACCAAAGGAGAACTTTAGTGGAAGCATTAGGAATTAATCTGCCCCTACTTATAGCGCAGATTGTCTGCTTTGGTGGTCTTCTAGCCATTTTGTGGCGCTTTGCTTATAAGCCTGTTATGAATATGTTGGATGCCCGCTCGGAAAAAATTGAAGAGAGTTTGGCAGCCGGCGAAATAGTAGTACAGCAAGCCCGAGAAGCTGAGATAGCCTACAAAGAAAAAATCAAAGAGGCGGCTGCCCAAAGTCAGATTATTATTGACCGCGCCTCTAAAACCGGTGAAGAAATTCGCTTAAAAGCTATAGAAGAAGCTAAAGAAGAAGCTGCTATTGTGGTGTCTAGAGCCCGCGAAGAAATTACCCGCGAAAAAGAGGAGACTATTTCTGCTTTGCGCAAGGAATATGCCGATCTTGTGGCTTTAGCCGCCAGTAAAGTTATCGGCAAATCTTTAGACAAAAAGGCGCACGAGGCTCTTATTGATGATGTCCTCGCTGAAAGTATAAGTTTACGTAAAAACTAACATCAGGAGACTAAAAGGTTGCCTACTAAATTAACTGCTTTGCGCTATGCGCAAGCTGCTTTTGCTCTAGCTAACGAAAAACAGCAGACCGATAAATGGCTTAATGACTTAGCCGTCTTAAAGACAGTTATGGCCAGCCCGCAAGTTTTTGTCTTCTTTTCCGACCCCCGCATACCTTTAAAAGATAAGAAAGAGCTTTTAAAGAAAAACTTGCCTGATTTTATCTCGGAAGACTTAAATTTTGCTTATCTTTTAGCTTCTAAAAACCTACTGTCTTTAGCTGGGCCTATTTATGACGAATTTGAGGCCATGTATAATGAGCAGGGTGGTTTAGCTACTGCTGAGGTAACCACTGCTGTAGAGCTTTCCGAAGCTGAAAAGCAAAAAGTAATTGATGATCTTAGTAGAATGTTTGGCAAAACAATCAACATTATAACCAAGGTTGATCCTAATATTTTGGGCGGGCTGGTAGCCCGCGTAGGCGATAAGCTCATAGATGGTTCCTTGCGCAGCAAGATAGACAGTATGCGTCGTAAGCTTAGCGCCGGCATAATCTAACGAAAGGCAAAGAGGTGGACTAGATTGGCTTCTTCCAAAGGACAAGATATTGTCTCAATTATAAAAGACCAGATTGAACATTTTGGCTTGGCTACCACTGTTGCTGATGTGGGTACTGTTATTGAAACTGGCGACGGTATCGCTCGTATTCATGGTTTACAGGCTGCCAAATATAGCGAACTCCTGGAGTTTCCGGGTGGTGTTATGGGCATGGCTTTAAACTTAGAAGAAGAGGCGGTTGGCGTGGTGGTTTTAGGCGACAGCAGCAGCATCAGAGAGGGTGATACCGTGCGTTGCACTAACCGTGTGGCCGAAGTTCCCGTCGGCGAGGAGTTAGTGGGCAGAGTAGTTGACGCGCTAGGTAATGCCATTGATGGCAAAGGCCAGATTAAATCCAGTGCTATGTATCCGCTGGAGAAAATTGCTCCTGGTGTAGTTACCAGAGAATCAGTGAATGTACCGGTGCAGACCGGTATTAAGGCTATTGATGCTATGATTCCCATCGGCCGCGGTCAGCGCGAACTGATTATTGGTGATAAAACCACCGGCAAAACGGCTATCGCCATTGATACTATTATTAACCAAAAAGGTAAAAACTTAATTTGTATTTATGTGGCTGTAGGTCAGAAAGCCTCCAAAGTGGCCCAGATTGTCGGTACTTTGGAAAAATATGGTGCTATGGAACATACGGTAGTGGTGGCGGCTAATGCCTCTGATTCAATGACCATGCAATACTTAGCCCCTTTTACAGGCTGTTCTATCGGCGAATATTTTATGGATCAGGGCCAAGATGCTTTGGTAGTTTATGATGACTTAAGCAAGCATGCTTGGGCTTACCGCCAGATGTCGCTGCTTTTACGCCGCCCTCCGGGACGCGAAGCCTATCCCGGCGATGTGTTCTATCTGCACTCTCGCTTGTTGGAACGGGCGGCTCGTTTGAATAAGGAGTATGGCGGAGGCTCTTTAACGGCTCTGCCTATTATTGAAACTCAAGCCGGTGATGTTTCGGCTTATATTCCCACCAACGTTATTTCTATTACTGACGGTCAGATTTTTGTGGAAACCGATCTTTTTAATTCGGGTGTTCGCCCAGCTGTTAATATCGGCATATCGGTATCTCGCGTGGGTTCTAGCGCTCAGACTAAAGCCATGAAAAAAGTGGCCGGTAAACTTAAACTGGACATGGCCCAGTATCAGGCTTTAGCCGCTTTTGCTCAATTTGGTACTTCCGAACTGGATAAAGCCACCAAGATGCAGCTTGACCGCGGTCAGCGTTTAACCGAAGTCTTTAAACAAAACGTTTACAGTCCGGTGTCTTTAGCTGACCAAGTAACTATCTTCTATGCTGCTAATTTTGGTTTCTTAGATGATATTGCGGTAGCCAGAATTAAAGAATTTGAAAGCAGCTTACAGAAATTTATGGCCGCTAACTACGCAGATATCTTAAAAACGATTACCGACAACAAAGTGTTGGATGATGATACTGCCAAAGCTTTAGATGAAGCTATTAAGCAGTTTAAAGCTGGTTTTTAAGCAGGTTTTTAGTTGCGGTTAGGAGAAGAAATTGGCTGATATACGACAAATTGATCGCCGGCGTAAGAGCGTTAAAAGCATCGCTAAAATCACCCACGCCATGGAGATGATTGCTGCTTCTAAAATGAGGAAAGCTCAAGAACGCGGTTTGGCTGGCCGGCCATATTCGGAAAAAATTACTGAAGTTATTGCCAGCCTGGCCGCTCTTTATCCCAAAGGTCAGGCCCACCCTCTTTTACAGGCGCGTCCGGTAAAAAAGATAGCCATTATTCATATTACTCCTAACAGAGGTATGGCTGGCGGTTTAGTTGGTAACATTAATCGCAGATCTTTATCTTTTGAGCGCAGTCAAGGCAAAGATACCGTTTATATTGCTGTCGGCAAAAAAGGCATTGATGCTTTGCGCCGCACCGGTCGCAATATTAAAGCTGAGTTTATTTTGGGTGAAAATCCTTCTTATTTACAGACTTTACCCATTGCTCGTTTAGCTATTGACGGCTTTATAAACGGTGAATTTGATGAGGTGCATTTGGCTTATTCTAAATTTATCAACACTATGGTACAGGAACCGGTAATAGTTAAACTTTTGCCTGAGGAGCCGGCCGAAAGAGCGCAGGGTACTAATTTGGAGTACATTTACGAGCCCAGCGCTTCTAGCGTGTTGGATAAAATTTTACCTCGTTATGTGGAATCGCGCATTTATCAGACTATTTTGGAATCCATTGCCTGTGAATTTTCTGCCAGAATGATTGCTATGAAGAGCGCGACGGAAAATGCTAACGAAATTGTCGAAGAACTGGCTTTGCAATACAACAAAGCACGCCAGGAATCTATTACCACGGAAATGCTTGATATTATCGGCGGCGCTTCTGCGCTGTCCTAGTCTTGGAGGAAATTTATGGCCAAAGGTATAGTTACCCAAATCATCGGGACTGTGGTGGACATCAAATTCCCGGAGAATGAAATGCCCGCTGTGTTCAATGCTGTTGAGGTCTCGTTGGGTGACACGAAAATTCTCATGGAAGTACAATCGCATGTAGGCGACGGCGTAGCCCGTTGTCTGGCTTTATTGCCGACTGAAGGTCTTGCCCGTGGTGCTACGGCTGTTGACACCAACGCCCCCATATCAGTTCCGGTTGGTGAAAGCGTGCTGGGGCGCATATTTAACGTGATGGGCCAGCCCTTAGACGGTAAAGGCGAAGTAAACGCTGTCGAAAAGTGGCCCATTCATCGCAATGCCCCAGCTTTTGATGAGCAGGTGACCACACCGCAGACTTTGGAAACCGGTATTAAAGTGTTAGACTTGCTGGTGCCCTTTGCCAGAGGCGGTAAAATCGGGGCTTACGGTGGTGCCGGTGTAGGCAAAACGGTGGTTATTCAGGAGCTTATTCGTAACATTGCTACTGAGCATGGTGGTTACTCTGTTTTTGTTGGGGTGGGTGAACGCTCCCGCGAAGGTAACGACCTGTGGGTGGAAATGACTGAGTCCGGCGTTATCGCCAAAACCGCCATGGTTTTCGGTCAAATGAATGAGTTGCCGGCAGTACGTTTACGCGTAGCTTTGTCCGGCTTGACCATGGCCGAGTATTTCCGCGACAAAGATCATCAAGATGTACTTTTGTTTGTGGACAACATTTATCGTTATACTCTGGCCGGTATGGAAGTGTCAGCTCAGCTAGGTCGTATGCCTTCGGCGGTAGGTTACCAACCTACCCTGGCTACAGAGATGGGTGCTTTACAGGAAAGAATCACCACCACCAAGAATGGTTCAATTACTTCTTTCCAGGCTGTTTATGTTCCAGCTGACGATTACACCGATCCCGGTGTGGTGGCTACTTTCGGCCATTTGGATGCTGTTATTGCTTTGGACCGCGGCTTGGCTTCCCAGGCTCTCTTCCCGGCAGTAGACCCATTGGCTTCTTCATCTCGTTCTTTGGACCCTCAAGTGGTGGGTGAAGAGCATTACTATATTGCTTCTGAAGTGCAAAGAGTGCTTCAAAAATATAAAGATTTGCAGGATGTTATCGCTATTTTGGGTGTGGAAGAGCTTTCCGAAGAAGATAAAATTACGGTGGCTAGAGCCCGCAAACTGCAGCGCTTTTTATCTCAGCCATTCTTTGTAGGTGAAGTTTTCACCGGTCGTGCTGGCCGCTACGTGTCTTTAAAAGATACCATTCGCAGCTTTAAAGAGATTTTGGAAGGCAAGTATGATGATCTTCCCGAGCAGGCTTTTTATATGGCCGGCAGCATTGAGGACGTTATAAAAGTAGCCGAAGAAATGCAAAAGGCCTAAAAATAGCCGTAGCATAAGGAGCTTAAAGTGCCTATCAAACTACAAATTGTAACTGCTGAGCGCTTAATTTTTGAGGGCGATGTTGATGAAGTAAACGTTCCCGGTCAAGAGGGTGATATGGGTATTTTACCTAAACATGCCCCTTTGATGACTACTTTGCGTCCCGGCGAGATTGTAGTTGTGACCGACAAACAGCCGCAATTTTTTGCTGTTTCAGGCGGCTTTTTGGAAGTACGCCCCGAGCGTGTTATAATCTTAGCCGATTCGGCTGAACGTGCTGACGAAATTGATATTGCTCGTGCTCAAGAAGCTATGGAGAGGGCTAAAGCCAATATGAGTGATAAGACTGGTGGCGGTTTGGATGCTGCGGCTGCCGAGGCGGCCTTAGCTAGAGCACTGACTCGTGTTAAAGTGGCTAATAAACGTCGTAAAAATAATTAATCGACTTTTTTATAAAACTAATGGGCTGTAACATAAGTCCATTCAAACCAAAAAGCTCGGAATACTATAACTAGTTCCGAGCTTTTTGGTTTGAATGGATGAACACATTGTAATAATTAGATATCAATAAATAAAGTAAGGTGTTTTAATTTAACATGCCGATAGCCGGCTCTATAATCATAAGACGTTTTTTGGTGTCTACTTTTTTAACTATATCTTTAACGGCCGGGATTAAACTTTCCTTGCCGTCTTTAACTACCACGTATACATCATTAGCTGGACAAAATAGCACTTCGGTAAGCTTGCCCTGATAAGAGCCGTCTTTAGTGTGTACATTCATGCCGATAAGGTCTTTCAGTAAGTATTCATCAGTACTTAATTCCTGTCGTTCTTCTTCAGCAATAGCCACTTCACCGCCCACCAAAGCCCGTGCACCGGTTTCATCATCTATGCCATCTAGTTTTAGATAAAAGAAAGCGTTTTTATAGGGCAGGGAAGAAGTAATAGTGTAGGTCTGCTGATTGATAAATATTTGACGCATGATATTAAAGTAGGGACTATGGTCGGCATAAGCCCACACTTTAATTTCGCCTTTAAAACTGCGGATGGTAGTGATTTTACCCACCGGGAAAAGTTTTTTGTCCATATTAATGAATTATCTCATAAATAAAAAAAGACGCAACACCATTTTCCCTTGCTAAACATCTGTAGGGGTTAAAAAAGTTTTTGCGTCTTTTTAGTCTTTTTGTCAACTATAAAATTTCTACGTTGGCGCGGAGTCCGGCTTTGGCTGCTTTTACGCGGATAATAGTGCGCATAGCCTGAGCAATTCTGCCTTGTTTACCGATAATGCGGCCCTTATCTTCTTCGGCAACCTGTAGCTTTACAATAATACCTTCCTCGGTATTCTCTTCAGTCACCACCACGGCATCGGGGTTGTCGGCTAGGTTTTTGGCGATGTACTCGACGAGTTCTTTCATTTTTGGCGGTTTCTCCTTTTTAGGACTAAAGCTATATAATTTGCGCTTTCGTCAGCAGTCTCTTGACTGTGTCGGAAGGCTGAGCTCCCTTGGATATCCAATACTTAACTTTTTGTTCATTGACTTTAAAAGTTTCCGGGTCGGTTAAAGGGTTGTAAGTGCCAATAATTTCTACAAAAGCACCATCTCTAGGAGTAGTGGATTCGGCTACCACCACGCGGTATTGAGGTTTTTGAACGGCGCCCATTCTTCTGAGCCTAATTTTCAGCATTCCTTGGTTTTTTCCTCTTGTATTTTAGTGATTTAATAATTATGCCGTAATTTACTTTGAAAGTCAACTTGTAAACGGTTGTAAAATACGTTTAGTAAACGTATAATTATAAAACACCGTCTCATATATTATAAGTATAAAACAGCGGTATTAGCAATCCTTTGCTAACGCTGGTATACATTAAGGAACAGGCATGCAGGAGCTTATCAATAACAGTAAAACTTTGCAAGAGCGTTTAAATCTCTTGCGGAGGTCTCTTTGAAATAGATACCCTGAGCCAGGAATCTATAGCTTTACAGAAGCGAAGTCTGGCTGCTGATTTTTGGTCTGACAACCGTAAGGCGCGCACAGTTATGAGTCGCCTTAGTTATATCAATAATAAAATTAATGATCTGCAAACAGCAGAAAAATCTCTTCTGGATGTTGCAGAATTACTGTGTACTGATGACGCTGATTTATATGACGAACTGGTCAAAGAGTTAAATCACGTTGAAGAACAGATAGCTGCTTTAGAATTTCAACAATCTTTTAGCGGTAAGTACGATGAAAGCGGTGCTATTTTGGCAGTACATGCCGGAGCCGGCGGCGTAGATTCGCAGGATTTTGCTTCTATGCTGGCCAATATGTATTTAAAATGGGCCGAGCTGCGTGGTTTTAGCGCACAAATATTAGACTGTTCTGATGGTGAGGAAGCCGGCATTAAAAGCTTAACCATGGAGATAGAAGGGTCTTATGTTTACGGTCATTTAAAAGCTGAGCGCGGCACGCATCGTTTAGTGCGCTTATCTCCCTTTGATGCCGATCACGCTCGCCATACTTCTTTTGCTAAAGTAGAGATAACGCCTTTAATAGATAACGATACTGAGGTAACTATAAATCCGGCTGATGTTAAAATAGAGACTTTTCGTTCCAGCGGTCCCGGCGGACAAAACGTGCAAAAAGTATCTACGGCTGTGCGTATTATACATATACCTACCGGTATAGCCGTTACTTCACAAACCGAACGTTCACAGCTGCAAAATAAAGAAAGTGCCTTCCGCATTTTGCACGGCAAACTTTTGGCTATAGCTTTACAGCAGGAGGCTGCCGAAAAGGCTCGTTTAAAAGGGCAAAATGTGGCAGCGGCCTGGGGAAATCAAATTCGTTCTTATGTGCTGCATCCTTATCATATGGTTAAAGACCATCGCACCGAATATGAGACATCTGATACCAGCGGGGTATTAAACGGTCAGATAGACGGCTTTATTAACGCTTATTTAAGGAGTTTATCTAATGACGCTTACTAAACATTCCGTCTTTTTGTTGATCTTGGCGCTTATTATATCTTTTTCTTTGATTATACCGCCGACGGCTTCAGCTTCCTTAAATTATGACCAAGAGGGCTATCAGGTAGAACAGTATCAGTCGCCTAAAGATCCTTTAGCTTTGGATTTTTTACCTGAATTTAAGAGCAATACCGACAGTATTATATTAAGTTATATCCGCATAAGTTATACTTTCCCCACCCATGCTATTTTTATGACGGATGTTGATAGCCAAAATCCCATTGCCTCGGCAGCCATTTACTATTCGGTAGAAAAATACGACAGCCGACCGGAAGTTTATTCTAAGATGAATGTAGCTGTCAATACTTTTGGCACTTCTATGGAATTACAGCATTTCTTTCAAATGTCTTCTTTGGGCAGTTTTCCTCCCGATACTGTGATGAGATATTGGTGGGAAATAAGCGATATTGCCGGTAACACCGTATACAGCGACCAGTGCACATTTATAATAAAAGACATACATCGTGGTTGGCAATCCAAAACTGAGGGTTATATAACGGTATATTGGTACAATAGTTCCGACAAGCTGGTTAATGAGTTTTTAAAAGCTGCCGAAAACGGCTTTAAACGTATCAGTAAGAATTTGGGTATAGATATGACTACCGATGTGCGTTTGTATATCTATCCCAGCCCCGGAGCTTTACGGGAAGCTTTGAATTCTTCGGTAAGCTGGATAGGTGGCATAGCTTTATACGAATATAATGCCATGATGATAGGCTGTGCTGATAATGATATTGCCTGGGGTAAAAATACTCTGGTGCATGAATTAACGCATTTAGCTACTAGACAAGTGACCGGCAATGCTTATGTGCGCATACCCACGTGGCTTAATGAAGGTATATCGGTATACGCCGAAGGTTCTTTGTCAGCCGATAGACGTGCTTTGATAGAAAGTGCTAAATGGGAAAAGACTTTGTTTAGCGTCAATGCTTTAAGCAGTCCTTTCCCATCGGCTGAGAGCCGTGCCCGGCTGGCCTACGCTCAAAGCTATAGTTTTATAGAGTTTCTTATAAAAAACGGCGGCAGCAGTAAATTACAGAAAATGCTAGCTCTTATTCAACAGGGTACCAACATAGATGATGCTCTCATGAGTATTTACGGTTTTGATATGGAGGGCATGACTATGAAATGGTTTAGAAGTATCGGTGCTTCGCAAGGCGGCCTTTTTATCCGGCCCATCTATATTGTTGCATCGGCGGTGTTTTTGTCAGCTTTAGTTTCTTTTATTGTTCTTTTACAGGAAAAACGCAAGAAAGAACAACTGCCGGCAGTCTTAGCGGCTGCCGAACAAACAGATGATGTGGACGCATGGCTTAAGGAAAACGGCGATGAGTAAGAAAATTTTTGCAGTAATTTTAGTATTAGTGCTGGCCATGTCTTTGGTGTTTACGGCCTGTTCTAACGATGAGTATAATAAAGACCGCCCGCACCATACCGATACGATAAGAGTTTATTATGGCGATCCTGCTTCTTTAGATCCTGCTCTATGCACAGATATTGTTACAGCCGGTTATATGATCCAAATGTACAGCGGTTTAGTAAGCACCAACGCTAAAGGCCAGACAATAGGGGATATTGCTCAAAGCTGGCAGATTAGTGCTGATGGTACTGTTTATACCTTTAATTTGCGTCAGAATGTGTTTTTTCATAACGGTCATGCTTTAACGGCTGCTGATTTTAAATGGTCCTGGGAGAGGGCTTTGTGGCCCGGCACCGGCAGTAAAATGGCTAAAAGCTATTTAGGCCACATAGTCGGTGCCGATGATATTTTAGCCGGTACTACTACTGATCTTAGCGGTGCCAGAGTACTTGACAACTATACGCTGCAGGTAACCATCAAAGAACCACTTTCTTATTTCTTAGCTGGACTGGCATATCCGGTGGCTTTTGCTCTTGACCAAAAACAGATAAACTCCGATCCAGTTCATTGGATAGAAAAGCCAGCCGGCACCGGTCCCTTTGCTTTAGTTAGTTGGCTTTATGGGCAGAAAGTATCATTTCAGCGTTTTGATGATTTTTATGGTCAAAAAGCCAGTATAAAGAATTTGGAGTTTATTACTGCCGGAGACCGGTATGTAGAAATGTTTGAGGACGGTTTAGTCAATATCACACAGATATTTACTATTGTGTATATGGACAAAGTTTTAGATCCATATGGTCCTTTTATCTCACAATTACAGGAGTTTAGTGAATTATATTTATTTTATTTAGCCTTTAATCAGAATGAAGCTCCTTTTGACGACCCTTTGGTGCGTCAGGCTTTTGCTATGGCCTTAGATATCAATAAAGTAGTTTCTACAGCCTTAAGAGGTATGGGCCATGTAGCCAGCGGCATTGTGCCCGACGGCATTGCCGGTTATGACGGTGCTATTTTCCCGTATAAATTTGACATTGCTGCTGCCAAAGAACTTTTAGCCAAATCTTCCTACGGCAGTGCTGAAAACTTACCGGTTATCTATCTGACCATAAATGGTTCAGGAAATATACTTAAACAAGAAATATTGGCCATTGCTGCCCAATGGGAAGAAAATTTGGGCGTCAAAGTGCGCATACTGCAATTAGAGTCATTAGGTCCTTATGGTAATACATCTGATATACAGGGCAATATATTAGTTTATGCCTGGCTAGCTGATTATGCTCATCCGCAAAATTTTTTGGAGATACTGTTGGCTTCCTATGCATCCAATAATGTGGGCCAATACAATAACGTAGCCTATGATGAACTTATACGCCTGGCTAACAGTGCTGCTTCTCAGGCTGAAAGTTATGCTTTATATAAGCAAGCCGAAGCTTTGGCCATGCAGGATTTGGCTGTAATACCCATTCTATTTGGGAGTACTTATGTACTAGTAGACAAAAACCTGAATGGCTATGAGCAGGGTATTTGTGACCTGCCGGTCTTCAATACTATAGAATATAAGTCTGTCTTATGATAAAAGAACCGGTACGTGCCTATCTGGATATAGAAACCACTGGCTTAACTCCCGACTGCTCATACATAACGGTAGTGGGCGTGTATATGGTTTCTGCTGAGAGTAGTAATTTTAGACAGTTTGTGGGACGGACTTGGCCCAGTTGTGATCTTTTACAGCACGTGCGCCAGGCGGATATCCTATATACTTATAACGGCAGTCGTTTTGACTTACCGTTTATACAAGCACAGACCGGTTTGGTTTTACATAAATATGTGAAACACGTGGATCTAATGTATAACTGCTGGAAACGCAATTTACATGGCGGGCTTAAAAAAGTAGAAAAAATGCTAGGCATAGAGCGTGCTTTGCCAGATGTGAATGGTTATATGGCTGTCATATTGTGGCAACGCTATCAAAACTATGGCGATGAATATTCTTTGGAAAAACTTTTAGCTTATAATAAAGAGGATTGTGTAAATCTGCATATTTTACGGCAAAAACTTGGTATAGACTAAAATCATGTTAAGTTTTATTATGGTTTAAGAAGGTTTTTGCACTTTATCCCACATCAGATTTTGTTTGTTATTATTAAACCATTCCCAAAAAGAAATATAAGTTGGGCAGTCTTTTTGTTTAGCACAGGAAGCGCAATTTTTAACACCTTTGTCTATGCAACACAGTTCTATTTCGCAATCGCGGCAGAAAACAAAACGATTTTGGCTTTTACAGCCCTCGCAATAAAATTCTTTGCGGGTAAGCTTGGTTTTGAAAACAGCGCTCCAGTTTTTAGCCAACAGACCGCCGGTTTTAGGTTTATCTATATATTTTAGGTTATAGACTGGACATTGTTCACAGTTTTGTCCGCAGTATGATTGGAGCATATTTTTCCTCGTAATTTAATGTTGGTTTCTATTTTGACGGCTTAGCATTATTTTTGTTGTGTCGCTTAACCTTCTCTTTTTTATATAGAGTAGATTTTAGCATCTAATGAAGTCTGCACTGCAAAAACATCGTTTTTATTTGCGCTCTAGTTCTAAAAGACAGGTTTTAAAATGTAGGCCTTCGCTGTAGCCTACCAAGCTACCATTTTTACCTATGACGCGATGGCAAGGCAAAAAGATGGGTAAGGGATTTAAGCGGTTGGCACTGCCTATAGCTCGGGCCGCACGTTCATTGCCAATGGTTATAGCTACATCTTGGTAGCTTGCGGTATTACCATACGGTATATTCAGTAAAGCATACCAAACTTTTATTTGGAAAGGTGTACCTTGAGGTTTAAGCGGCAAAGTAAAATCTTGACGGGTACCATTTAGATATTCTGTAAGCTGTTGATATGCTTCTTTTAAGACTGCTGTCTCTTGATAAGAAGCTTCTGCTAGAGGTGTGCTTTCTCTATGTAAAAATATACGGGTTATATAGCCGTCTTCTTCGGCTATCCAGGTATTTCCTAGGTCAGTACGATAAGAAAAAATGTTGATCATGCTTTTTTCCTGTTCTCTCGCTATTTGAAGAAACTTATTGTATTATAACAAAAACAGTCGTTGTAAGTTTTATTTTATAATCAGGATATATTATGACTAAATTTACTGCCAGTTATGTTAAAAATTATCTTTTAAGCTATGCCGATGAAAAAGGCCAAAAATTCGGTTGCAGGATTATCCCCGGCTGCTCAAATATTTTAGGGGTGCGCACGCCGATAATGCGTTCTTTAGCTAAAGAAATAGCTCAAGATGACTATCTTGCCTATTTACAGGACGCTCAAGATGAATACTACGAAGAGACTATGGTGCAAGGAATGGTTATCAGTTATCTGAAAACAGATATAGAAGAAGTTTTGCATCATACGGCTGCCTTTATTCCCAAAATTAATAATTGGGCTGTAAATGATAGTTTTACCATGGGGTTTAATTTTAAGAAAAAAGACTTGCCGGCAGTATGGAATTTTGTACAAAGCTATCTTGTTTCCCGTAAAGAATATGAGGCCAGATTTGCCATTGTTGTTTTACTGGCACATTTTGTTAATGAAGAATATATAGACAGGATACTAGCAGCTTTGGATAGTGTAACGCAAAAAGACTATTATGCTAATATGGCTGTTGCTTGGGCTTTATGCGAATGTTATCTGAAATTTCCAGTTAAAACTTTAGCTTATATGCAAAATAGTAATTTTACTTCAGAAGTTTTTAATAAAGCCATCCAAAAAATTTGTGAATCCAAACGAGTCAGTTTTGAAGATAAAACAGCCTTGCGGTGTCTTAAAAGATAAAATATTTTTTGTTAAAATAGCGCCAGTTGGCAATATGACAATTTCTCTTGAAGCTTAGCCTTCATTGGGTTGATAAACGAGCCACTTAAACCGTGTTTTTCTCTTAACTGATGAAAAAGAGAGTAAATGCGCATGCGATAATCCTTTAGGGCATTCCAGTCAGGATAAAGGGCACAAAACTCTGTTAGAAGATCAGGAAAATAATTACGTATAAAATTCAAAAAGAGTCCGCGTGTTTGCCCTATAAGACGCAAAATATTAGCCACCGCGTAATCTACCCTGGCTTCTTTGGCTTTGGCCATCATATCATTAAATACATCGGCATCATCGGTTAAAAAAGTATGATGGGCATTACATGCAGGCCGGTAGAGGCGTTGCTCTTGGCCATTTCTTTTATCATATCCAGTCGTCTTTGTGGAGATGGTGTTGCCGGTTCTAACTTTTTCTGCATATTTTCGTCAGCGGTTATAAGCGAACAGGCTATATTGACGTAAGTTAGGCGTCCCAACTCATCTATTAAGTCATAATCGCGCAAAATAAGATCAGATTTAGTGGAAATAGTGATGGGATTTTTATATTTGATCATCAGTTTTAAAATCTGCGGCATAATTTGTTCCTTTTCTTCAAGCAGTTGATAACAGTCGGTGACGCTGTTAATGTTGATGATCTCTTTCTTCCAGGAGCGGCTACGCAATCTTTCTTCTAATATATCCACAATGTTACTTTTAATATAAATCTCTCTAAAGTAGTCATCCGGATTACCACATATCATACTTGTTAAGTATTTATGTGAATACAGGGCATAACAGTAACGGCATCCGTGTTCACAGCCGCGGTAAATATTTAAGTCCCAGCCATAGGGAAGATAATCACTTTTTACTTTGTGCAAAGCAGTCTTAACGGTTATATCTTGATATCCCATAATATATGCTTTTAAAATAACCTGACTTTTTCTCATGTTCTATATATTGATATTTTAGCACATATGTTCTCTTTTGTAAAACACCAGTGTTAAACAAGAGGGCTCTTTGACATTTATATTTCACATAGATTTTAAATCCTATACTTTGGCTCTACTGTAGCTTTAAAATAAAAAACTGGGCAAATTTAATGTTTTGCCAAAAAAGCTGCTATGTGATAAAAATATATAAGATTTTAACACAAGAGGACAATGATGATTAAAGAATCCGAGCAGGGACCGCATAAACCGACGTTGTTGGTAATACTTAAGATTATCGGTGTTGTTATGGTACTGGTGGGCTCAGCTATGTTGGTTTTTTCTTCTTGGCCTTTTGTTTTTGGCTTAATGTTTATACTTTTTGGCGTGCTACTCGTATTATCAGACGATATTCAAAAAACAAACTAGCAAAAGCATCTCCTATATTGATTTAACTTCAACAATTAAAGTTTTTAAAGATGAGACAAGAAAGCGAAACGCAATTGTTATCATAAAGCATTTAATTATCAGATGGTTTATATCAAAATCTGTTTAGCCGGTAACTTATTAGCCGGTGTTGGATACTATTGCGCAATGAATCAGAGGCCCTTTCTAGTGACTTTTCTGATTAGTTTAAAAAACTAAAATATTATGACAAACAAAACGGCCATTCATATGAATGGCCGTTTTCAAAACCTGAAGACCGTTTAAGATTATTTAAGTTTTATTAAAAGCTCACCAGCTTTAATAGAATGGCCTACAGATACTAAAATTTTCTCTACAATGCCGGCATTTTTGGAAGCTACACTCACTTCCATTTTCATGCCTTCCAAAATTATAAGAGATTGATTTTCGCTGACACTATCACCTTCTTTGACTAACACTTTAGAAACAGCACCTGGAATACTAGCACCAATTTGCAAACTATCGGAAGGATCGGCAAAAACGGTGATGTTTTCTGAGGCTACTAGCGAGTTGTCTTTCACAGCGATTTCGCGGCGGGCACCATTTAACTCAAAGATGAGATTACGCGTGCCGTCTTCATTGGCTTCACCGCTACCGAGGTATTTAATAATGAGAGTTTTACCCTCCTCAATCTCTATGGAAGTAGTTTCACCGGGAGCCATGCCCATAAAGAAGACATGGGTATCTAAGCGTGAAATATCGCGGTTTTCTTCATGGTTTTTTAGATAATCTTCTAATACTTTAGGATACATTACCCATGACACTATGTCCTGCATGGTAGGCTCGTCCTTGTATGGCTTAATCTTCTTTTTAATCTCTTCAAAATCTACCGGTGGTAACAATTTGCCGGGGCGAGTAGTGATAGGTTCTTGGTTTTTAAGCACCAGTTTTTGTAAAGCTTTCGGGAAACCCCAAGATGGTTGGCCCATCATGCCGCTAAAATATGACTCTACCGAGTCTGGGTAAGCTAAATCTTGACCTTTTTCCAAAATGTTATCTTTGGTGAGATTGTTTTGTACCATGAAGATAGCCATATCGCCTACCATTTTAGAGGAAGGAGTTACTTTAACGATATCGCCTAACATAAAGTTTACTTCACGATATTTTTCTTTTACGTCATAAAAGCGTTCACCTAGGCCCATGCCTTCTACTTGCGGTTTGAGGTTGGTATACTGACCGCCTGGGATCTCGTAACGATACACATCAGCAGCCGGTGTTATCATGTCGGATTCAAATTCAGCGTACCATGGACGTACTTGGGCCCAATAATCAGTCAGTTTCTGCAATTCATCCAAATCAAAGCCAGTGTCGCGTTCCTGTCCTTGAAGTGCAGCTACTACAGCGTTAATTGATGGCTGAGAAGTAAGCGAAGACAGTGAAGATATGGCGCAGTCTACAATATCTACTCCAGCTTGAGCAGCCATTAGATAGGTGGCTACTTGGTTGCCGCTGGTATCATGTGTATGTAGGTGGATAGGTATGCCGATCTCTTCTTTAAGAGTTTTGACTAGCTTGTAAGCAGAATAAGGTTTAAGTAAACCGGCCATGTCTTTAATAGCCAAAAAATGGCAGCCGATGTTTTCCAGCTCTTTGGCTAATTTTACATAATATTCAAGAGTAAAACGATCGCGCTTAGGATCACTAATGTCACCGGTGTAGCAGATAGTGCCCTCGGCAATTTTACCGTTCTTAATAACTTCTTCTAGCGCCAGTTGCATACCAGGTAGCCAGTTTAAGCAGTCAAAAGTGCGGAAAACATCTACGCCGGCCTCAGCAGCTTCTTTGATGAAAGCCTTAATAACGTTGTCAGGGTAATTAGTGTAACCTACGGCATTAGCACCGCGCAAGAGCATTTGAAAGGGAATATTGGGGATAGCTTTACGCAGTTCCTGCAGGCGACGCCAGGGAGATTCGTGCAGGAAACGGTAAGCTACATCAAAAGTAGCTCCACCCCAAGTCTCCATGGAGAAAGCATCTTTTAAGATATGGGCAGTAGCCGGAGCTATGCGCACCATGTCTTTAGTGCGCATGCGTGTGGCCAACAGAGACTGGTGGGCATCCCTAAAAGTTGTATCGGTCAGTAAAAGCTTATTTTGTGTCAGCACCCAATTGCGCACAGCCTCCGGACCTTTAGAGTCCAGCATTTGTTTAATACTGCCTAAACTCTCGTTGCCAGCAGTAACGGCCGGTGCTTTAGGTTCTTCAAAACAAGGCTTTTTACTTCTGTTAATAGACATATCACCGATGTATTTTAAAATTTTGGCAGCACGATCGCGCGAAGGGTTAACATCAAAAAGCTCTTTGCTTTCGTCTATGAATTTGGTAGTAGCTAGGCCGCTTTGGAAAGTGTGGTGTGAGATAATATTCATCAAAAAAGCTATATTAGTCTTAACACCACGTACGCGCATTTCATTTAAGGCACGCAACATCCTGCGGCAAGTACCCTCAAAAGAACGGTCAAAAGAAGTGAGTTTGACTAGAAGACTATCATAGTAGGGAGTGATAATAGCGCCGGGGAAAGCGTTGCCGGCATCTAAACGTATGCCGTAGCCACCGCTTGAGCGGTAAGCGGTAATACGGCCGGTGTCGGGCGCAAAGTTATTAGTGGGATCTTCGGTGGTTATGCGGCATTGGATGGCAAAGCCGCGGCTTTGCACTGCCTCTTGATTTTTGATACCTATCTCTGGAGAGTCAAGCGGCAGGCCTCTGGCTATTTGTATCTGTGCTTTTACTAAATCAATGCCGGTTACCACTTCGGTAACGGTATGTTCTACTTGAATACGCGGATTCATTTCAATAAAATAATGATTACCGGTTCTATCCATCAAAAATTCTACTGTGCCAGCGTTTATATAACCTACTTCTTTGGCAATGCGCACCGCATCATCTAAAATCTGTTGGCGTTTTTCGGCAGCAAGAGTAAAGGCCGGGGTGTATTCTACTACTTTTTGGTAACGACGTTGCACCGAGCAGTCGCGTTCATATAAATGTACGATATTGCCGTAGCTGTCGCCTAATATCTGCACCTCAATATGTTTTGGTTCCTGCAGGTACTTTTCCATAAAAATATCGCCGTTACCGAAAGCTTTCAAAGCTTCGCTTTGTACCATACCTAAAGCATCAGCCATCTCATTGTCACTCTCTACTTTGCGCATACCGCGTCCACCACCGCCGCCAGCAGCTTTTAAAATTACAGGATAACCGTATTCACCGGCTCTGGCAATAGCATCGTTAGCGTCTTTTAATGGTACGGTAGAACCAGGTATAGTGGGCACATTGGCACTAACGGCTATTTCTTTAGCCTTAAGCTTATCGCCCATCTGCGCCAAAATATGTGAAGGTGGGCCGATAAAGATAATGCCGGCGTCTTCACAAGCTTTAGCAAACTCTGGATTTTCAGCTAAAAAGCCATAACCGGGGTGAATAGCATCAGCTTTCTTTTCTTTAGCTAGTGCAATAATAGATGGAATGTCCAGATAAGCACCCAGCGGGCTTTTACCTTCGCCTATTAAATAAGACTCATCGGCTTTGGTACGAAACAAATTATAAATATCTTCACGCGAATAGATGGCTACGGTGTTAATTCCTATGTCGTAGCAACCCCTGAAGACACGAATAGCGATTTCACCGCGATTAGCTACCAATACTTTTTTAATTTCTTTAATCATAGATATGTTGTCCTTTAATATCTTTTTAAGCGTTGCCATAATATTGTCGGCAAGCGTAAAAAAAGACTCTCAAATACACAATTAGGTGTAAGACCAATACCCCAGTTTTGTATTGAAGAGCCTTAGAAATCCTAGGCATTTGCCGCCTTCTGAAAAGCAATTTTACCCTTAAAAGGCCTTAATCGTCAATATAAATAACATTTAGCATGGTCTTATAGTTAAATCTGTAGCTTTATTTTGGATTACTTAACCTCTAGTCTAGCTGTTGCCTCCTTTTTTCTGTGATAATTATCACAATTATAGTTATTAAAATATCAAATTATAACTAAAACTTATAAAAAAGAGTAAGTGTGTAATTCTAACCGTATAGTTTCGTAACTGGAGGCATCTAGATACCTATGGTTACTGCTTAAAAGCCTAAATCTACACCCCCTGCCTCACAACATATAGTAAAGCAGGGGGTGTAGATTTTTCTTCTTAGTTTATTTCAAAAAAAAGGTTACTAACGATAAGTAGTGTAAAGAATAATATCTTTCTCCACCTTATCTTTATCAAAGTCCCAGACTCTAGTCAGTTCTTTATCTAAATACCATATGAATC
>Ga0123353_10001719_pt1 | contig 26898 bp, 24 predicted proteins | sample TergutLab28metaG_3_FD_92763 | JGI IMG/M metagenome (GOLD analysis project Ga0123353, IMG submission 92763) | Labiotermes labralis P3 segment gut microbial communities from Petit-Saut dam, French Guiana - Lab288 P3 | ecosystem: Host-associated > Arthropoda: Insects > Digestive system > Gut ...
AGGACTCCGGCAGGTCCAGCAGGACAGGTACCCAGCAGGGTAGGTAGACAGACAGGACCAGGATACGCGTAAGAGGCCGCCTCCGAGTCGATCCAGTCTAAAGCGCCAGCATTGCTGCCAGGGCGTATCGACCGTCAGGTGCCAAGGGGAAACCCGGGCACCCGCCAGTCTGCAAAGGAGGGCAAGGCACCGGGCGCGGCACGCGGGCGTGTGCCGCAGGAGGTCACGGGCAGGGTTTTCGTTGTGTGGCGGAAATAGCATAAGCGGGGTCGGTCCATAGGGTGGGTCGGTTCTGCTCGTGCTTGTTCTTATATCCGAGGGTCATTATAGGAAAGCAAGGAGGCTTTAAGCAGACGAGGCGAGAAAGGAGTGTTCGCGAGGAATCGTTACTTTTGAGCAACAAAGGTAGGCCATTCCAAGGAAGTAGAAAGCGTTTTTAACGAAGGTAGGAGGGATTACAGCATATGGCTGAGCAAAAAGAAATGCTTCCCACAAGCAGCGGGGGTCTGACCCGTCGCACGTTCGTCACCGCGATGGGCTTCGGCTCGCTGGCAGTGTTCTCGGGCGTGAGGCTTAGCGCCGCCAACAACACGCCGATCACTGCCGATGCCAAGGGCGTCCTGTTCCACGAGTCCACCCGGTGCGTGGCATGCCACCGCTGCGAGCTTGCCTGCAGCGAGTTCAACGACGGCATCGCGAGCCCGCACCTCGCCCGTGTGAAGTTCGACCGCAACCGCACGCGGAACGCCGGCGCGAACTTCAAGTGGGGGACGGGCCAAGGCGCCTACGGCAACTGGCGCACGGAGGCCGACACCTGCAAGCAGTGCCCGCACCCGGTCCCCTGCGCAGAGGCGTGCACGACCGGCGCCATCAAGGACGACCCGGCGACCGGCGCACGCGTCATCGACACCAAGGTCTGCATAGGCTGCGGCGTCTGCGGGATCGCGTGCCCGTGGAAGATGCCGACGGTCAACCCTGAGACCAAGAAGGCGACGAAGTGCTTCCTGTGCAACGGCAAGCCCGAGTGCGCCCGCGCCTGCCCGACCGGCGCGCTCCGCTACATCTCGTGGCGTGACCTGCGTGCCACCTCGCCGACGGTCCAGTCCAGCTGGGTCCCGGGGTCGACGTCGACCGACTGCACGCCTTGCCACAAGCCGATCTAATGCGCGGAGCGCCATCGACGCCCGCTACAATGTAAACGAGAGGAGTCACACATATGCCTCGCACACAACCATTCAAAACCGCTAGTGACTTTGCTAGCCTTGGAGGTTGGACCGGGAAGACTTTGCGCGTGGACCTTACGGCGCGCACGATAAAGGTCGAGAAGACACTCGAGAAGTACGACAAGTTCTGGGGCGGCAACGGCATGGCCTACAAGGTCCTCTGGGACGAGACAGATGCCGACACCGGCCCCTATGACGCCAAGAACCGCCTGATCTTCGGGTGGGGCCCGCTCGCCGGAACCGGCACTCCATGCGGCGGCCGCACCGGTGTCACGGCCCTTGGGCCGCAGCACCCGCACGGCGCGCCGACGACCGGCCACATGGGCGGCCACTTCAGCTCAGAGGCCAAGTATGCCGGCTGGGACGGCATCATCGTCCAGGGCATCGCATCAGGCCCGGTCTACATCGCTTGCATCGATGACAAGGTCGAGATCGTTGACTGCCCAGAGCTCTGGGGTGAGGGCATCTACCGCATTACCGCCGAGATCCAGCAGTCGATCGGCGGCGGCCAGGTCGTCGCCATCGGCCAGGCCGGCCAGAACCAGGCCGCACAGGCGACCATCCTTACCGGCTACGGCCACTCCGGTGGCGGCCAGGGCGGGGTCATGGGCTCGAAGAACCTCGTCGGCATCGGCGTCATCGGCACCGGCGCGGTGAAGATCGCCGGCGACAAGCGCGCATGGCGTGCCGTCGTCGATAACGCCATGGCGCTCGTGGGCTCGAACAACCAGGCCGTTGTCCCGAACAACCTGCAGGCATGGGCAGAGCACTCGCCTTCGTCCGCCCGCTGGTACTGCGCCCCCGGACGCTTCTGGGGTGCCGCCAACCCGCCTGTGGACACCGGCATCTGCCTGCCGCGTGACCGCCAGAGGGTCGGCTACCGTTGCTACAAGACCGATACAGGCACGACCTCCTATCCCTACACCATCCGCATGAACGGCTGCCACTCCTGCCCTGTGCGCTGCCATCAGCTGATCGATATCCCGTCGGCTACTGTCAAGTGGGGTATTGAGAGCACTGCGCAGAACACCTGCACGGGCTGGTGGGCAACCGCCATTGCTAGCGTTGGCGACGGTGCCATGTCAGGGGTAGCCGGCAGCAGGGAACGCACCCTGTGGAGCCTTGAGCGCTACGTTATGGCCAAGCACGTGGTCGACGATTTCGGCATACACAACAACTACGGCAGCACGCAGGCTCTCTGGAACCTGCTCATCAACTCGCGTTGCGCGAACCCGACCGTGGCAAGCCCCACAGTGAGTGCTGCCACCAACGCCACCATCGCATCGGGATCGTTGAGCACTATCCCTTACAACGGGCGTTCTTTTGTGCAGCTTAATGTTCCCACCGCGGAGTACAACTCCCTCGTTACCGGCTTCCTCACGCAGCGTACTGCCAGCAACCTGGGGTGCCTCCAGGAGTTCGGTCGCATCGTGTCTGAAAAGAAGACCATGCTTGGTAGAGCTGTGGCTGGCCCGGTAGAGGAGTGCATGGACACCTGGTACTGCTACGACCACTTTGATCCTGCCGCTAGCACTAGCAGCAAGATCGGCGTGATCCTCAACGCCACGACTAATACCTTCTCCTCCTACTGGCGCCACGGCTTCCCGCAGCACCACTACAACCAGGGTGGGTATGTAGGCTATCTCTACAGCACCGGGTATAACCGCGACCCGCAGAACCACACCTGGGTCAACTGCGTGAGCCACGGCCTGCCAGCTGCTGTTACCAGGGGCGTTGCCGATGTCGAGTTCCCGCGTGTCGGCTGGACCGATATCACAGGCGGCTCAAGCATCCAGGTTGCAGGCGTAGACACCGGCACTGGCGTGAACTACGCTCCTGCCAAGGGGCACGCCGCTTCCGCCGCGTTCTGCATCGCCCGTAAAGAGATCCACGACGGCCTGGGCATCTGCAACTGGATGTGGCCGTGGCTGGTCTCCCCGCTCAAAGAGCGCGGGTACCGTGGCGACCTCTCGCTCGAGTCGCAGTTCTTCTCGCTTGCGACCGGCAACACGCTGAGCACGGTAGAGCTCGACCAAGAGGGACTGCGCTTCTATCACCTGCATCGGGCACTCACCATGAGGATGTTCGGCCCGGCTCTGGGCAAGGACATGCGTACGAACAACGACTTCAACCCGGTCTGGACGCGTGCCAACTTCTCCGGGAACCGCTGGAATGATGCCCTTGACCTCTACTATGACTTCTTGGGCTACGACAGCAATGGTCGTCCGAAGCAGCAGACGATGGTGGACTTTGGCCTGGAAGACGTGTACAACGACCTGGTTACCGCCGGGTTCTACACTCCCTAAAGCAAGGCCGCTTAGCCAGAATTCAAGTTTTGTCTGGGATTCGGCAAGCAGGAATGTTTTGGTTGGCTAAAGCGTGGGCTGTGACTCCAAGTGCGGGGTCGCAGCCCACAGTCGTGTGATGCGTCCGCAAGCCGGATTCGTTGTTTTGGCCTTGTCATTTGCGTCTGACATCGGGACAATTACTTCTTGGAGCCGGATGGTCCCTGGTGGGGCCCGCGGTCTTCAAAACCGTAGTGGGGCGTGAAGAGCGTCCCGGGTGTGTTCGATTCGCACACGGCTCCGCCAGTGGCGTTTCCCAAAATCGGTGCGGCTAAGACTGATTACGCGGTGATGCCTCTGGCAAGCGGCGAAAGGGAAGAATACGAGGGACAGAAATGGATGCGGTCACAGCACTTCTTAGCAGGCGGTCGTGCAGGAGGTACACCGACCAAGAGGTGTCCGAACAAGACGTTGACACCATGCTCCAAGCGGCAATGGCAGCTCCGAGTGCTCGCAACCAGCAGCCTTGGCGCTTTGTGCTGGTGCGGGACAAAGAGAAGCTTGCCAGGCTTTCGCAAGCGACCCCACATGCTGGCATGCTTAAGACAGCTGCCCTTGGCGTTGTGGTGGCGGGCGAGACCCGCGACACGGCATGTCCCGAGTATTGGGTGCAGGATTGTTCTGCAGCAACCCAAAACCTGCTTCTTGCTGTGCATGCGCTAGGACTCGGCGCTGTCTGGATAGGGGTTCATCCGGTCCCTGAGCGCGAGCAGGCTGTACGTGCGTTGGTTGACCTTCCCGTTGGGGTTGAGGCGCTTGCGCTCATCGCCATCGGCCATCCAGCCGAGTCAAAACCACCATCCGAGCGTTTCGAGCCGCATTTTGTGCATACTGAGAGCTGGTAAAACGGCTCAAAGGCTGGCAGAGTGGTACCATCTCTCTTGAAATATGGGGTGCTGTTAGGCGCAGCTGGGTGCTGGGACGCTAAGTGCTGTAGGGCACAGTTGGGTGCCGGGATGTTGAGTGCAGTTGGTTGCAGCTTGGCGCTTGGATTGAGCGCCGTAAGGCACAGTTGGGCGCTGGGATGTTGGGGCGCTTAGTTACGCCTGGCCGGTGTGGAAAACTTGGATTAAAAAGGGAGGCGCATGGTCGAGTTTGAGTTGTACCTGAAAAGGAACTCCAAAAGGATCGATGATTATCTGGCGAGCTTTTTTTCGGATAGCCCTCACCCTGACATACAGCGCTACCTCTACGACCCGCTTGCAACGTACACGGCCAACGCTGGCAAAAGGCATCGTCCACTCATATGCCTGCTGGCCTGCGAGGCGGTAGACGGTGACCCCGAGCGCGTTATTTCCTCGGCAATAGCTATCGAGCACTTCCACACAGCTGCGCTCATCCACGACGACATTGAGGATAGGGCGCTTACTCGGCGCAGTGAGCCGTGTTTGCACATCCTTGAGGGAGAGGGGCTTGCTATCAACGCGGGCGACCTGGCTCTCTCGTTGGTGACCGGTACGGTGTTGGCCGACGAAGGCCTCGATGATAAGACCAAGCTCGAGATATTGTGCGAGCTTGTGGCGATGGCTACCCGGACCATCGAAGGGCAGGCCCTCGATATCGGCTGGGTGCGTGATGGTCGGTTTGACCTTACGATTGACGATTATCTGCTCATGGCCAATCACAAGACTGCGTTCTACTCGGGCGCGGTGCCACTTGCTATCGGCGGCATTGGGGGCGGCGGCACGCCCGAGCAGGTTGCTGCTTTGCGCGATTTTGGCATGGCCACCGGGCTTGCTTTCCAAATCCAGGATGACATTTTGAATCTGGTCGGCGCGAAGGAATCGACCAAGAAGGATTTCAGGAGCGATATCTCCGAAGGCAAGCGTACGCTGATAGCGGTGCATGCCCTGGCAAACTCATCGCGTGCGGCAAGGCTTCAGGAGATCCTCTCGTCCGGCACGGGCATCCCAGCAGTGCTTGCGGAGGCTGTTGAGATCATGGAAGAGTCCGGATCCGTGAAGTTTGCAGGCGATTACGCCCGCACGTTGGTGCTTGGCGCAAAGGCGACGCTTGAAACGGCTCTTCCTAAACGCCGAGCGCGCAGTCTACTGCTTTCAATGGCCGATTTTTTTATCAAGCGGTGCTCTTGAGGTAATTTGTCGCGCAAGGTCTACCAACGGTGCCTTTGGGGCTTCTGGCACCTTTGAGGCCCGTGGTGCTCTTGTGGCTTGTCGGCATGCTTGCCTAAGTGACGATGTCTTTCTGCTTCCCGAAGTGCCCGATGTCTTTCGGTGCTCCTTCCCAGGCGATCTTTCCGTCGGGATCAAGCACGTAACAGTAATCGGCGAACTCTGATACGGTGCCAATGTCATGTGAGGTGAGCACGATGGCAGTCCTGCTTGCCACAAGGGAGCGGAGCAAGCGGCAGACGTGCGTTCGAGACTCTTGATCCAGGCTCTCGAAAGGCTCATCAAGCACAAGCAGCTCAGGGTGCATCACAAGGGCACCTGCAAGTGCGACTTTGCGCTTCTCTCCACCTGAAAGATTATGCGGAACACGCCCGGCAAGCGAGCTGATCCCCAAAAGGCCAAGTGCCTCAGCAGTGCGCTCTCGCACTTCGGGGTCGGCAAGGCCAAACTGCCTCGCAGAAAAAGAGACATCATCGAAAACGCTGGGGACGAGGATCTGTTCGTCGACGTTTTGCAAAAGGATCCCGATCCGGGATCTGATCGTGCGCCACTCCTTTGACGGGTCCACCCCAAATACTGAGACTTTGCCGTGCTGTGGGCGAAGAAGGCCAAGGATATGATGAAGCAAAGTGGTTTTTCCTGAGCCGCTTGAGCCAAGTATCGCAACGCATTGGCTGCGGCGCACGAAAAAATCTCCGCGCAGTGCGACTTCCGAGCCGTCATCGTACCTGTGCCTGATGTTGTCCACGCGCACGATCACGCTGTCAGGCCGAGTGCCCAGGCCGTCTTGGCAGCTGGGCTGGATGTCGGTATCCGGATCGCTTTGGCAACCAAGCTGGATATCGGTGCCCAGGCCGTCTTGGCAGCTCGGCTGCATATCGGCATTCGGGTTATTTTGACAATGCAGCTTAGCGGCTGGTTCCCTTTGTGCATCATGTTGGTAGCTGTGTCCGCGCAGAAGCATGACGTCATAGGTTCGCTGAGAAAGGTCGATAGCGTAGATCAGCACCCCTCCGAGCAGGTTCACACTTGTTTGGCCTGTGCGCATCAGACCCTCGGCGAAAAACCTTTTCATGAGTTGCCATGGTTCTCGTGCGGACAGCCTTCTCGCATGTAGCCCTCCTGTAGACGGCTCTCCAGTAGGCAGCTCTCCAGTAAGCGGTCTCCGCGCAAACAGTCCCCCGCGCAAACGGACGGCAGTGCGCATATGTTCGAAGCGGTCGAGCAAAAAAAAGAGCGAACGGTATGTCATCAGCAGCGAATCAGAGACTAGCGGGGGCAGGACGCGTGAGAACGGCGCGAACAGGCGCGGATAGGGTGTTGTCAAGACGATCAACAGCGCGGCAAGAGCAGAGGTGACGGCTCTTGCAACAATTATCGCGCTGTCAAGCGGCCCTTGAGCTGCGACGAGCGCGAAAAAAGCGGAGAAAACTGCGGGGTAGAGGGCGAGCGATAGCAGGGTGCCCATGGGCAGCTTGGATCCGACTGCCACCGCCAGCAGGCTGAGCGCTATGGCAAGCACAACCCAAAGACCAAGCGCAGCCTCAAGGCCCTTGGAGGCAATGACTATTGCGAGCACCAGTCCGAGGCAGATAAGCTTCATGCTTGGATCCATGCGGTGAAGCAGGGCGGTTCCTTTTGTAGCCGAAGCGTCAATGCCGCGCAAGTTCATCCCGTTACCTGGCTCTCATCGTTTGCCCTCACCACTTGGTGTCCGCCACCCTGCCGTTATCGTTGCCGTCACCGCTTGGTACCGCCACTCTGCTCTCGTCACTCTGCCGTCACCGCTTTGCCCCCATCGTTTGACTGTCGCCGCTTTGAGGCATGTGCGGTTCCTCGGTTGGATCTGGCATCAGCAAGGATGGCCTTACGCGTGCGATAAATGTAACGATGGCACTGGTCACAGCTGCTTCAATGAGCCATCCGATTGTCCCAAGTCCAAAAGCAACCATGGTAAAGCCCATCATTTTGTGCACACCGCCGCACGCAACGATGCCAACGGTAAGCGCAGTGCTTGCTGCGAGCGTTAAAAGGCTCACGCCCCCCGCCAGTTTTCCCAAGCTGTCTTTTCGCACGTGTTGCCTGCCGATGCGCAACAGCGTTCCTCCGAGCACCATCTCAAATGCGAAGATCGTCGCATTAAGTCCGGTCACGGTGATGCCCCCATGTCCCAGGAATGCGAGGATGGCAGCGACAATAAGTGCGACTGGAACGGAAAGCAGCGGGCCGAGCAGCGCTCCGGCAAAAACCGTCAGGTTCACATGGTATTCAAGAGGCATGATCTCGGCAGACATCGCGACAAGCATCAGCGCCGCGACTGAGCCGACAAATGGGATGCGTTGTCTATGCTCGGTGTCATCGGCTATGTGCGTGGTGAGCGCGATGCCGCCAATGATGACGGCCCAGCCGAGTATCACGAGCCATATGGGCAATACACCGTCAGGTATGTGCAGATGTGACATCAGGCATTCGGGTGTTGGCGTTGGCGTTGGTATCGATGATGATACTACTTCATGGCGGTACGCTCGGCTATTATGTAATAGCTGGGTTTTGGGGTGCGAAAGGATGTCAGTGAACGTTTCACAGCTGCGCGCATTCGTTGCGGTTGCCAAGAAGAAGTCGTTTTCCGGAGCCGCACGTGCGCTGGGCATATCTCAGCCGGCCGTTACCATGCAGGTGCAGGGTCTGGAGTCAGACATCGGCGCGACACTGCTCGACCGTCGGTATCGGCGGGTCACCCTGACAGAGGCCGGCCATGTGCTTCTCGCGCACGCGAGGGGTGTGCTCAGACAGCTTGATCAGGCGCAGGCGGATGTCGATGCGCTTTCGGGCACCGTCTCAGGCAGGTTGGTAATCGGGGCGTCAACCACCCCTGGTGCTTATCTCGTGCCGTTCGCTTTGAGGGGGTTTATCGAAGCCTGCCCGAAAGTGGACGTTTCGGTGGTGCTCGGCGATACCGCTTCAGTGGTCAAGGCAGTCGAGGAAGGTGAGGTTCACTTTGGTGTGAGTGGCGCGACCGTAAAAAACGCGCACGCGGACTTCGCCGAGATCGGTCGAGACGAGCTCATTGTGATCTGCGCTGCTGAAAACCCCCTTGCGGTTCGCAAACGGGTCGAGGCATCTGAGCTTGCCGAAGAGCGCTGGATTCAACGGGAAGAGGGGTCCGGCACTCGGCGGATTGCCGAGGAGGCGGTCTTCGGGCATGGCCTCGCTTCTGGTAGGTTAGATGTTGTGGCTGAGCTGAATACTGGGGAAGCAGTGGTGAGTGCGGTAGAAGGCGGGCTTGGGATAGCGGTGGTGAGTCGGCTCGTGGCTCAAAAGGCGCTTGCTCTTGGCAACGTTTTTGCGGCTGATATCATAGGTTTTCCTGTTGATCGACCGTTTTACTCGGTTATGCCCAAAACAACTTCGACACGAGCGGCGTTTGCTTTCAAAGAGCATCTAGCGAGCGAGATCGGTCGCAAAAAGGTGTTTGGTGGGCGAGATCGGCCCGAATGGGATTTACCGAGATGAGTATTAACCTAAGAGAGAAGTCGACCGCATAGCAAACCGGAGGGTGGCACATTGGTTGAACTGCGCATCGGGATAATCACCTGTTCGGACACGCGAACAGAGAAGAGCGACACTGCTGGCCGCACGCTGCGGGGTCTTATCGAGGAGCGAGGCTGGAGCGTGGTCGCTTATGCCCTGGTGGCCGATGTGGTCGAGCAGATTGCTGAGGCGATGGTCATTCAGGCCGATGAGGCCAGCGCCGACATCATCTTTACCTGCGGGGGGACCGGCCTCGGTCCGCGTGATGTGACGCCTGAGGCGACGATGCTTGTGGCTACACGCATGGCTCCCGGGATCGCCGAGCATATCAGAGCGGAATCAATGCGGATCACCGGACACGCTATGCTTTCTCGGGGAATTGCCGCGATGTACGGGCGCACCCTGGTGATCAATCTGCCGGGTTCGGAAAAAGCGGCTCGTGAATCCTTTGGTTTTGTCGTCGATCAGCTTGCGCATGCTGTGCTCATGATGACTGGCGGAGGGCACGGGTCTGCACATGAGTGAAACGGATGGCACCGAGGGCAAGCCGACCACCATATACCTTGACCACGGCGCGACGTCATGGCCAAAGCCGCCCGGGGTCTCTGATGCGGTTGCCTCGGCGCTGATACGCCATGGGGGCAACCCGGATCGTGGCACCTATCAGATGGCGGTCGAGACGGCGCGTGCTGTTCGGTCGGCCAGAGGGGGGATCGCATCACTTCTGGGTGTCAGCAGCGCAAAGGACCTTGTGTTCCAGCCAGGGTGCACCCAGGCCATGAACCTTGTGCTTGCTGGTCTGCTTAGTGCTGGTGATCGCGTCGTGGTGGGGTTTTCCGAGCACAATGCGGTTGCCCGACCCTTGCACAGGCTTGCGCAGCGCGGGGTCGAAGTGGTTGCTGTGTCTGCTACCCCATCAGGGATCGTTGATGTTGACGAAATGGAGCGGGAGGTGCGCCGAGCACCTACACGTGCCGTCATCTGTCAGCACACGAGTAACCTTTCCGGTGCCATTCAGCCTGTGGCCGACCTTACCGACATCGCTCACGAGAACGATGCGATCATGATTGTGGACGGCGCGCAGGCCGGCGGGCACATCCCGGTGGATCTTTCGGCTCTTGGGGTGGATGCCTGGGGGTGCTCCGGCCACAAGGGGCTTTTAGGCCCTCAGGGCATCGGGGTGCTTTACCTGCGTGAGGGCTGCGAGCCCGATGAGCTTGTGGTCGGCGGTACCGGGGCGGGCATGAGCGAGGAGCCCTTGCAGCCCAAAGTGCGTCCTGAGCGCTATGAGGCCGGGACGATGAACACGCCTGGTATTTTGGGCCTTGGGGCAGCCGCACACTGGCTTGCCGAGCATGGCAGCGCGCAGCGTGGGCTCGAAGAGGCCCTTACCCGAAGGCTTCATGAGGGGATCCTCGGGATTGACGGCTTTACTGTGCTTGGCCCAAAGCCCGGCGAACCGAGGGTCCCGATCATCTCGGCGGTTCATGAGAGCGAGGATACCGGTCGCATCGCGTTTTTGCTTGACCGCCAATATGGTATTGCCTGCCGAGCCGGTCTGCACTGCGCACCCTGGGCACATCGGGCATTCGGCACTTTGAAATCGGGCGCGTTGCGCTTTGGCATCGGGTACGGCAACACCAGCGAGGATATCGACTGCACCCTTGATGCGTTGCGTCGGATAGTGGGCGGATTGGAATAGCGGTACAGATTGGGGCAGCGCGTAGGACGGTCAAATAAACTGGGGTAGAATAGGCGGCACGCGCAATACGGGGCGTTATGAAAGAAGGTGGCGCTTTTTGGCAACAGACGCTTTTGGGCGACGCATAGATTACCTACGTATATCGATCACGGACCGATGCAACCTCAGGTGCGTGTATTGCATGCCGCAAGAGGGTGTCTCATGGAAGCCCTACGATGAGATCCTTACGTTTGAGGAGATCGAACGGTTTGCCGTAGTTGCCGCCCAGGAAGGGATCTCCCGTATCCGCCTTACCGGTGGCGAGCCGCTTGTCCGAAAAGGCGTCATTGACCATGTGCGTCGGCTATGCGATGTCACGGGGCTGGAGCGGATCGCGCTTACCACAAACGCGACGCTGTTGTCCCAATGCGCGAAAGACCTTCGCGATGCCGGCCTTTCCCGCGTGAACGTGTCGCTCGACTCGCTTGATTCCGAGGTCTACTCGCGTGTCACGCGTGGCGGACGGCTTGCCGACGTGCTTGCCGGCATCGAGGCTGCCTTTGAGGTCGGCTTTGACCCGGTCAAGCTCAACGTGGTCGTGGTGCGCTCGCTCGGGCAGGACCTCATGCAGTTTGCGCGCATGACCTTCGAGCGTCCGCTCCACGTGCGGTTTATCGAGTACATGCCCATCGGGGGGGGCGCAGAGGGGAGCGTCGCAAGTGGCGGTAGCTGTGGAATGGATGCCGAGGGGTTCCATTGGACGCGTGACGACTACGTGCCTAGCTCCGAGATCTTAGAGTCGCTCGCTACGAATGGCGCTGCCGAGGGGCTTGGCGAACTCATGCCTGTAGCGCGTGACGAGGCCCCGGGAGGCTGGGGGCCGGCGCGGTACTATCGTTTCCCGAAGGCGCTTGGGACCATTGGGGTGATATCTCCTCGGTCACATCACTTCTGCGGCGAATGCAACCGTCTGCGCCTCACGGCGGATGGCAAGCTGCGCGCATGCCTGTTCTCTGACGAGGAAGCCGATATGCGTGAAGTGCTCAGGCATGGCAGCCCCGAAGATATCCGTGCGCTCATTATGCAGGCGCTTTCAACAAAACCGGAGAGTCACAGCATGCGTGTGGGCACCGTTCGCCAGATGTCGCAAATAGGAGGGTGACGAATGGAGCCGAGCCGGTCCACAGGGGATGCCCCGGAGCCAAAAGCCGCTCCGGTGCCAAAAGCTGCCGAGGCACAGCCAAAGGGGCGTGAACTCACCCACATAGATGCAAGCGGGGCTGCCCGCATGGTCGATGTTGGCGACAAGCCCGTGACAAAGCGGGTCGCCGTCGCAGGCGGGTTCATCGAAATGAACCCTGCCACGCTTGAGATGATCGTTTCGGGCACTGCGCCTAAAGGTGATGTCATGGCTGCCGCTCGCATAGCAGGGGTCATGGCGGCGAAGGAGACAAGCTCTCTCATCCCCCTGTGCCATCCGCTCCCGATCACGCGTGCGAATGTGGAGTTGACACCGGAGACCCTGGCCGCTGATGCCGACAACACCGGCGATGACGGCAACGATGCCGTCGGCGGCAATGGTGGCAGCAGCACCGACGGCACCGACGGCAGCAATGGCGGTCTTGTCGGCGTGAGGATTCGTGCGACCGTCGCCACCGATGGCAAGACGGGAGTCGAGATGGAGGCGCTGACGGCCGCCGCAGTCGCCGCCCTGACGCTTTACGATATGTGCAAGGCGGTTGATAGAGGCATGGTCGTGCGCGATATCATGCTGCTTTCCAAAGAGGGCGGCGCCTCAGGCACGTGGGTTCGCGAGGAGAATGCCTAATGAGTGCAGGGGCGCTTCCTGCAACGGGGGCGGTCTTTGTGCGTTCCTGCGCCGAGGACGCGTGCGCTGAAGCGCTCTTTGAGGCCGAGGCCTTTGCCCAAGAATGCGCCGAGGTGCTCGTTCTCGCCGAGCAGTCCGCGCTGGAGGCTTGTGCGCAGCTGCCCGAAAACGTCGAGGCCATCGAGGTTGCCGAGCCGCAGAAGATGCCGCTCGGCATACTTGCCCAGGCGCTTTCGCTCGCTACCCACGACTGGCTTTTTGTAGCGCTCGCCCCGGTTCCCGCTGCCATTACCGATGCCGGGCTTATCCCTGCTTTGCTTCGCGACCTCTGGGCGGCGCGTGATGGTGCCGAGGCTGTCGTCATGGCGGGCGCAGGCGGCATCGAGCCCTGGCTGGGGCTTTATCACAAGGATTGCCTCTCGGCGGTGAAGCGTGCGCTCGCCTCAGGGCGGCAGAGGATGGCGGGCTTTCTGCCCTCGGTGAGCGTTGCCGAGATCCCGGTGCCGAAGGCCGTTGCAGAGGCCGGGTCTGCTGCACAGGCAGTGCGACTGGCCGCGGCGGCGCATGAGGCGGCGGCTTGCGACACGTCCTCCTCGGCAAAGGACGCTGAAGCGCCGTCGGTTGCTGCCAAGCCCAAGGCACCGCATGAGGCGGCGGCGGCAGTGGCGGGTGCGGGTGCGGGTGCGGCAACAGGGGCGGCGGTCACCGTCAGCTCCGTCAAGGAGAAGCACGGCGGCAGGCTTCCTTCTGAGCACGCGATCACCGTGCACATGAACGGCGTTGAGATCGCGACCGTGCAGAGCAGTCCCTGGCATCTCGAGGAGATGGCCGTCGGCTTCCTGCTTGCCGAGGGGCTCATACATGACCGTGATGCCCTGCGCTCGGTGAGCCTCGACGAGACCCGCGGCATGGTTTACATCGAGACGGATGAGAGCGTTCCCGATGAGATGGTGTTCAAGAAGCGCTATATCACTTCGGGGTGCGGAAAAGGCGTTACCTTTTCCTCGGTCGGGCATGCAAAAGGCCTGGATCGTGTCACCTCTGACGTGGTTGCCGAGCCGGAGGCGCTTCTTGCCATGGTCCACGAGCTTTCCTCAGGGGGCGAGGAAAGAAAGAATACCGGCGGGGTCCACGGTTGCGCTTTTGGCCGAGGCGGCAAGACCATCCTCATCCGCGAGGACATAGGTCGGCACAATGCGGTCGACAAGCTGCTTGGCCGTGCGTGGCTCGACCGGATCCCGACGCACGACCTGGTGCTTCTTTCGACGGGACGGGTAAGTTATGAGATGGCGGTGAAAGCTGCCAAGGCCCGCGTCCCGATCGTTGTATCCCGGAGTGCCGTGACCGATCTGGCCGCCGAGATCACCGAGGAACTCGGCGTGACGCTCGTTGCGTACTGCCGAGGCAACAGCATGGTGGCCTGCACGCACCCGAGACGTATCCGCGGCGCGCAGGCTTAGCGCTGAAGCGGGCACACCTATCTGGCGATGTAGAGACGTACAGGTTTAATGCAAAGGCGGGTTGCCTGCCCTTTGGCTACTTGACGATGTAGACCTTGTCCCCGACCTCGACGCGGTCGAACATGTCCTCGATATCGCCTCGGTACATCCTCATGCATCCGTGGCTGGCTGCGGTTCCCACGGACCTGATGTTTTCGGTCCCATGGAACCTGATGCCTGAGGCACTGATGTTTATGGCACGGGTTCCAAGCGGGTTACCCGGGCCTGGCGCGATGCGCGGCGGCATATTCGAGCCCCAGCCATTGGGCGCAGGATTGACCCATGTGGGGCGGTAGCGCTTTTCGGTGATCTCAAAATTCCCGCGCGGGGTGGGATAACTGGCTGTCCCAATGGCGCACGGGTAGCTTTTCTCAAGCTTTCCGTTGACGAACAGGCGGACACGTCGCTCCGACAGCCTGACCAAAAGCACCCTTTCAAACCGTTTCTCAGTGACTTCTGGCTCAATCTTGTCCACGGCGATCTCAATCGTACGGTCATCGCCAGAAAGCGCATCCTTTGTTGCAAAAGCATCGACGATGAGGTCTGCGCTTTCCTTGACCCGCACCGTGATACCGACCTTTGAGGGTTCGATGATGATGCCTGAGCCTCCGGCTCGTTGTGTTTGCGCCGAATCGCCACTGCCGCTCGCGCCGACCCTCGCGCTGCTGCTGGCCTCTGCGCTGCTGCTGGCCTCTGCGCTCGCCTGGGCCTTCTTGCTCTTGCTGGCCTTCGTGTTGCTGCTGGCCTCTGCGGCAAGGCTCGAGCCTCCGACTGTCACCGTCACACTTGCATCGAGTGCGGGGCGGTTGGCCTTCTCGGCAAGGTCTTCGACCCACTTGGTTACCGCATCGATGTCTACCGAGTAGGCCGGTTGGACCTCGCTCGTGAGTGGGGTGCCGATAAAGTCGTGCCGCAGGCGCGCAGGGAACGATACCTGGCGCCGAGGGGCAAGTGCATCGGAGACCATCGCGTCTACATCGACATGCACGGAATCCACAGGATCAAAGCTGTAGCCGTCGCCGTCGATATCGATCGTGACCGGTCGCAGCAGTGGTTCAGAGACTGCCTGCGTGATGATGCTACGCGCCTCTGCCTCGCTCATGTCGCTGAGGTCATGCCCATTCACACTCACGCCTTTTGCCACGGTCGTTCTGGCTTGGAACTCGTTGACAGTGGCCCAGGCCATGCCGCCCGTCAGGGAAAGAAGCATGATGGAAAGGACGATGAGTATGATACGGCTGCTGAGTCGGGATGTGCCCATTTACCAGATCCTAACGTCAATACGTGCTTACCCTGTCGCTTACCATTGCACTCCGTCGTGCACGCCATCATCACGCACGTCATCGCGCACGAGCTACCACGCACGAGCATATTGTATTGCTTGTTCCAGGTTCTATCACTAAATCATTCAAAATGTCAGGCAAAAAATGTCAGATAGTTGGGATCCAGGGCGCATGAGGCCGCCGAGAGACCCAAAAAACGCCAGGCATCGACCCCAAAGCGCGTTATGCAGCTGGGGCTTGGGGCACGCCAGCCATCGGAGCCAAAGCGCCAGGTATCGGCCCCAAAGCGCGTCACATTCGTATGTTGCCCATGTTTTTCCTACGCTGGAGTCTGGAGACCCGACGCATTTCGCATCTGTTTTTCAGGGTAGTTGTCGTTTCGCTAACAGTGCCTGTTGGCGCTATGGGCGGTAGAGTATCATGACTGGGCATGCCATAGCGTGACATGGCATAGTTTGGCATGCGGTAGCGCAACAGGCCGCAGTACGGCGCGGCAACGCAGCACGACGTGGCAACACCGGCGATCTTTTGCAGTTGGAACGCGAGCAGTTGAGGCGCAAGCAGTCGGGACGCAAATGATAAAGTGGCGCGAGCAATGAGACCGTTTCGACCAGGAGCGCGCGGCCCTGCAGTCGCCGACATCCAGCGACGGCTGAGGACTTTGGGCTATAACCTGGGGCGCGCTGGTGTTGATGGCCTGTTTTATGGAGCTACTGCCAAAGCGGTTACCGCGTTTCAGGAAGAACATGGGGTTGACGAGCGTGCGTTTGTCGGAGATGCCACGTGGTCTGCGCTCGTTGATGCGACTTTCACCTTAGGCGACCGCATGCTCTACCTCCGCATGCCGCATCTGCACGGCCAAGATGTACAGGTGTTGCAGGAGGCGCTCAATACACTGGGATTTGCCTGTGGGGATGCCGACGGGATATTCGGGGCGTTTTCTGAGCGGGCAGTGCGTGATTTCCAGCGCAATGGAGGCCTTCCTGCCGATGGTATTGTCGGCCAAGAGACGGTGAAAGCACTGGCTGCTTTGAAGCATGTCTGGTACGGCAAAGAACACTTTGCACACTCCCAGGCAAAGCTTGCGCCCGCCCGAGCAGCCGAGGCCCTGGCCACCAACAGGTTTTTGATCTCCGGCGATGAGGGGGTATGTGGCAGGGTTGCCTCCCGCATGGTCAACCTCTCTCACGCAACGAGCAACCGGTCGCTGACTGAGCTGAAGACCGGCAGTGGGCCGACCTCCTTCGGCGCGGACGTAGTGCTGCGGATCAGCGAGCGTGGCACGGTCTTTGCAATACCCCCCGGGTACCCAGTGGTTGTCCTAGAGGGCGAGATGCTCGTAGCAAGGCTGCTCGCGGCTGTCTCGGCAAGTGCGTCGGCACCGCCGGAGGTGGTCGTCGAGATTGACGGAGAGGTTGTTTCAGATGAGCGTGCCGAACAGCGGGCCGCAGTCATGCTCCTAGATGCTTTGTGCGCTGCATTCGGGTGAGCTTGGGTAGGCACCTGTGTGCTCGGCTCGGTGTGCTCGACTTGGCGGGTCGATGGGCGGCCTCGGGCGACTTGTAGTAATATGGTTAACGGTAGGGGACGATAATACGGCGCGATAGATGTGGCGCGCAGATATAGATAGCAAGGAACTGAAAGACACCGAGTGGCACCGGATGAGCCCGGGAGGTAATTAAGCTGACTACCCGACTGATTGTCCGAGGCAGGATCGCATTCACGCTTACTGTTACGTTGGCCGTTGCGCTTGTGGCTGCGTGCGCGCTTAACGCAGCACCTGCGTATGGCGTGCCCAGCTCTAAGATCGAGCAAGCCCGCAAAGTAAAATCCCAGGTTGATGAACTTGATAACCGCGTCTCAATTGCCGGCGAGAACTATCTGACTGCCAAAATCGAGCACGACAAGCTCGTCAAGCAGCAGAAAGAGGCTGCCGCAAAGCTGGAGAGGATCCACAACCGCATAGGCGTTGTGCAGACGCACCTCGGGGCACGGGCGGCCAGCATGTACCGTACGGGGCAGATGGGTTTTGTCGATGTGCTCTTGGGTGCCGAGTCTTTCGAGGAGTTTGCAGCCACCTGGGACATCCTCAAGGGCTTGAACGAGAATGATGCGGATGCGATCGCAGAACTCAAGGATCTGCGTGCCGATGCCCAAAAGACCCAGGAAGTCATCGGCGAGAAGGAAAAGGCTGCAGCTGGCCAGGTTGCAGTTATGAAGAAGAACAAAGAGGCGGCGCAGCGGGATCTTGCAGAACGCAAGCGTAAGCTTGCCGGGATCGAGGCCGAGATTGCCCAGCTCGAGGCCCAGGAAAATGCGGCACGGGCTGCGAGTGCCGCGGCATCGGTCAAAAAACCGAGTAGAGGCGAGAGGAATTTCCCGCCCCCCACGCGTGCTCCTCGCAGCGAGGTCGTAAACATTGCCAAGCGCTATCTGGGAGCGCCGTACCGCTGGGGAGCAGCAGGCCCTAACTCTTTTGACTGCTCGGGGTTCACGATGTTCGTGTATCGGCAGGTCGGCGTCTCTCTGCCTCATAGCTCCCGCGCTCAGATCAACTGCGGGGAGCGGGTGAGCCGCTCCGAGCTTAAACCCGGGGATCTTGTTTTCTTTGGCTCGCCTATACACCATGTCGGGATATATGTTGGCGGGGGCCAGATGATCCATGCGCCGCATTCGGGAGCAAATGTCCGCATCGATCCGTTGCACCGGAACTATGCCGGAGCCTGCCGCCCATAGAAAGCCTGTAATCCACGGGCGCTTGCTGCCCACAGGATCTACCGTCTACATGCCTGCTGCCTGCCATCCACGAACTATTGTGGTCTAACGCCCAGCCACGTCGCCAGGGCGGACACCGGGTCTTCCTAACGGCGGCTCAAGTCGGCCTCATAATAGCCTGCCTGCTGATGCGCTGCCTGCTGAGGTACTGATAATGGACTGCTAATGTACTCACAATGGGATTATAATGGGTGTATTATGGGAGCATCATAAGGAGGCCGCCATTATGCCGGAAGCCAGATTAAGTGTTCGCGTGGACAAGGATATCAAGCAGCGAGCCGAAAACGTATTCAATGAATTGGGATTGACCATGAGCTCGGGTATCAATCTCTATTTAAATCGGGTTGTGGCGCAGCGTGGCATTCCGTTTCCTTTGATGCAGATCCCACAGGATAAGCGGCATAGTGATATGGGCCTCCGTAAACAAATAGAGGAGCTGCGGGCTCAAAGAACTATTGAGTTAAGGATCAAGGGGATGCTGGATCGCGGGGTAGCCGTAGCGTTATTCGACGATCAGCTAAACCGTCCGTATCTGCAATATCCTGATGGTCGGCGGACGTATGACATCGATGAATAAACCGAGACTGTTGGTATTTGCCGGACCGAACGGAGCGGGGAAAAGCAGTATTACAGACTGTTACGACCTGGAAGGACTGTACATCAACGCCGATGAGATCAAGAGAATTCGGCAGTGTACAGATCTGGAAGCGGCTGCAGAAGCTGAGATCATGCGGGAAGACTGCCTACAAAAATGCAAAAGCTTCACGTTTGAAACGGTTCTTTCTACACCCCGAAACCCTGATTTGCTTATCCGAGCCAAGCAAGCAGGCTATCACATCAAAAGCGTTTTTGTCATGACGTCTGACCCGGAAATCAATGTGTTTCGTATCAAAAGCAGAACCTACGACGGCGGCCATGATGTCCCAACTGGCAAAGTGCGAAGTCGGCATCATAAATCATTGCGGAACCTGCGTGAGTTGGTTGCACTTAGCGACGAGTGCTGTGTCTACGACAACACGAGAGAACCAAGAATCGTTTTTTTTAAAGACAAACAGGAGCAAATCGTCTATGAGAACCAGTACTGGTCGCGGAAAAAACTCGAGCGTCTTTTAATTTGCAACGCAGGGCGCTAGAACTACCATCAGTGAATTAATTTGATATAGCGAATCGGACCATACGGCATAAGTGCCGTAGGATTGTGCTCTTGACCAGCAGTTTTATAAACTTCTGGCACCTACTTATACCGTATGGTTCGATACAGTTTTGATATTTAATCAAAGTACCCTTTTTAAAAACGACTCCCCTCACTTTGCTTCAGTTTATGCTGCAGTTCGACGATACCCATCTATGAGTCTGCATGCAGGGGTTTTGTATGCATCTGCGCCGAGTTTCGGCAACCGCCAGTTGGCATCGCCAGTTGGCAATCGCTGGGTAGTGATCGTTGTAGTGGTCGCTGGCTCGTAACCGCTGGGCAGTAATCGTTGGTCGCTGGTCGGTCGCTGGTTTGAGTGAGGATGACATCGCATGGCAGAGATTGACGGCCTGTTAAAGCTGATGACGGAACGGGGGAGTTCCGACCTTCATGTCAAGGCGGGAAGCCCCCCTGTTATCAGACTCAATGGGCGGCTTGTGCTGATAGATGAGATCGGGCCGTGTACGCCGGATCAGGCCCGTGCACTTGCTCTGGGAATGATGAACGCACGTCAGAGGCAGGAATTCGAGGAGCGTTGCGAGATCGACTTCGCATATTCCCTGTCCGGGGTCGGGCGGTTTCGCGTGAACACCTTCCGTCAGCGTGGCAGTGTCGGAATGACGCTGCGGCGGGTCACCACGGTGCGTTCAACCTTTGAGGAGCTTGGCCTTCCCTCTATTATCGGGACGCTTGCCGATGAGCCTCGCGGCCTAGTGCTGGTGACCGGCACCGCCGGTTCTGGCAAGACGACCACGCTGGCGGCCATGATCAACCACATCAACAGCACCAGGGAATCGCACATCATCACCATCGAAGATCCCATCGAGGTACTGCATCAGGACAAGAGGAGCATCATCAGCCAGCGGGAGATCGGCGTTGATACTGAAAGCTATGCCGATGCGCTGCGCCATGTGGTCCGCCAGGATCCTGATGTCATCCTGATCGGCGAGATGCGCGACTACGAGACCGTCTCGGCAGCTATCTCTGCCGCCGAGATAGGCAACCTGGTGCTCTCGACGCTGCACACGGTCGATGCCACCGAGACCGTCAGCCGTATCATCGACTTCTTCCCGCCGTTCCAGCAAAGACAGATCCGCCTGATGCTTGCGGCTACCCTGAAAGGAATCATATCGCTCAGGCTCATTCCCTCGATCCAGGGAGGGCTTGTTCCGGCTGTCGAGGTCATGGTGATGACGGGAACGATCCGAGAGTACATCAACGATGCCGAAAAGACCCACATGCTGCGGGATGCGATGGAAGAGGGCGAATACTACGGCATGGTCACCTTCGACAAGTCGTTGCTTGGCCTCTATCAGGACAACCTGATCACGCTCGACGACGCTATTGCCATGTCACATAACGCCCATGACTTCCGGCTCAAGGTCAAGCAGCTGGGGATCGATCCTTTGCAGGCGGTTCAGAGCGGGGTCTACTAGCCGAGCAAGCCGTGCGTGCGGTGCCATCTTGAGGCGGGCGCGCACGCGGCGCGTTCCGGTTCCCATATCTTTCTGGCCTCGGCGCGCTACGCCGGCGTGCTGCTCTGACCGGACACGGCTCCCGTGCCCTCCTTTCGCCTGATTCCCGGGTTGACCTTAAACAGTCACTGTGGGACGGTGCAACGATTACACTGGCGAAAGGAAAGTAACAGGTGTCTCGGCGCTCCTCACTTGCCGCTGTTATCGTATCGGCGCTCTGCTTTGGCACGCTCGCGGTGCTCACGCCGCTTGCCTATGCGCAAGGTGCCGAGCCATTGCCGCTGCTGGCTTGGCGTTTTGCGATTGCGGCGGTTTTTCTTGGCAGTCTGGCGCTTATGCGCGACCGGCATGCGCTCAAGGTCACCGTGGGGGATCTCGCTCGGTACTCCGCACTTGCCCTTGCCGGATACGGGGCGGCCTCGGTCTGTTTCTTCTTTGCACTCCTCTATGCGCCCGCGTCGGTGTGCGCCGTGCTCTTGTACGCGTACCCGACGCTGATCACCATTGCGGGCTGGATGTTCTTGGGCAAGAAGGTGACTTGGCAGCATAGCGTTGCGGTTGTGATGGCGTTTGCAGGCTGCGCACTGGTGCTCGGGATTGGCAGCAGCGAGGCCGCGTCGATCAAGTGGCAGGGGGTTGTGCTCGGGCTTGGCGCGGCGGTTGGCTACTCGGTCTTCAGCCTGCTGTCCGACCGCTGGCTTCACGGGCGCTCAAGTCTGGCGATGATGACCTATACGTTTGCGATTGCAACGGTGCTTCCCGCTATTGGCGCGGTGGCCACCGGCGGGATCGCGTCTCTTTCGGTGGCCTCGTGGAGCCCGACACTCTGGGGGCTGCTCGCCGCTATCGTTGCCGTGCCGACGTTCGCCGCCGTCACCCTCTTCCTAAGGGGGATCCGCGGGCTTGGCTCGGCGCAGGCGGCCTTAGTCGCTACGCTTGAGCCGATATTCACCATCGTCTTGGCGATGCTCCTGCTTCCGGAGCAGCCGATGATGGGCGGGCTGCAGATCGTTGGCGTGACCCTGGTGCTTGCCGGTGTGGTTCTTTCCGAGACAGGCGCATCCCGCTCGGACAGCACTGAGGCTGAGGCCAACGCATCCAGCCCACATGCGTCATAATCAAGTCATGGCTGACCACTATCGGACACTTCAGGTTGCGCGTGAGGCTGAGCAAGAGGTAATTGAACGAGCGTACCGTGCGCTCTCACGCAAATACCATCCGGATCACCTGCCCGCTGGCGATCGCAACGAGGCGACCGCCAAGATGCAGACGATCAATGCAGCGTACTCTGTGCTCAGGGATCCTACGAAGCGGCAGGCATACGATCGGACCCTCGTGTCCGAGGATCCGCGCATCCGGGCATGGGACGTCTTTTTGGAGCGAGGTGTGGTGGGGCTTTTCGTTGATCGGCTTTCAGCCTGGTGGGCGAAAGAGAAGGCGTAATCGCATCATCCTGCGAGCGCCTCGTCCTGCGACCGTTGCATCCTACAGCCGTCTCATCTTCGCGCTCTTCCAAGTGAACGGTTCAGTATTTTACGTTTCCCCGACTGCGTCATCGTCGAGCTTTTCCCAGCTGCTCGAGATCTTATGCAGTTTTATTTTGAGCCCAGCAAGATCATTGCCGATGATGTCGCAAATGAGATCAACGTTCACGCCCTCGTAATCGTGCACGATACGGTTGCGCAGACCCGCCATAGATGCCCACGGCACTTCAGGATGCGATGCTTTGAAATCATCGCTCAATGTCTTGGTCAGTTCGCCCATCTGGCTCAGGCAAAACACGCAAGCTTCCAACGCCATTGTGTTTCTGGGAAGGTCCTTGATGTCCATTTCGGATGTGTAGCTACTGATTTTATCTATGTAGACGAGCAGTTTGGGAATGATGATCCTATCCTTCATAGATCACCGTTCCGTTGGCGTGGATCTCTTTTGCAATAGAGGACTCAGATTCAATATGAGCGGAGTCAATCAGATCGACGTTTTTGCCAAGGGCGTTCGAGGCCGCCTCGATAAGTCCGACGAACTGCAGGCCTCTTAGCCCACTGTCCACATAGATGTCAACGTCGCTATGCGGCAATGCTGTGCCGCGGCTGTATGATCCAAACAGCACAGCTTGCTGCACGCGGTTCTTGCGGAATATGGGAGCAAGTAAGGCTCGGATGCTTTCCGGAGTGTACACGGTGTCATTCATGGCGGTCACTGCTCTGTTCCGTCGAGCGGATTTTTACGTAGAGTTTAGCACGAGCGAATCGCTCCGCGGGGCGTTTGCCTCCGCAGCGCCTGAGCTTATCGGCCATATCAAGGTTTCAGAATGCGAGCTAAACCCCGCTTACTCTCTATGCTGGGTGCCCGAACAGCACGACTCAAGCTTGCCGAGTCACAGCGCCTTTTTTGCTCGGGCTGCGGCATGGCTGTAGCTGTCGCCTAACGAGATGTCTTCCAGCTTGATGCCGAAAAGCTCCGCCAGCGCCTTTGCGCGGTACAGATAGACGCGCCCGGGGTTCGCCTCGAACCTCTGGTAGGAGCCGTAAGAGACCCCTAGGTACTCTGCAACCTGCATCTGCGTCATGCCCTTGTTCGTACGCGCTGCCTTCAGCGTGATCTGCATTGCACTCCAATCATGTAATTTCAAGTCATATTGTATTTTACACTCATATTGAACTTAATTATTGCACTTTATATTCAAACTCAACTTGAATAAAGCAGTTACCGAAAAAAATCTGATAAACACTTCAGATAACGTGTATATTCACAGTATGAATGTACCCGAAGGCATAAGAAGGTTCAGAAAAGGGCGCAAGCTTCGCCAAAGGGAGATCGCCGAGGCCGCAGGTGTTTCGGTGTCTGCTGTGTCGAACTGGGAGAACGACAGGGGCAACCCGTCGATCAAGGCTTTAAAGAAGCTCGTCAAACACTTTAACGTCGGCGCGGCTGTCCTCCTGGGCGATGTTCCCTCGGCGAGCGAAAGGCTTTACTTCCCGACACCGATGAGAAGCCGAGTGCCGCTCGTGGGGAAGGTGTCTGCAGGGGAGCTTTGCGAGGAGGATTATGGCCACAGCGGGTGGGAGGTCGCGCCGGAGGCACTCATCGATCAGTACCCTGACGCACGATACTTCCAGGTGGTCGGCGACTCGATGGACAAGGTGGTTCTCGAGGGGATGCTGGTGCTTGTCTCGCCAAGTGCCGAGCTGGCAGACGAGGACGTCGTCCTTGTCGCGTCCGATGATGGTTGCGGCTACGAGATCAGGCGCATCCTGTTTGCGGGCAACACGGTGGTATTGCATCCGGAGAGCCATGACCCGGTGCATGAGGACACGAGGCTTACGAGGAGCGAGTTCGATGCCATGAGGGGCAACCTCGCCAAGGTCTTATGGGCAATGTATCCGCCGAATGCGGTGCTTTAGCGAAGGGTTCGGTGCCGCCGAGGGCAGCACGCAGGTGCAGGCAAGGGATTCGGCCGCATGCTGCTGTAGAAAAATATTACGTCTGGAGTGAAAAAATGCAGTGAACCTCTTGCGAATAGAAAAATCGCGTGGTTCAATGCGCTTGTTCAATAATTTTGAGCAAACACATGAATTTTTGACATATCGGGAATTCAAAAGGGGGAAGTCAATGCAATTTACGTCTCGTATTGTCACACGTGCATTATCCGTTGTTCTGTCCGTCACGCTCGCGTTCACCTCCATCACCTTCGTCCCTGCTCCGGCCTTTTCGGTGCCCCATGAACAGGCAGTACAGGACGCGGATGTCGGCGCACAAGCAGCGCAGCCCGGCGGCGCATCATCTGTCCTCTTGCCTGGCTGGGCCTCTGCGCTTGCTTCGGCGATCAAAAGCCTGAACCCCTTTGTCCCGGAGGAGGCCTATGCGGCACCGCCTGGGCAGGCGGCGAAAGACGACACGCATGCCGAGGAGGGCGCACAGGGCGCACATGCGCGAAAAGACGTGCAGGGCTCCTCTACGCCTGATGCCCCCAGATCCTCTTGGTCATTGAGGTCGTTCCTCTCAGGCATCTGGTCGTCTGTCTTCAAGGCACCGGCAGCGCCAGCGGCCTCAGCTGCCGTAACGCTTGTGCCGATGACCCTCGAGTCCTTGGCCCCTGGGCGTGAGGTCATAGGCGAGATCACTAAGAACCGCACGCCCTTCAGCCGCGAGTACCAGCTCGCCAACGGCAGCATAAAGGCCCAGTACTCCAGCATGCCGCTGAACTACGTAGACCCTGCGACCGGCGACCTCGAGCCGATCGACACGGCGCTTGAGAGGGCCGAGGGCGAAGGCAGCGGCGGGCAAGCCTCCTGGGTGAACGCGGCGAACGCGTTCACACTCACACTCCCTGACATGCTTTCCGCAGGTTCGGTGAGCATCGAGGCATCTGGCACGTCCCTTTCCATGCGCCCGGTCTCCTCGGCACGCACAGGCAGTGCGCGTGCATCAAAAGGGGCTGTGTCCGCACGCTCCGATAGCGGCCTCAAGCTCTCGTACCCCCAGGCGTTCATCGGCTCGACGCTCGAGTACGAGTCGGTTCCATCCGGCCTGAAGGAAACGATCATGCTCGATCGTGCGCCCAAGGACGGCACGCACATATGGGAGTTCGAACTCGGGCTCGACGGCCTTGTCCCCACGATGCAGGAGGACGGCTCGGTCACATTCACCAAGCGGGGCAGCGACGACGTGGTGTTCACCGTTCCCGCTCCCTACATGGAGGACTCCGCGAGGCCGAAGGCACCGGGCTCGGCTTCGACTGCTGTCCACTACGAGCTTTCCGGCATCACCTCATCAGGCTGCACGCTGAGCGTGGTGGCGGACAGCACGTGGCTCTCCGACCCCTCCCGCGTGTACCCGGTGCGCATCGACCCCACCGTCGAGTACCAGGCAGACTCCTGGGAGGCCACCACCGCAACCATATCCTCAGCCCCTGGCTGGGAGGACACCAACACATACAACCAGGGTCTCAACTACATGTGGGCAAGCAACGACTACTCCCCAGGCATCGCCGAGTACGCCTACGTCCAGCCCCCTGACTTCTTCTATTACGACCTCGGCATCAAGCACCAGTACAGCAACCTCTATGCCGTGGACTCGATGCTCTGGGTGTACCCGCTTACTGTGGACAGCGCAGGCATCGTCAATGCCGAAATGTGTGACGGGGACGTGTCCATCGAGGCGATCACATGGAACACCCACTTAGGCGGCGAGGGCGGGGTGACAAGCGACTATGCGGCATACGGCCTCGACCTCAACGGCCCCTCGTTAGGCGGCAACCACTACGACTACGGGTTCGACGTGAGCGGCATGGTCGCGTACTGGCAGGACAACTACCTCTACTACGGCCCGGGGCCGGCGACCGTGCGCATCTCCGCCGAGCACGGTACCTATGCCGAGTTCGCTGCAGGCAACGACTACCACTCGCCCATATGGGAGGTCGAGTATGCGGCAGACCCCTATACGCCGCCGCCCGTGCCCGCCCCTGTCGTGACGGTCACGTCCCCTCCTGCGAACGCCCAGACGACACAGAGCCCTACGGTGGGCTGGAGCTACTCCCATGCAAGCGGCTATGCCCAGGCGGCATACGAGGTCGAGGTCGCGGCGAGCGCGAACGGCACCGCCATCGCCTCGGCATCTGGGAGCGGCAGCTACCACACGAGCGCGCCCATACCGGTGCCGCAAGGCGGCTTTATCTCCGGTGCCACCTACTACGTGCGTGTGCGCGCCGCCTGCAACCTGGTCTTAAGCGGCGGCCCGCTTTACTGGGGCGGCTGGGCGACGTCTGCCTTCGTGCCGGTAGCGCCCGGCCAGGCCAGCGTCATCGCCCCCTCAGGCACCGTCGCCACCATGACGCCTACGGCAAGCTGGACGTACGCGCAGGCGAACTCACTTCCCCAGACGGCCTGGGAGGTCGAGGTCGCGACGAGCACGGCAGGCGCGGCCATCGCATAC